>Ga0209487_1001282_pt1 | contig 21455 bp, 21 predicted proteins | sample Poulit2012_FD_187524 | JGI IMG/M metagenome (GOLD analysis project Ga0209487, IMG submission 187524) | Agricultural soil microbial communities from Georgia to study Nitrogen management - Poultry litter 2012 (SPAdes) (version 2) | ecosystem: Environmental > Terrestrial > Soil > Agricultural land...
CTGGCCATTCAACGTCACCATAACGGTACGCATACCCTTATTGTTGGCTTCTGAGACTGCTTGAAGAGTGGCCAACAACCGCACACCTTTACCCAGTGAGATAACATGTTCGTGGCCTTCTACCATGCCGTACAGGAAATCGCGTGTATGTAGCACCGAAGTGTCACCATATGAACGAACGTGTTCTTGGTACTCCGCGGCCGGCCCAGGAAACAGTAAACGGTTCAGCGTCGTCCGACGAGTCTGGCCTGTTTCAGCAAGCTGTAGAGCGTCTTCTTCAGAAATATCTTCCACTTCAACGCCGGTGGCCTTCCGACCCTCCAAGGCTTTAGTACGGAATGGCTCTGGCCATCCACCGGGTGGATCTCCAAGTTGACCCGACAGAAACGCGATCACAGAATCCGGAATATCATAGTCACGTGGGTTCTGTTCAAAGTCAACGGGATCAGCATCAGCAGAAACCAAGGCTAAGGCAAGATCACCGACAACTTTAGAAGACGGCGTTACCTTAACAATATCGCCCAGAATATTGTTAGCCGCTTCGTACATATTTTCGATATCTTCGAAGCGCTCCCCCAAACCAAGCGCTATCGCCTGTTGGCGCAGGTTAGACAGCTGACCGCCGGGAATCTCGTGGGCATAAATGCGTCCGGTTGGAGCAGGCAACCCGGATTCGAACGGAGCATAGATTTCGCGTACCGATTCCCAATAGGGTTCCATTTCGGAAACGTGTACAAGGTCCAGGCCAGTTTCACGTGCGGTATTATCCGTGGCAGCTACCAACGCGGACATGGAAACCTGCGATGTGGTGCCAGCCATAGCGGCGACTGCAGTATCGACAACGTCAACGCCAGCTTCGGAGGCTGCCATCAGCGTAGCGAGTTGTCCCCCGGAGGTGTCGTGGGTATGAAGATGCACCGGAAGATCAAAGTTCTTGCGCAATGCGGTGACCAACTGGGTTGCCGCAGCAGGCCGTAATAGACCCGCCATGTCTTTTATGGCCAAAACATGGGCGCCTGCATTGACCATTTCTTCAGCCAACTGCAAGTAATAGTCCAACGTATACAGCTTTTCAGCTGGGTCTAACAGATTACCTGTGTAGCACAGTGCCGCCTCAGCAACTGCCGATGTCTTGTCACGTACCGCAGTAATTGCAGGAATAATTTGGTTGACATCATTGAGGGCATCAAAGATCCGAAAAATGTCAACACCGGTGTCGGCGGCTTCTTCTACGAATGCTTCCGTTACCCGTTGCGGGTATGGTGTATAACCCACGGTATTGCGTCCCCGCAACAGCATCTGTAGAGGGATATTAGGCATTTCCTCGCGAAAACGAGCTAACCGATCCCATGGATCTTCTGCCAGAAAACGAAGTGCGACATCATAGGTGGCACCGCCCCACACCTCTGCAGATACCAGATTGGGTAGAAGATGCGATACTGCCGGTGCTGCGGCCAACATATCACGGGTACGCACCCGGGTTGCTAATAACGACTGGTGGGCGTCCCGGAACGTAGTATCCGTAACCCCTAAACCTTTATGATCGCGTAGTGTCTGTGCGAACCCTTCGGGGCCTTTTTCTAACAGTACGTCGCGCCAGCCCGTCGGGGGTGCTACTTTGGAAGGCCCATCGAATGGGCTACGATCCGGTTCGTCAGATTTATCGCCTGGGAAATGGGGCAGCTTTTTTCGTGGGTCCATTCCCTCAACCCGAGGCCCATAAGGTTGGTTGACGGTTACATCAGCCAGATAAGCCAGGGCGCGTGAGCCGCGGTCCTTGGAACGGTTGACTTGGGCTAGGTACGGATTTTTATCTATGAAATCTGTGGCAACGTCGCCTTCGATAAACTGCGGGTTATCAAATACGTTCATCAAAAACGGGATGTTCGTCGCCACGCCCCGAACTCGGAATTCCGCTAAAGCACGACGGGCACGCCGCTGAGCTGTTGCAAAGTCACGACCGCGTGCAGACATTTTGACCAGCATCGAGTCAAAGTGCGGCGAAATCTCCGCCCCGGTATAAATAGTGCCGCCGTCAAGCCGGATACCCGAGCCACCAGCTGATCGATAAGCTGTGATTTTACCGGTATCTGGTCGAAAGTCGTTGGCTGGATCCTCGGTAGTAATACGGCATTGAATAGCGGAACCACGACTGGAAAGTTCATCCTGGTGGATATCTAGATCTTCTAGTGAGGCTCCTGCGGCAATACGTAGCTGCGTGGCCACCAGGTCCACATCAGTGATTTCTTCCGTGATCGTATGCTCTACCTGGATTCGAGGGTTCATTTCGATGAACACGTGTTCGCCGGCGCGTTCCCCCTCAGTGTCGACCAAAAACTCTACAGTCCCTGCGTTACGGTAGTTCATTGCTTTAGCGAACTTCACTGCATCGGTATAGAGCCGCTGGCGCAAGTCGTCATCCAGGTTAGGGGCAGGGGCAATTTCGATGACCTTTTGGTGACGCCGTTGAAGCGAGCAGTCACGCTCAAATAGGTGTACAACCTCACCGTTGCTATCGGCCACCACTTGCACCTCAATGTGGCGCGGGCGCAAAACGGCTTGTTCTAAGAACGCGGTAGGATCGCCAAATGCAGTATCAGCCTCATGCATCGCTGATTTAAGTAGCTCAGGCAGATCTTTAGCTTGTTCAACACGGCGCATGCCTCGACCGCCACCGCCAGCAACGGCCTTAACAAACAGCGGAAATCCGATGTCCTCAGCCTGAGCGATTAATTCATCAGCATCGGCTGAAGGCTCAGTAGATTGCAGTACTGGTACACCGGCGGACTCAGCGGCACGCAATGAAGCAACCTTGTTACCCGTTTTTTCCAGTACTTCAGCTGGCGGTCCAACAAATGTCAAACCGTTGGCCGCTGCTTTCCGTGCTAGCTCAGCATTTTCAGCAAGGAAACCATAACCTGGGTAGATGGCGTCAGCCCCTGCTTCCAAAGCAACGTTAATGATGCTATCGACATCAAGATATGCCCGGACAGGGTGACCTTCTTGTCCGATCCGATATGCTTCATCTGCCTTTTGGCGATGAATAGAGTTTCGATCTTCATACGGGAAGACAGCGACGGTTTTTGCTCCGAGTTCGTTGCATGCGCGGAACGCACGGACAGCAATCTCGCCGCGATTGGCAACCAAAACTTTTTTAAACATTGGTGCGTCTCCGTTGCTTTGAGCTGAGTTAACTTCAGGGTCAGCCAAGGTACCTCCATGGTGTTTGTGCTGCTGTCACGTGTGGCAACAGGCGCTCAGATAGGTCCAAAGATACCAGTACTGTATACATTGAACATCTGTGATACTACCCACGCCCTTAGCCTTTGCAAAAAATATGTACTCGAACGCGGCACAGACTGATCTTACCTTTTTGCTTGTTAGAATGTGTTATCGACCAGAACTTCTATTTCATAAATAAGGTGTAATCGTAGTGCAGGTTATTTCTATTTCCAGCCTCAAAGGCGGCGTTGGTAAGACATCTATAACGCTGGGTTTGGCATCTGCTGCATGGGCTGCAGGCATTTCTACACTGGTCATTGATCTTGACCCGCACGCTGATACCACTACTGGTCTAGGAATAAAGCATGACCAGCCTGGTTTAGACATTGGCACGATGTTGCGCAAGCCAAAGCAATATAATATTACCGATCATGTCGTACCAGCTGGTTGGGTTGAAACTAACCAAAATGAAGAACATCGTGCTGGGACATTGCATGTGGCACGGGGATCTGCCAAGACATCCATGTTTGAAAAAGTTTCGACTCGTCGTAGAGACCTGAATCGTTTGGCAACCCTACTGGGCGACCTAGATACATATGATCTAGTCCTAGTCGACTGTCCGCCGGCGCTTAATGGTATTACCCGTATGGCTTGGGCCGCATCTACCGATGTGCTGCTTGTCGCTGAGCCGAGCTTATTTTCCGTCGCGGGAACGGAACGTACATTTCGCGCGTTAGACTTATTTCAACGTGAGTTTGCCCCAAGACTCAAAAGCTCTGCCGTTGTAGTCAATCGTGTCCGTGCCGCATCTACCGAACACAACTACCGCATGTCAGAAATGCGTCGGATGTTTGGCAACAGGCTGTTGGACACCCAGGTCGCCGAGACTACTAATTGGCAACAAATCCAAGGGGCCGCTTGGCCTGTACATGCCTGGCCAGGCGAAAGCGCTAAGAGTGCTGCGCGCACGTTTGACGACCTGCTTGCAAAGCTTTACGACGTAAAACAGCCGCCTCGCCGAGCACGGCGCAGCTAATCAGCCTCTTATCTCCCCTACGGTCAACATAAAGTCCCCATTATGTATACATAATGGGGACTTTATGTAAAAGTTTTCTTAGGGAAAGCCTCAAGAGGCTGTTTGACGGCGTGCCTGACGCCGCAGGGCTAATTCATCACCCGGGAATTCTTCGTCTGTGGAGCTACCGTCTGCCAATCGTTCGGCAGGCAGTTCTGATAATGTCCCCTCAACTTCACGCCAGACTCGTCCTACAGCAATGCCGTAAACCCCTTGGCCACCCTGAACTAGATCAATCACTTCGTCAGCTGAAGTACATTCATAAACGGATGCGCCATCAGACATCAAAGTGATTTGTGCAAGGTCTTCAACTCCGCGTTCACGCAGGTGTTCTACGGCAGTTCGTATCTGCTGTAGAGAAACTCCAGTATCGAGTAAACGCTTTACAACTTTTAGCACGAGGACATCGCGAAATGAATATAACCGCTGGGTTCCTGACCCTTCTGCACCACGCAGTGAGGGCACAACAAGACCGGTACGGGCCCAGTAGTCCAGCTGGCGGTAGGTGATACCTGCTGCTTTGGAAGCTGTAGGACCACGGTAACCGTGATCATTATCTAGCCACGGTGCATCATCGTTAAACAACATGCCCTGATTGTCAGAGTTAAAATACTGACTCTGCCCTGAATCACTGGTGTGAGACACTAGGGGTTCCTCCTGCTGATCTATTCCACGCGGGGAAGTTTGCTAAGCACATCACCCGTAACTGCATCGCATAACGGTTACGCAATAATGCTCTCATAGATACCGTGGAACTTGTAGTCTTCTACGCTATTCCCGTTATGGGGCCGGGTCAAAGACCCAGCGACAAAAGCCAGTTCGTGTCGAAACTATTTTTCAGAAGGCCCAGTCTCCTCGTCATCATCGTGATCCGTATCATCATCTTCGGCCGTATCATTTGGAGTGAGGAAATCTTCCGGATTGAGATCTTTAAGAAATTCTCGAAATTCTTCGACACTTTCTTCTGGGATCTCTGGTTGGACTTCAGGTGGCTCAATATTAAGTTCAGCTGCAACGTCACCTTCAGTCAGGTCTATCCCGGCCGCTTCCAGCACGTCTTCTGTGGCGTAGACAGCGACGCCGGCAAACAGTGCTGCAGCTACGGCATCAGATGCCCGTGAATCGACGGTGGTGCCTGATTTCAGCATGAGTTCTGCATAAAATACGTCGTCGTCTACTTTGGCAATGCGCACAGCCTCAATGGGATCGCCGGCTTGTTGTAAAGCCTCAACCAGTAGCTGGTGAGTCGTTGGTCGTGGGGTGTCCACGCCCTGTTGCGCGAGTCCGATAGCGGTACCTTCTGACGGACCAATCCATAACCGCAGTATTCGTTGGGTTTCCTGGTGCAATAACAAAAGAATGGGTTGGTTGCCAGGCAGCACAATTCGAATTTCAAGGACCTTCATTACTATGTCGGCCATGGCGAAGCTCCCTTATCGTAATAGCCATTCAAGCTAGGCGTAATTAACTGTCCATATCTGCAATTTCAGCACTGACGACACCAGCATGCAAGCTTAGACAAGCCTGAGTGATCTCCCGTGCCGCTTCAGTGACACGTTCTTGTGAAATTTCACCGTTGTGTTGCAGCAGCCCTGAGGTTGCTTGCTCAACCATTCCTAGTTCACGATCGACTGCGATCCGAATTGGGCGTAGATGTCGGGCCTCAAAACCAAATTTGGTCAAGGTCACCGCTGCGCGCGCCACTTTGAGACAATGATCGTCATAGCGACCCGTCTCATTCGGCCAGATTAGCCGATACGATTCTAAGGTCTTCATCAGATCATCTGATGCACCAGACATACCTTGAAGCTCGGCACGCGACATAGGGCGAATGTGCCCGCTAAGCTCTTGGGCAAGTTGTTGAGATACTGACCTCGGTTCAAGCCGTAAGCCTCCCGGCAAGGACTCTGGACGTTTTCCAGCGTCGATAGCGTCCAGGTAGTCTTTGATGACTTTTAGCGGAAGAAACTGATCCCGTTGTAACGCCAGAATAAAGCGCAAGCGGTCCACATCTGCAACGGTGTATTTTCGATAGCCCGCAGGAGTTCGAGCAGGTGTGATGAGACCGCGTTCTTCCAGAAAACGTACTTTGGATGCCCTGACTTCTGGGAACTCTGCGTTTATGTGTTCTAGGACTTCTCCAATCGCCATAAGCGCTTGCGAACGGTGCGGCGCAACTGACGAGACTGGTCGGGGTTTTGGGAAAGCGGACAATTAGCTCAGACCTTTTCGATATCTAGAACCGGTATAGCTAGTTACCGGTCTATCGACCGGCAACTAGGCTGCGATAGAACTAGTTGCTAGTTTGTTGTGTACCTGCATAGTACGACAAACGAAACTTACCAATCTGTAGTTCCATCCCGGTACGTAATTCAATCGAATCTACTCGGTCGTTGTTGATATAGGTGCCATTTAACGAACCGGCATCTACTACTTTAAAACCGTCGGCATAACGCTCAAAAGTAGCATGTTGACGCGATACGGTCACGTCATCCAAAAAGATGTCAGCATCGGGATGGCGTCCAACGGTTACGTTGTCCTGGTCAAGCAAAAAGCGGGCACCTCGATTCGGGCCCTCGTGTGCAACTAGTAGGGCTGAGCCAACTGGCAAAGCTTCTACCGCTGCACGCTCTTCGGCTTCTAGGTGCAGGTTTTTCAGCGGTTCAAGCTTGGGCAACCCTACGGTTGTTGGCTCAATCTCAGAATTTTCTTCTGAGTTACCAGGAACGGGGTTATCTGTTGTCATGCCTGAGCGCTCCTTGTTGTACAAAATAACTGGTGACTCATATCCCTGAGTCACCCTGGCTCATATAGTTTAGCTGATTGGCTTCATGAATTCACTGCTTGAACGAACAGCCACGGTAGCAAAATAGCCTGTCGCACCGTAGATTGAATACTTTCTAGCTAAGAATAAAACATAATGCCAGTAATTCTAGAGCACCATCGCACTCGGCACGATATTGCATTATATTTTCGGAAGTCAGCAGATGATCCAACATCCTTAGTCCTAAACGAACCAAGGACGTTTTTGGTCGGGCTGACAGGATTTGAACCTGCGACCCCATCTCCCCCAGAGATGTGCGCTACCAAGCTGCGCCACAGCCCGTTCTAGTGCCCCTTGTGAGGCCCAGATCCTCGGGATACTCTACACTATAAAAATCAAATTCCCGAATCGGCAGATATCACAGATCGCCTTTATCACCGAGGATGCTCGGCGACTAACGACGGCGCCGTTCACGAACGCGCATGGTTATTTCTATCGGGCTACCCCGGAATCCAAAGAATCTGCGCAGTCGGTTCATGATGAAGCGACGGTAGCCGGGGTCCAAGAAGCCAGTGGTGAATAGAATAAACTTTGGTGGTCTGATTGATGATTGTGTCGCAAACAAGATCCGCGGTTGTTTACCGCCTCGTACTGGGTGAGGATGAGCAGCCACCAGTTCACCGATAAATGAGTTAAGTTTACCCGTGGGGATACGAGTTTCCCAAGAATCTAGTGCCGTTTTTAGGGCCGGCACTAACCGGTTTTTATGCCATCCGGTCTTTGCCGAGAGGTTGATCCGTGGTGCCCAGTTGACGTGCTGTAAATCCAAATCAATTTCACGTTCAAGATCATGACGCCGGTCTTCATCCATCAAATCCCATTTATTAAACACCAGCACCATAGCCCGGCCAGAATCCAAAACCATCTGAATAATGCGCACATCTTGTTCGCTCAGCGATTGAGAGGCCTCTAATATGACAATGGCGACTTCTGAACGGTCAAGTGCAGCTCGAGTGCGCAGGGATGCGTAATAATCGGATCCAGAGGCCATGTGTTGGCGACGACGGATCCCGGCCGTATCAATAAATTCCCAGACCTCCCCATCGATTTGTACCAGTTCATCCACTGGGTCGCGAGTCGTGCCTGCTATGTCATCAACCACCGCACGTGTCTCACCAGCAAGAGAATTTAACAGCGAAGACTTACCGACATTCGGGCGCCCTACGATTGCCACACGGCGAGGCCCTTGTGCCGTCAGTACATCTTTATAGGCGGATTCTTCAGGTAACTTATCAACCAAAACATCCAGCAGATCGGCAGTGCCACGTCCATGCAGACCAGACACGGGGTGAGGATAACCAAAACCAAGCCCCCATAATGCCGCAGCATCAGACTCTTGAGATTGACCATCGACCTTATTAGCAGCCAAAACGATAGGTTTGCCCGCTTTGCGCAGCATCTTTACGATGGCCTCATCCGTGGCAGTGATTCCTACTGCGGCATCGACGACGAAAAGTACCGCATCGGCAATATCCACGGCACGCTCTGCCTGGTCAGCGACCTTCGCTGCCAGCCCTTTAACCCCGTATTCCCATCCACCGGTATCTGCGACGGTGAATAGTTTGCCATTCCATTCGGCTTCGTAAAATACGCGGTCACGTGTGACGCCTGGGACGTCTTCAACCACTGCTTGACGCCGTCCGATAATACGATTGACCAACGTGGATTTGCCGACGTTGGGGCGGCCCACAATAGCGACCACAGGCGGAACAAAGTTATGTACTTCAGCTTTTTCATCAGCGTCGAAGCCTGCCAGGATTGCTTGGTCTTCTTCTTCCAGGTCATACTGCTGTAAGCCAGCAAGATATGCATCAGTACGAGCTTGGTGCTCGGCATCGGTCAGCTGTGCCAAGTCCTCATCGACCGTGTCGGCTCCTGACGGGGTGTATTCTTCTTCAGTCATAATACTTTCTTACATACCATCGGCGTTAACCTGACGCTGAATTTCAGCCAGGACAACAGTTACGGTATCTTCCAAGGAAAGATCGGAAGTATCGATTTCAACGACGCCGTCGGCAGGGGTCATGAAATCGACGAGAGCGGAGTCTTTTTTGTCCCGGTCAATCACATCAGTTTCTACGTTTGATGGGTCCTGTTCGGTCTCGCGCAATTGCTGGCTGCGGCGTGCCATGCGAACGCTTGGTGATGCGGTAAGTAAAATTCTAGCTTGAGCATCAGGCGCCACCACCGTAGTAATATCTCGACCTTCGACCACGATACGTGGTCGAGCATCAATAGCTTGGCGTTGTAATGTAACCAAATGCTGGCGCACAGCCTTGCGGGTGGACAAAACCGACACGTTGGCTGTCACTTCATCCGAACGGATAGCTTCGGTAATGTCACGACCATCAAGCACGAGAGTGAAATTGTTAGGGTTGAGATCCTGTGCCAGTGGCATGCGTGTGATCAGATCGGTGATCTGTGACGTTTCGACGTTGTCCGGGTCGGCAAGATTCAAGCCATTTTGCATACACCATAACGTAGCGGCACGGTAATTAGCACCGGTATCCAAATAACTTAGACCAAGTTCTTGAGCAACCCAACGAGCAATCGTGGACTTCCCGGTACCCGAAGGACCGTCAATGGCAATAACAAACCGAGGCTGTGCTGACATTTAAAGTACCTTCCATCCAAGACTGGTCAATGAATCGATGAGATGTTGTTTACGACCGGGAACCACTGCTATTTCTAGCATACCGACTTGGTAGCCGGATGAGTGATCCATTCTCAAGTCTTCCACGTTCACCCCAGCGTCGGCCACCGCCTGCAATGCGGAAACTATCGCTCCGGGAGTGTCGTCAACTAAGACGGTAACCATAGCAAATGCTTCGGCCGGTCCTCCGTGTTTACCTGGGATACGGGCCTGACCACGGTTGCCTTCATGCAGTAATTGAGCGACGTCCAGACGAGATCCCGAAGCAAACGGCTGACTCAAGGTTTGGATTAACCGGTCAAGATCAGCCTTCATGCCGTGTAGTTCTGGCAGGATTTGTTCAGCATTGGCAGTCAATATTTGTACCCAAAGGCCACCGTCCGATGCCGCAATTCGTGTAGTATCACGCAGGCCGTTACCAGCCAATTGTAAAGCCTGGGCCGATGTATCTTGCAGCCGTGATGCCAGTAAGGATGCGGCAATTTGGGGTAGATGACTGATCTGTGCGACTGCAGCATCATGTTGTGCTGCAGTCATATGGTAAATGGTGGCACCCAATAAACGGGCAACATCGGAGGCAGTATTAATGACGTATTGAGGCGTCGCCTCAGATGTGCACAACACCCAGGGAGCCGCTGTAAATAATTCGCCTCGTGCAGCAACTGGGCCTGAACGTTCCCTGCCGGCCATTGGGTGTGTTCCGATGTACCGTTGGGAATCGTTTTGGCTAATTCGCCCGGTTATAACCCCAGCGGATACCGCGTTGGCAATAGCCGTCTTAACCGAGGCAATATCCATGACCACTGCATTGGGCCAACGCTGTAACGCGGTAATAACTTCTTCACCCGTTACATCCGGTGGTGCAGCGACTATAACCGTTCCCGGTTCATCTGCATCGCTTAGGACACGTCCTGCGCCGATATCTTCTGCTACTCCTTGTGCAGACGGCGAAGGATCGCTCAGCAACACATCGATGCCTGCTGCGCGCAGTCCTAAACCTATAGAGGCACCCAATAGCCCAGTACCAATAATTAAGGCAGGTTGGCGAATTGTGTGATGCTTGGAAATCGATTCGGTTGCTGCAGCTAATGATGCGGTGTCGACGATCTCAGTTCGGGAGAAACGTGGCGTGGTCATAATCCCACCGTCGCCATCAAGTGACCGACCTCTTGAGAGTTTAACTGACGAATAGAGCCCTGGCGCTGATCGCCTAAGACAATGGGGCCATGGGCCACCCGAACAAGCCGTTGTACTGGGTATCCAACAGCCTTCATCAGACGGCGGACGACACGATTTTGGCCAGTATGGATAACCACTTCACAAAGCAAGTATCCAGGCGTGGAGTCTACGACACGGAATGAATCGACAGATACGAGCCCGTCCTCTTCAAGTTCAATACCGGCACGCAATTCTTCACCCACGCCGCGACGCATTGGCCCTTTAACTTGCACTAGATACGTTTTAGGTACCTCGTAGCTAGGGTGTGACAATCGATTTGCCAATTCACCGTCATTGGTCAGCAGAAGGAGACCTTCAGTTTCATTATCTAACCGGCCAATGTGAAAAAGCCGAGTGTCAGTGGTGTCAACGAAATCGGCAATACAAGGCCGACCTTTAGGGTCCGACATCGTGGAAATAACGCCGCGAGGCTTGTTGAAAGCATAGTAGACACTTTCTGGTCTGGTATTTACCCGAATGCCATCAACAAAAATTACATCCTGTAATGGATCAACGCGCGTACCTAACGCGGTGACAACGTCGTCATTAACCTCAACTCGTCCTTCGGTAATCAGGTCTTCGGCAACGCGCCGCGAAGCGATACCGGCTGCGGCAATAACCTTTTGCAAGCGTTCACCTTCAGGCACATGTTGCCGAGACTTTTTGCCTTGTCCTTTACCTTTTTTGCGGTACTGACTACGATCAACCGGACCATAATTGCGATCATAATCGGCACCAGAAAAAGGTCCACCTCGGCGACCCGATTTTGGAGTGCGATTACGGCGTCCGGAGCCTCTCGGCTTGCGGGATGTCATGGCTATTCCTGACTTTCTGCCAGTTGACTGGCTTCAGCTACCCCGGGCAACAGCGGGGATATCTTTGGTAATTCCTCGATAGAGTTTAGCCCAAGCAATTCTAAAAAATCATCCGTTGTCGTATAGCGTACCGCTCCAGTAAGTTCTTCCACCCCTGCTTCGGCAATGAGGCCCCTGGTCAAAAGAGTTTTAACAACGGAATCTGAGTTCACACCCCGGATTTGGGCAACTTTTGATCGTGTAGCGGGCTGCAGGTAAGCGATTACTGCCAGGGCTTCCAAACCTGCCTGGCTCAGCCTTTGCGTTGCACCTTGCAGCATGAAGGATTCGATAACTTCTGCGTGCTCAGCTCGAGTATATAATCGCCATCCGCCGGCCACGTGACGAAGTTGAAAACCACGACATGCCCCGGAGGTTTCACCATCGTAGTCGCGCTGGATAGCAAGTAGAGTGACTTCCAGTTCTTCAGTTGGACGGTCAAGAGAGCTACGCAACTGTTCGATGGTAACGGGTTCGTCGGAAACCATTAAAATTGCTTCAAGCTGGGCAAACAATTCCGACTGGTAGCGACTAGTCATGCGGGGTTTAACCAATACACGGTGATTTCACTGAGTGGGGCTTCTTGGCGCCAGTCAATAAGCTGATCCCGGTACATTGTCAATAGCCCCAGAAACCGTACAACAACAACCATAGTCGTCCTTGCATCCGCGACCAGTTGGTTAAACGTCAGCTGGCCAGCTTCTTGGACCCTACGGGTCATGATCGCCACTTGCTCATTGACTGATACAACTGGAGCATGCAGATGTTCTGTAGCAACTTCGTCAGGCTGGCTGGCGTATTTTTCAAACACCTCTTGAGCCAGTTCGGCGAAGTCTTTTGCGCTTAGGTCAAAGATCAGCTCGGGTAGTAAGTTGGCATGTTGAGGTTCCGGGCCTGCTTGTCGTGCGAACATCGACTCTTGGTTTTCAATGCGTTGCCTAAGCATATCAGCTGCTTGTTTAAATGCACGGTATTGCAATAAACGTGCAAACAATAAGTCCCGTTCTTCAAGCAGTGCCATTTCTTCGGAAGCATCGCTGATGCCGGCAGGCAGTAAGCGCGCGGTCTTGAGTTCTAACAGCGTAGCGGCAACAACCATAAACGATGTGGAGTGTTCTAATACCTGTTCGGTTGTGTCTAACGTGGCAACATATGCCAAGAACTCGTCGGTAACTTCTGCAAGAGCGATTTCAGTGACGTCCATTCGACGTCGAGCAATCAGCGAAAGCAAGAGGTCAAATGGCCCCGAAAAATTGGTCAAAGCAAGTTCAAAACCTGCATGTTCACCCGGATACTCCTCGCTGAGTTGCGGCGTGGCTGTTTGGCTCACGGTGCCCCGCCACGGCTTATAAGTTCCCGAGCAAGTTGACGATAGTTTTTAGCACCAGCGTGTCGCGGAGCGAATGCCGTGATCGGTTCTGCCGCAACCGTAGCATCAGCGAATTTAATTGATCGGTTGATGACCGTTTCGAACACTTTGTCCCCAAAGGCCTCAACGAGTCGACCGATGACTTCTTTAGAATGCAGTGTCCGGGCATCGACCATGGTTGCTAACACGCCGTCGATGACAAGGTCCGGGTTGATGCGGTCTTGGACCTTCTCGATAGTTTCAACAAGTAGGGCAACGGCGCGGAGCGCAAAGAATTCGGCGGTCAAAGGGATGATTACTCCATGAGCGGCCGCTAAGGCATTGACTGTCAGTAACCCCAATGATGGCTGGCAGTCGATAATAATGACGTCGTAATCTTCTATAACAGGCCGTAAAGCTCGAGCTAAGACTTGTTCGCGAGCCACTTCGTTGACGAGCTGAACCTCAGCAGCAGACAAGTCAATATTGGCTGGTAATAAGTCAACATTTTCGTCGTCAGTTTTCAAGATAGCGTCGGTAACGTGTACGTCGCGTTCCATTAGCACGTTATAAACGGTCAGGTCCATTTCGTGCGGGTTGGTTCCGAACCCTGCAGATAACGCACCTTGCGGATCGAAGTCGACCATAAGGACTTTGCGCCCATAGTCTGCCAATGCTGCTCCCAGATTGACCGATGAGGTGGTTTTGCCTACGCCACCCTTCTGGTTCACGAGTGCAATGATACGTGCGGGACCATGGGAGTCTAATGCCGGTGGCACGGGGAACTCGTGTTTTGGCCGCCCAGTGGGTCCAATAACCGGATCCCCGGTAATCATCATCACAGGACGTGGTTGTTGGCTGGCGTCATTCACGATAGTTGAAACTCCTGACCGCTACGTAACTTGGGGGTGCAATCCTCTTAGTGTGTAGAAAATCAATGTTTATCCGATTGTATTTCTAGTGTATTGGTCGATAGCAAACGAACCGGACAAATTGGGTTTTTTCTCGGCGAGCCTTAAAGTTTAAAGTCAAACCTGAAGGTCTGGCTTAACCACCCGCACGGGGATGCGCAGAGGCGAATACTTCTCGAAGTGTATCAGCTGTGACGTGGGTGTAAATTTGCGTTGTGGTCACTGATGCGTGTCCCAGCAGTTCTTGAACGACCCTGACATCTGCCCCGCCTTGTAATAGATGTGTAGCAAAAGAATGTCGCAGCGTATGTGGAGAAATATCTTCGGTGATCTTGGCCGTTTCTGCTGCCTGTTTAATAACATTCCACCCTGTTTGACGAGAAATTCGACCTCCAAAGCGGTTCAAAAATAAGCCGGGTGAACCTTTACCACCCCTGGCTAATTGAGGCCGTCCCCGCACGAGGTAGGCGTTCAATGCGTCAACGGCGCAGGAGCCCAATGGCACGATACGTTCTTTTGATCCTTTGCCAAATAATCGCACAACAAAACTATCCGAATCGTCTTCCAAACCGATGATGTCATCCACATCAAGCCCAACGGCCTCTGTGATGCGAGCGCCGGTAGCGTATAACAGTTCCATCAGTGCACGGTCTCGAAGCCCCGACGCGGTATCAGCTGGCGGGGTGCCCAATAGTTGAGCTACTTGGTTGATAGTGAGCCCATCTGGCAAGTACTGACCCGTTTTAGGGGGTTTAATATCGGCGGCGGGGTTAGTTTCGGTGAGGTTTTCTAGATACATAAACCGGTGCCAACCTCGAGCTGCAATGAGGATCCGGTTGACTGAACTTTCAGCCAGTTGTCCCATATGGTGACTGCCGGAACTGAGGGCTTGAAGGAATCCAGTGACGTGATGCGTAGTAATGTCTTTCGGGTCGTCTACATGTTCCTGGGCGAGGTATGTCAGATACCGGTTGAGGTCACGTCGGTAGGCTGCCATTGTGTTATCGGCTAGGCCACGTTCGATCACCAAATGATTCAGGTAGGCGGTGACTGGGATTTGAAGTTCTTCAGGAATATGGATCTCAGGGGCAGACATCGGGGTCCTAGGATAATTCAGTAGAACGTTGCTGGTGTCCTGAGTTCAACACCAGATGAGTTGCCATCACACCAGCGACTGCATTACTGTTCCGGACCCTTCCGTCAAGGATCGCTTCGAGTACCTCATCAAGAGGGATTCGATGAATAGTTAGGTGAGCTTCCTCATCAGCGCGTTGATGTCGCCTTGTCTGTGGGACCGGGCGGAGATCTTGGGCTAAAAAGATTCGGATGGCCTCGGTTGATGAGCCACTGGAAGGATAATGGTCGATGAGTATGGACCAATCCTCGGCGACCAAGTCGGTTTCTTCCGCTAACTCCCGTTGTGCTGTGCCCAATTGAGATTCACCTGATACGTCACATAGGCCAGCGGGAATTTCCCAGCAATCCTGACCAACTGGGTGCCGATACTGGTTAATCAAAACTACCCTTTGTTGGTGGTCAACGGCCACAATGGCTACCGCTCCCGGGTGTTGAATGTATTCTCGCGTCATGGGATCGTCGGTGTCTGCAATAGTGAAGGTATCACGTTGAATATCCCAGATGGCACCGCGAAATACGGTCTGGTGTTGTTCGATGGTGACGGTTCGATCAGTGTCTTTGATGGGCTTGGACGTCATGGCTGAGAAGTCTCCAGCAGTTCGCGGGCGTGTTCACGTGCCGAGCTTGAGTCCGCATGCCCCGCCAGCATACGTGCTAGCTCTGAGATCCGGCATTCCCCGGTCAGTTCGGTTACATCTGAGGTGGTGAAGCCGGCTTCGATGTCTGGGGCCTTGTTGACCCGTACATGCTTATTTGCATATGCGGCGACTTGGGGCAGATGGGTCACTACGATTACTTGAACCCGTGTGGCCAACCTAGCTAGTCGTTTTCCGATTTGAACGGCTGCTTCGCCGCCGACACCGGCGTCGATTTCATCGAAAATAAATGTAGGGACCGGATCAGTATCGGCCAGAACAACTTCTAGTGCCAACATGATGCGAGAAAGTTCACCGCCTGATGCCCCCTTTCCAAGGGGTCTGGGCTCAGACCCGGGATGGGGTTGCAACAGTAATGCAATGTCGTCACAACCATTAGGACCAGGAGCTTCTGCCGGCTCGACAGCTACAGAGAATTGGGCCGTGGGCATCAGCAGCCCATGAAGTTCTTTGGTAACTTGTTCGCCCAATTTCGCCCCGGCCTGTTGGCGTAACTTATGTAACCTGGCCGCTTGTTCGCTGAGTGTAGTAGCTAAATTTTGTTTTTGTTCAGTGAGATATTCAATACGATCCGTATCTCCGGCCAACTCATCCAAACGTGGTCGCTGTTGTTCAGCCCAAGCCACAACATCGGTGAGCTCGGGGCCATAGAGCTTCTTTAATCGGTTTAACTCAGCCAGCCTTGATTGAGCCTGGTTGAGTGCATACGGCCCCTCTTCAGTTAGGCTTGCTGCGAATTGGGAGATCTCTGCGGTAATGTCGCCAAGTTCAATCGCCACTGAACCTAGACGCTGACGAATTTCGGTTAGTTCCGCTAGGTCACCCGGAGCCTCACTGATCGCTTGGCGAGCAATTTCGACCAGAGATTCGGCACTTGGTGCATTAAGATCATTGTCGTCGCCTGATAACGCTGCCGTGGATAGCTGTGCTGCACTGCGGAAATCTTCAGCAGATTCTAATCGTTTGATCTGTTCTTGCAGCTCTTCATCTTCACAATCTTCGATGTTGGCATTATCGATTTCTTCTAGGCTTCGTTGGAGGTTTTCGGCTTCGAGCGCGCGTTCTTGGGCTTGGGTTACCAAGGACTGCAGTTCCTTGGACACATCCTGCAAGGTGAAATAGGTTTCTTGATAGTCCCCTAACGCGTCGGCTAATGGTTTGCCGCCGAAAGCGTCTAAAGCACGCCGCTGAGCGGTAGTAGATTTTAGACGCAGCTGATCGGACTGGCCATGTATAGCCACTGCGTGTTCGCCAATCTCAGCTAATAATGCTACCGGTACCCCACGGCCCCCTGCTGTCGCCCGGGACCGTGCACCACTACCCGATGCGGTAATCGAGCGTGTAACCACAAGATGTCGATCATCAGCCTCTTCGTCTAGGACCGCACCAGCCTCCTGGGCCGCAGTAATGGACCCATGCCCTGGGTCAAGTATAAAACCGGCTTCCACGGTGGCTTTAGCATCGCCTGCCCGGATCGCCCCGGCATCAGCTCTGGCACCTAGCAATAAATTTAGAGCGGATACCACCATAGTCTTGCCTGCACCGGTTTCACCTGTCACCACGGTGAAACCTGGATCAAACTCAACGGTAGTTTCCTCTATGACGCCCAAAGAATTGATCGACAGGTGTTCCAGCATTTAGTCGTGCCTCGGTTCCTCATAGTCGTGTTCACTGGCCTTATTCGGTAAGCGGATGATATCCTCTTCATCTTCCTTAGTCACCACCGGTACCGGTGTCGTTACTGGTGGGACTATTTCAGGCCTTGGAGCCGCATGATGTGGTTCTACGATACGTACACCGTGAGAGTCGGCTAAAGTTTGATGCCAGTGCTCTTCATCTCGTTGAGCCTGTCTGCGCCGTTGCATGGCTGCCCGATCTTGGTCTGTGATCGTGCCTCGCCAACCGTCTGTAGGCAAATCGAATTTGCGAACCAAGCGTTCAGAGAATGGGGTCATGGCCAACCGGGCAAGTTTCACAGGACTAGCCGAACGGGTTACTTCAATACGTGCGCCGGCAGGCAAATCAACTGTGCGGCGCCCATCGCACCATAGCACTCCAGATTCATTGGTACGTTGCAAAACATCAACCGAGATTACTGATTCAGGCGATACCACCATTGGCCTAGAAAACAGTGCATGAGCCGATAGCGGTACCATAAGCATAGCTTGGACTTCAGGCCAGACGATGGGTCCGCCACCTGAAAAAGCGTAGGCCGTCGAGCCGGTGGGTGTAGCCATGACGACACCATCGCAACCAAATGATGAAATCGGACGTTCATCTACTCCGATAACAACTTCAAGCATGCGTTCGCGGTTTGATTTTTCAACCGATGCTTCGTTTAGTGCCCAAGTATGAGCGACTAAATGTTTACCAACGAGAACTTTGACATCGATAGCCATCCGTTCTTCAACTTTGTAGTCCTTATGAACAATAGAAGCTACAGCACGTTCCAAATCCGCTTGTTCAGCTTCAGCCAGGAAGCCCACATGCCCAAGGTTAACAGCCATTAGTGGTAGATCAGATTCTCGAACCATCTCGGCGGCTCGAAGCACAGAACCGTCGCCGCCAAGAACCATGCCAAGTTCCACATCGTGTAATGACGACTGAGTATCAATACTTTCGACTGTCAAACCATTTGCTGAAAGTACACCGTTGTGGATAGCTTCATGAAGTAGGGCTGTATCGTGGGCAAGCATAACAGGGGTTAGTCCTGCCGCTCGCAGTAAATCAATGGCCCGCAGCGCAGATTGCATCGCTTCTTGGCGTCCAGTATGAGCCAATATCAATATTCGCCGGGTCATCGATCTCCTTCACTTATACGTTTGTCCAATACACCAATCTAGTTGGTTTCTCAGATTTTGTTACTATATCGGGAGCGCTGTGCACAACTAAAACGTCAACTAATCAGACCAATGCACATGCTGAGTTACCAACCATTGGTCAATATCAAAGCTGTCTAAGTGGGTCTCTGCCATATTATGAGTAGCCCAGAAAAAGAATTCTTTATTACCGTCCTGGCCCGGTAACGGACTAGCCGCCACGCCTCTGGGCACCAGCCCCTCATCCACGGCTGTTTGGATAACGTTTCTGACCGCCTCTTGACGTTGTTGAGGGTCGGTGACTACCCCGGTCTTAGATAGCCGTTCACGGCCAACTTCAAATTGCGGTTTGATCATTAATATTAGTTGCGAATTATCCGTGCAAACTCGAACTAAAGGAGCAAGCACAAGCTTCAGAGAAATAAATGATAAGTCCGAGACAACAATCTCTACCGGATCACCGATATCTGACAGACGAAGGTGACGGATATTGAGCCCCTCATGGACCTCAACTCGCGGATCAGTTCGAAGGCTCGGGACGATCTGATCGTGGCCTACGTCCACTGCAACCACGTATTTAGCGCCCCGTTGAAGTAATACGTCAGTGAATCCTCCGGTTGATGCTCCTGCATCCAAGCACCGCCTACCGGCTACCTCAATGGCGTCAAAACATTTCAGAGCTCCGGCCAGTTTATGCCCGGCACGTGAAGCGTATTGAGGGCCAGAAATTTTGAGCTGTACGAAATCATCTGTCGCGATTTTAGCGGCCGGTTTGGTAACAGGCCTGTCGTTGACCAGTACTTCACCGGCTTGAATGTGGCGGGCAGCAACCGTACGTGAAGCCACCAGGCCACGAGCCACAAGTATCTGATCCAAGCGTTTCATCCCTCACTCCCCCGGGCCGTATTCGTCAGGGGCATTGAGCAATTCAGTGAGATCTTCAAGCACGCCCTCGTATGCCGATAGCTCATCATCCGGACGCAATCTATCGACATCATCGAGCCGAGCTAGGATTTGTTCAGCTCGATGATCAAAATGGCTCATCTCGACCCCGATAGGCGTCCAATGGTTCGTCTAACAATATTCCCAGATTAGGTAGCACCCACTCAGGGGTTACCAGCTCGTGAAATTTCGAAACATCGTTTCTGCTGTGAATTCCGGTTTCTACCAGCGCAGCATCATACCCTGCGTTGCTGGCACCTAGGATATCTGTGTCTAAACGATCCCCAACTACCAGCGGACGATGCATCGCAAAAAAGTTGGCCATTTTCTGGAACATCACTGGAGCAGGTTTTCCAGCCGCAACTTCCGGTTGTGTTCCGGTCGCCTGGCCGACCGCCTGAACCATGGATCCGTTACCCGGTGCGATGCCACCGGCGAGTGGTATGGTCAGGTCGAGGTTTGATGCGAGCCATCCTGCACCATTTTGTATGGCAAAGCTGGCCTGTGCCAGGTCATCCCACTGCAATTTCGGGTTATAGCCTTGCACAACAACTTGGGGGCGATCTGCCGCAGTTTCAGTTACGGTAAACCCAGCAGCTTGTACTTGTTTAATAAGTTGGCTAGATCCTGTCACGAGCACCGGACCGGCATTACGGTCGTATTTAACGCTCAGCAACTCAACGACTGCCTGAGCCGAAGTCATGACGTGTTCAGGATTGGCCTTCAGACCCATCGAACCCAGCCGTTGCGCGACTTCGTTGGCAGATTTCGATGCGTTATTAGTAATAAACGCGACCGGCACGCCTTGAGCCATGAGCGTGTTGAGCGTCGAGATAGCGGCATCGATGGGCTGGGAACCGGCATATACGACCCCGTCGAGATCGCACAAAACGCCATCATAATCGGCAAAAAATGTAGTCACGTCCTATTCGTCGCCACCTTGTGCCACGGTCTGTTGGTCAGGATCTTCCGGTGGGACCACATCGCGGGCACGCGCCGGACGCTCTTGATCAGTATCGTCACCCAGATCAATAATTTCTGGATCTGGCTCTACAGCCATTCCTAGAGCTTGTTCAGCACGAGCTGCTAAGTTTATCCATTTGCGCGCTTCAGTACTCTTACCTGCGGCGTCGAGGGCTTGGGCGTAGGCACGGAATAGCCGTGGTGAATAGGAGAACCCGCGGCGTGGATTCAGCTGGGGAATTTTCAAAACTTTCAAGGCCGCTTCTGCATCGCCGTTGTCGAGATGAATGCCAGCCACTACCATTGCCAGCTCAACACGTGAGATCACCGGTAGCTGGTCCATTTGCGCTTCGGACGCAAGGTCTAAAGCCTTATCGGACCGTCCAAGTGCACGTTCCGCGTCTACCATTTCAGGCAAGTGTGCATTATCGCCTGATATGCGACGGTATGTACGAAATTCACGCAAAGCTTCTGAAAACTTACCGGCTGCATACGCGGTCATTCCAGCAGCTTCGCGCACCACACCTAGTCGCCCACCGCGTCGGGAGGCAGCCAAGGCATGTTCAAAAGCTAATTCCGGGTCCTCGTCGATTAGGCGGCTCGCCATCACAAGATGTTTTTGGACCCAGACACGATTTTGTTCGTCAAGCGACCCAAGCTCGCGCTGCACACTCTTGTCTAATTCGCGACCGGTAACATCGTCGTCAATATTCGGCGATCTCCCGCGATTAGGGCGATTAGAGGAACGCAGATCAGCAGGATTGTGCTTAGGACCCTGAGCATGATCAAACCCACGGGTACGTTGTTGTCGATCATCACGGCCTTCGGCGGAA
>Ga0209487_1001283_pt1 | contig 21447 bp, 19 predicted proteins | sample Poulit2012_FD_187524 | JGI IMG/M metagenome (GOLD analysis project Ga0209487, IMG submission 187524) | Agricultural soil microbial communities from Georgia to study Nitrogen management - Poultry litter 2012 (SPAdes) (version 2) | ecosystem: Environmental > Terrestrial > Soil > Agricultural land...
CCTATGCCCGTCTGGATGGTGCGTGTTGGCAAATATCCGTTGCGAACCACAGTCTGATGGCCCTGGTCCGTGCGGCTATCGGCATATTGTTCAAGAAAAACGCTCAACTCGGCCTCCACCGCCCGGGCAATCAGGTCGCGTGCTCCATTGCGCAGCAGCTCGTGGAGCGGATCTTTGACATCAGGTGTTGGTGATGAGACGGCTTCAAGGGTAGAATCTGTCATGGCGTATCCTTTTTTGTTGGTTGTGATCGTTCTGGTGATCAACCAACAGGATACGCCGCTTTTTCAAATCGCTCCATACACCAGAAATGAGCATAGCTCTTAACCGTCAGCACGCTTTAAAAGGCCAGAAAAACAGCAAAAAACGGCTCTGTGCCCAAATTGTGCCCAAACTGTGCCCAAAATTCCGCTCACTCAGTTTCTGAAAAGTCGAAAAATGGGCCAAAGTGAGTACTGTCCTGAGCCGGTTTAAGGTGAGCACTGTCCACACTTTTCAGCGCTTCCCGAGGCGAGCACTGTCCTGAAAGCTGCGAAAACGGATCAGGATTAATCGTCTGGTACATATTCCACCAGGTCTTCAATCCGGCAGTTGAAATAGGCGCACAATTTGTCCAGCTGACTTGTTCTCGCGTTCCAGCCTGGCTCGTTAAGTATTCGCGACAAGGTGTTTCGAGCAACACCCGAGCCTTCAGATATCTCGGCGATCGTTATCCGCCTTCTTTCCTGAAATTCTTTTTCAGCGATTAGTTCTTTTAGTTTGAATCGGATCATTACTCTCTCCCTCACCCATATATGGGATTTTTGCACCACCGGTTGACATCGTCAAATCTGCTGCTATATTGGCAATCAATGCACCAGATAAGGTGCACATGCACCACGAATCAGGGGTGATTGTTGTGAAGAAGACCTATTTGACGACTGAGCAGCTGGCTGAGCGCATTCATTATTGCCCCCGTACGATTCGCACCCGGCTCAAGGACTCCGTCCTTCTGGAGGGTGTGCACTACATCCGGCCTTTTGGTGGTCGGAAGCTGCTCTTCATCTGGGAAGTGATTGAGCAGGACATGAGCAGCTTCTCGATGGACAACGCACCTTTGGTGCCCATGGCAAACGGAGCGTTTGCTCGTGGGTAAGGTTCGCGTGCGTAAAGAAACAGGAAAGCTGTTTCTGGATTTTTACTACCAGGGAGTGCGCTGCCGCGAGCAGACCGCACTTTCAGATACCGCCGTCAACCGTCGAACGGCTGAAAGGCTGCTTGATCGGATTGAGCAGGAAATCCATGCAGGCGTTTTTGACTACGGGCATACATTCCCCGGAAGTGCCCGTGCTATTGAGTTTTCTGGGCTTGGGGGTGTTCAGCAGGAGAGTATCAATAGGCCTGCTGGGCGCGCTGGCATCAATTACTCGCCAAGCCCCAGACCCCGGTTTCGGGTATTTGCTGCAACCTGGCTGCGAGAAAAAACGCCGGAATGTCGTCCCAGCTATCTGGAAACGATCACCGTAACACTCAACAAATATGTTCTTCCCGAGTTCGGCAATCAGTTCGTGGACGAGATTACAAAGGCCGACCTGCTCTCATTCCGCGTTGACCTGTCGGAAACCTATCTCGCCAATGGGAAGCGCTTGAGTAATGCCCGGATCAACAAGGTTATGGGCTTTACCCGCCAAATTCTGGATGAGGCGGCAGACAGATATGGTTTCACAACGCCGTATCGAAACATCAAACCCCTTCGGAGCTCGCCGCCAGATATCCAGCCATTTTCTCTGGATGAGGTCAATCTGATCATTAACCGTGTGCGGGCAGACTATCGGAACTACATGATCGTACGGTTCTATACGGGGATGCGAACCAGCGAAATTCATGGGCTTCGTTGGCAGAATGTGGATTTTGACAACCGGCTGATTTTAGTGCGAGAAACGCTTGTTCAAGACAAGCTGATGGAAGGCGGAAAAACTCCCGGCTCCATCCGGGACATTCCAATGCTACCGCCTGTTTACGAGGCCCTCCTGGCACAGAGGAAGCAGGTGCCTCCGGAGACAGACTGGGTGTTTTGCTCCCCAAATGGCTCGGCCATAAGGAACCAGAACTTCACGAGCAGAGTCTGGAGGCCACTCCTTGCAAATCTCGGTCTGGAGTATCGACGGCCATATCAAACACGGCATACGGCGGCGACCTTAATGCTTGCTGCGGGCGAGTCGCCTGAATGGGTGGTCAAGGTACTGGGTCACAGCAATACGCAGATGCTCTTTACGGTGTATTCCCGTTACGTCCCAAATCTGACGCGCCAGGATGGATCGGCAATTGCGCGCTTGCTCGCTCAGCAAAATCGGCGTCCGATCGATGACGGCGATGCGGAGGGAGGGAAAGTCCAATGAGCCTTCCGAGCCACGTACTCATCCCACGTGCTGTAACCCGCTATTTTACGGTTAAATATCAGATACAGCCGGGCAGAGGAATCTGTGACGCCTTGGGCTGCCCGGACGCGCCAAACAATTTTTATGCCCTTGAAGCCTGGGTCAAGTGCATGATGGCTCGTTACACAGACCTTGAGCCAGATGACGCGCTGGAAGCAATAGAGGCCGATCTTCTGGCCGACATGTACGAGGCGGAAATTCTGAATGATCTGGTTGAGACTGTTGAAGTAAGGAAAAGCCTGTTTCGCCTGACAAGACCGCGAAGCCAGCTGCCGGAAGACCAGGTGATATTCGCGTCTGAGCTCCTCTCGCAACAAGTTCTGAAGCGTAGAAATGCGAACTATTCGCACAAAAATGGAAAACGCAAAAAGTGATTCGCCCAGGGCTTCCAAACGCTTTGAAGTGTGAGTAAGCCGCCATGGCCAAGCTCGCCTGTTGCTGATAGTAATTGGCTTGGTCTTTCGCTTGTGAGATGTTACCGATCGGCTCCAGCAGACACTTTTGATTGAATATGAAAAAGACGACAACTAGCTTGGCAGCCACCGGCCCCATGGTAAGAAAGGCGCCTAGCTGCGCCGCAAGGGCCTTTACGCGGGCCAGCTGTCCAACTGGCGCAAGGCCCTGGCTGAACACGGCGAGATCGGCCTGTCCGCACGCAACCCGGCAGCGCCGTGTCCGCAGGATCTGGTGAATCGGCAGTTTTGCGCCGATCGGCCCAACCAGCTGTGGGTATCTGACTTCACGTACGTATCCACCTGGCAAGGCGTTGCCTACGTGGCCTTCATCATCGATGTCTACGCCCGGCGCATCGTCGGCTGGAAGGTGTCGCGTTCGGCGCGCACTGACTTCGTCCTGGATGCGCTGGAACAAGCCCTGTACGCAAGACGCAATAACGGAGCGCTGATCCATCATTCCGACCTGGGTTCGCAATATATATCGATCCGCTACACCGAGCGGCTGGCTGAGGCTGGCATCGAGCCTTCTGTGGGAAGCGTTGGCGACAGCTACGATAACGCCCTTGCCGAGACGATCAACGGCCTCTACAAAGCTGAGCTCATCCACCGACAGTCCTGGAAGAGCCTTGAGACACTGGAGCTGGCCACGCTGACCTGGGTAGACTGGTTCAACCATCGGCGTTTGCTGGAGCCGATCGGGTATATCCCGCCAGCGGAAGCCGAAGCCAACTATTACCAGCAACAGGCGGGTCCGGCCATGGCGGCCTGACTCACACTTCATAGCCTCCGGGAAACCCGGGGCGGTTCAATTGCCCAAAGGCTGTGGGAAGACCCGCGCTTGCTGGAGGTTCGCGCAAAATCCAGAGGTGAGCCACGATTCGTGCTGATCGGCAAGATTCAGGAAAAACACTGATCCGCTGTTGTAACGTACAGAAAATGTCGTATTCGTCTGATCTCAGTCAGGCGTTCCCGGAAGAAGGAGATTGAGCTTTATGAAAGCTGAAGACTTTGACAAGAAATTTGATGACGCCCAAGAAGATATTGTGGGCGATCTTGATTTGTCCACGGTTCGTCGCGCCAACCTTGAGCAAAGATGAATCAACGTGGACGTTCCCGCCTGGGTGGTGGAGTCACTGGACCGTGAGGCCGCGCGCATTGGCGTGACCCGCCAGTCCATCATCAAGGTATGGCTGGTTGAGCGCCTGCAAGCCGAGTCCGGTGACAGGCGGTACCATGGCAGGCCCCGGAAACGATGATTCCGATGCCATGAGTTATTGACCATGAAGTCCCTGTTGAACTACAGCAGCTCGTCTCTCAGCCTGCTCATTGCGATCGAAGCAGCGTCCTGCTGTCAGCAAAAATATGGCTCCGTCCGGCCGGGTGAACCGTTCGATGGAATCGGTAAATATACAAGTATCGGCACCGAAGGAGTACGGATTGGGTCGGCCACGGAAGCTGGATGCACCGTCTGAGCACACCGTTCCATTTCCCGTCAGTACTGCCACCGGAGCCTCACCGATCACGTTCCCGACCATGCTTCGACTCGTGCCTTGTGATCAGGCACTGATACAAGGCAGCCTTGAATGTCTCATTGGAGCGCAAAATTCTCCATTTTCCCGACGCTACATAAACGGAACTTTTCAGCACAGCAACCACAATCAGGAAGCTCCTTTGATAGAGTCACGATTCATCGAGATACAGATCATCAGCACGCTCAGGCAGGTTAATGTCAGGGTTCGGGTCAGGGAGATCCGGCACCTGCACACGGCGCCCAGGCCCGGTTTCAGTGTTCATCATCTGCTCCCTGGAGTGCCGGCATGCTGGCGTTGATCATTTTCGTGGTTACCCTCGTGTTGGTCATCTGGCAGCCGAAAAATCTCGGCATCGGCTGGATCGCGCTGGCTGGCGCCGCAGCGGCCTTGCTGACCGGCGTTGTGCACTGGGCCGACATCGCCGTCGTTTGGGACATTGTGTGGGACGCGACATTTACCTTTGTCGCCCTGATCATCATTTCGCTGATTCTTGACGAGGCCGGCTTCTTCAACTGGACTGCTCTGCACATCGCCCGCTGGAGCAGCGGTCGCGGACATTTTCTGTTCCCGCTCGTCGTGCTGCTGGGTGCGGTCATCGCCGCACTCTTTGCCAATGACGGCGCAGCGTTGCTGCTGACACCGATCGTCATTGCCATTCTGCATCGGCTGAAGTTCTCCGCTCCGGCAACTCTGGCCTTCATCATTGCTACGGGATTCATCGCCGATACAGCCAGCCTGCCGCTGATAATTTCCAACCTCGTCAACATTGTCAGCGCCAATTTCTTTGATATTTCATTTTCCCGCTACGCGATGGTCATGATGCCGGTGAGCCTGGTTTCAGTCGCTGCTTCGCTGGGCGTCCTGTGGCTTGTATCCTGCCGCTGGATACCCGTTCGTTATTCACTTGATGAACTGGATACCCCTGCCAGTGCCGTTGTCGACCACCAGGTATTTCATGCCGCGTTTCCGATTCTGGCCATCTTGCTGGTGGCCTATTTTGTATCGGGACGGTGGGATTTGCCGTTCAGTCTGGTTACCGGCGGCGGTGCGGTCATTCTGTTGATCATCGCAGGCCGTCTTGGTCAGGACCGGCAGGCCATCGTGCCGCTGGGCAGCGTCATTCGCAACGCGCCGTGGCAAATCGTGCTGTTCTCGCTGGGCATGTATCTGGTGGTATACGGCCTGGGCCAGGCCGGACTGACACACTATGGAGCCGGGGTGCTGGAATGGCTCGGCAAGCAGGGCACAATCATGGCAACCTTGGGCACCGGCTTTCTTGCCGCCGTGACTGCCTCAGTCATGAACAACATGCCATCAACACTCGTGGGTGCTCTGGCCATTGATCAGGCACAGGTTCCGGATCTGACCCGGCAACTGATGGTTTACGCCAACGTCATCGGCAATGATATTGGCCCAAAACTTACTCCGATCGGCAGCTTGGCCACATTGCTGTGGCTGCATGTACTGGCCGGCAAGGATTACCGGATCGGCTGGGGGCAATACATGAAAATCGGTCTGTTGATCACGCCACCCGTGCTGCTTGTGACGCTGCTTGCCCTGGCATTGTGGCTGCCCGCACTGCCTCCAGCATAGCAATCGAAGTCGGTTATTCAGCGCCACAGGTCTGACGTGCATTCGATAAGCCAGATGAGTCTGTACAGGGGGCGGAACCCGCATGGCAGGTTCCGCCCGATGCTGGCGTCAAGTTCTTCGGCAGACCACCATTCCACCCAAAGCCATCACGCCCAGCAGCAGCAACAGCAGGGCCAGCGGATGGTTGACTGGTACTGCGACCGGGGCGGCGGCAACAAAGCCTTCGGCAAAAGTTCCGATAGCAGCATCATGGCTGGCATCACCGGAATATCGGGCTTCGGCATCGTGCTGGCCAGGGCTGAACGGCCCGGCGCTGCAGGTTGCAACTCCGCTGGAGTCCACCGGCGCGGCGGCGCAAACGACCGCGCCATCCACCAGAAAATCGACCGTGCCGCCGGGGGTCAGGCTGCCGGCACCTGTGACCGTGGCGATGAGCGTGACGGTTTGGCCGGGCGGTACCGTGGTCGGCGATATGGTCAGGTCCAGGCTGCTCGCCAGTACGGTGTTGGTGAGAGTAAACGTCACCAGTGCGGCCGCCATGATCCCGTTCCCGTCCGGCACAACCGGTGCAGGTGGTGGGGTCGAACTGTCCACGCTTGCTTCCACCTCGTAGCTGCCGGCCACCTCATTGGCCGTGGCGGTGATGCTGGCGATGCCACTGGCATCGGTGACGGCGCTGCTTGATGAAAGCTCCGCGCTGGCACCGGAGGAAGGTGCCGCAAAGTTCACCGTGATGCCTTCAAGGGGCACATCGCCGGTGTCGGCCACGCGCACTTCCAGCGCTTGTGAAAAGTCATCCAGCACCGGCACATCCTGGCCATCGCCGCCTTGCACGGCCAAGCCATCGGCATCATTTTGTTCAAAGTGGATATCCAGTATGCAATCGGCCGTTATCGGGCCCGTGCTGTACTGATCGCTGCTCAGGCTGCCCGCCGGGCAATCCCCACCGGCCGGCATCACCGCATGATAACCGGAATCCGGGGTGACCGTAATGCTTGCTGCATCGTTGTGATCCACACTCTGGCTGGCCGGAGAAATGTTGCCATTGCCGCCCAATACATTGGCGGTGACGGTATAGCTGTTGATGTCGTACTCCGCCGTTACGATGAGATCACCGGTGACATTGGTGAAGTCCACATCCCAGCCGGTGAAAGCGTAACCGGTGCGAGTCGGGTCGGCGGGTGCGTTGGCATCGCTGCCGTGGTCCACCGTCTGGGTATCCAGCGTGCTGTCGTCCCAATCTTCAAACGTGACGGTGTATTGGTTGATGTCGTATTGCGCCGTCACGGTAAGATCGCCGGTGACATCGGTGAAGTCCACATCCCAGCCGGTGAATGAATAACCGGTGCGAGTCGGGTCGGCGGGTGCGTTGGCGTCGCTGCCGTGATTGACCGTCTGCGTGTCCAGCGTGCTGTCGTCCCAATCTTCAAACGTGACGGTGTATTGGTTGATGTCGTATTGCGCCGTCACGGTGAGATCGCTGGTGATGTTGGTGAAGTCCACATCCCAGCCGGTGAATGAATAACCGGTGCGAGTCGGATCGGCGGGTGCGTTGGCATCGTTGCCGTGGTCCACGGTCTGGGTGTCCAGCGTGCTGCCGTCCCAATCCTCGAAATTGACGGTGTATTGGTTGATGTCGTATTGCGCCGTCACGGTGAGATCACCGGTGACGTTGGTGAAGTCCACATCCCAGCCAGTGAATGAATAACCGGTGCGAGTCGGATCGGCGGGTGCGTTGGCATCGCTGCCGTGGTCCACCGTTTGCGTGTCCAGCGTGCTGCCGTCCCAATCCTCGAAGTTGACGGTGTATTGGTTGATGTCGTATTGCGCCGTCACGGTGAGATCACCGGTGACGTTGGTGAAGTCCATATCCCAGCCGGTGAAAGCGTAACCGGTGCGAGTCGGGTCGGCGGGCGCGGTGGCCGCATCGCCGTGATCCACCGTTTGCGTCGCCAGCGCGCTACCGTCCCAATCTTCGAAGGTGACCGTATAGGTATCAATGGCAAACTGGGCGGTGACGTTGAGATCGGCCTGCACGTCGGTGTCGGTGCGGGTGGCACTGCTGACGCCGTCATCCCAGCCGGTGAAGTGGTAATGCGCATCGGGCACGGCGGTGGCGGGGCTGCCGTCCTCGCCCTCCGTGACGGCTTGTGTCATATCGCCAGTCAGCGTGCCGCCGGGGCCGGCGGTGTAGGTCAGCGTGTAGGCCTTGTCGGCGGTGAGGACGAAATCAGCCGTGGCTTCCGCCATGGTGGTGACCTCAGTACCACCATTGCTGCCGTCATCCAGCGTGCCCTCGGTCTGGCTGCTGCGCAAAGCCAAAGTGGCTGGTGGCGCTGAGGAGGTAGTGGCCGTTGACGAAGCCATCGACGAAGTAGACGCTCGACGCGAAGCCCGACTGGCCGGCATAGGGCGAACCCGACCAGAAATACGAAGACGGTGTATTCGGAAACACGTGGCGATTGATTTTCGGGCTGTTGGCGCAACTGGTCGTCAACTGATCCAGTTCTTCCACGTACGACATGCGCCAATCACCGGTCAGCAGGCGATTGGGCACCGTCGTCAGGTTTGGCATGGCGGGCGGCGTGTAGCCGAAAACCGGCGTCCACCAGTTGCCCAGGTCGGCAAACGGCTTGGGCATGTAGTCCACCATCCAGTCGTTCCATGGTTTTTCGGTTGCTGTGCCGTTACAGGTGCTGCCATCCCAGGTTTGCCCTTCGGCACAGCGCTGCCACACCAGACCGCTCACCCAGTGCATGGCCATGCCGTCGGTGGCGTCGCTGCCGAGGATGTAGTTGGCGCTGTGGTTGGGGCTGTCAGCCGGGTCGTCACCGCAGGTTTCCTCCGCCAGCGCCGGTGGCAAGAACAGACCGGCAAACAACAGCACCAGCAGGCCGACAAGCCAGCGGGCCCGGATGGATGATTTGGACAGATTCAGTGCAAGGTTGAGCATGATGGACCCCTTGGCAGGTTGGCAAGAAAACGGATCAGTGGTCTATTCAGCGTAAGAAATCACCGGCTTGCGGGTTTTGCACAATCGCTCAAATGTTTCCCAATTCCGATCAATCTGTTGAAAACACGGATTTGTGGCGGTTTTCAATAGCAGCACGGCGCGCTCCTGATCTGATTCAATCGGGATTCATCGGCCCAGAGCGTGAAGTAACCATAGTTATTTTCTGGTGAATGCGCTCATTTGTGACTTGAAGTCTGAAACTGAGCTTGCACGACTCAAAATGCGAACTGTGGTTTAGAATTCAACACATAAACGACTTGGTTCTCCGCTTTCATGCGCATTTTCGAACCAGCTTGGTTTAATATTGGCTCTTGAATCGGACTGTTGGGCCTCTTTCTTCAATGAAACTAAACCAGCTGCTACACAAGATCCCGCACGGTGCGGCAGTGACAACCATATGGCTTGCCGCACGCGGGGTTTCCGCAGACCACGCACGTAAACTGGCCCATAGCGGCTGGTTGGAGCGCGTGGGGCATGGCGTCTACTGCCGGGCAGGAGATCCTCTCTCGTGGGAAAGCGCCGTCTTTGCACTGCAAACCAGCGACAAGACCGAGCTGCCACCGCTTTGGCCAGGCGGACGAACCGCTCTGACTATGCATGGCATTGTCCATTATCTGCCCTTGGGAGAACGTACAAGACAGTTATACGGTCGCAAGGGTATACGCCTGCCCCAATGGGTAAGGACTGCCAAATGGGCCGGTTCAATGGACCTGCACTCTGAAAAGGGCCTGCCTGCACAGCTTGCTGGCAGTTTCACCCGTCATAAGCCAGCAGACAAGGCCTTCGATTTGCAGATCTCCTCGCCGGAGCGGGCGATCCTGGAGTGGATTTCCACAACGCCGGACATGCTGCTGTTCAGCGATGAGCTGACGGACACCTTTAGCGGCCTCAATACGCTGCGCCCGCGCCGGCTGCAAACCCTGCTGCAAAATTGCCTTTCGGTAAGGACCAAACGAGCCTTCCTGGTACTTGCCCGTCATGCCGGGCATGCATGGTATAGCCGGCTGGATCCGCAACAAATAGATCTTGGCAAAGGCAAGCGCCAGCTGTTTGAAGGTGGCAAGCTGGATCCTGAATATCAAGTCACAGTCCCAGAGACATTTTTGCATGCCAACTGAAACTCGTTATCAAGAACAAGTCAGACTGCTGATCTCCTTGCTGCCATTTCTTGATGATGAACCGCGCTTTGCCCTGAAGGGTGGAACAGCGATCAATCTTTTCGTGCAGCCATTTCCGCGACTTTCGGTCGACATTGATCTGGCCTGGTTGCCGCTGGAGCCTCGCAAGCAAGCCCTGCAATCTGCTCGTCAAGCGCTGCAACGACTGGCAGAGGCTTTCAACCTTTATCTTCCAGGCGTGCGCGCCGAACTCCAAAGCAATCGTCAGGATGAACTGAAGATTCTGGTACAGCAAGGCCATATTCAGGTAAAAATAGAGGTATCACCGGTACTGCGTGGCACCCTCCACCCACCCCGGAGAATGGATGTTGTTCAAGCGGTGGAAGATGATTTCGGTTTTGCAACCGTGCAAGTCGTTTCGTTGCCAGACCTTTATGGAGGAAAACTCTGTGCTGCACTGGACCGCCAGCATCCCAGAGATCTTTTCGACGTGAAACTGCTTCTGGATCAGGGCGGTCTGAATCGAACTGTATTTGAAGGCTTTCTTGTCTATCTGCTGGGACATCCCAGGCCTTTGGGCGAAATGATACGCCCGCGTTTGAAATCACTGGCAAACATTTACCAGCAAGAGTTTGTTGGCATGACGAGAGTCAAGACGCCAATGCGGGAGCTGGAGCTTGCTCGCGATAAGCTGCTATTGCGGATGAGACAATTGATGACGGACGAGGACGCCCGATTCCTCCTGTCTTTCAAACGGGGAGCGCCCGCCTGGGAGCTGTTGCCTCATCCTGGGGTAAAGCGATTGCCCGCAATCCAATGGAAGCTGTTGAACATAAAGAAAATGCCCCCTGACAAGCATCAAGATTCACTTGAACGGCTGGAGCAAGCCCTGCATGAACTTCGTTCATGACCAAACCAGGGACCTCACACGTGAACAAGCTGCTGAATCTTCTTGCCGTTCTGCTACTGGCTGCTTCGACGTTAGCGCACTCGACTCCGCAACGGTCGCCTGATTCTTGGTGGTGAGCAAGTGGGACTGTTCAGCAATCCTTTGAAGTCGCTGATTGATTCAGAGCGCATCAAACTCCCGGAGCCAGATGAAGTCTGGAGTAACAACTGGAGAGGCTATGTTGCGGCCTGGCAGGTCAGGGATGATCAGCAGCCCCGTTGGCAGCATCATGGCCGGCATCGCTGGAATACCGGGCTTGGGCATCGTGCTGCCCGCCGGCAAGTGGTGGCTTCAGTAGCAGCACGGCGTGCTCCCGAACGGGAATCCGGGAGCGCGCTGCGGCTTTCTACTGAAACCTGTCGCGGAAGATGCCGTCGTTCAACAAGATCCGTTGTACCTGGTTGTTGGAAAGGTCAGGATCGTGTTCCTGGCCCGGCTGGATTTCCGCCTCGATCAGAACTTCACCACCGGCAGCCGGGGTGATCTCTGCATCGATCACAAACAGCAGGCTGCCGTCGGCAGGCAAGTCCAGCGTCAGGTCGATGTCGCCGCTGCCCTGCTCTTGCGGGCAGCTGGCCGGCGCTGTGGCTTCACACGTCCAGGTTGCATCAGCCAGGCTTGATGGCACAAACCAGCTCAGATGTGCAGGCCACGCGAGCCGCTGGTCTTGACCCAGCTGTCGAGCTTCAGTTCGTGGCACAGATCGCGTATCGCACCGGCAGCAAACTGAACCTTGCCGAAATCATCATCGGACGGATCGAGATCAAAAATGATGTGGTCGGGCCTGTCGATCATGTCGATGCGTGACAGCGCAACATGTGGAGTAATCATTCCCTGATCGGCCAGATAAACAAAGGTGGCGGTATTGCCAGCCACCACCTGGGTGATTTTATTGCCGCTTTTCTTGCTTGATGTGACGGTCTCTATCCAGTCGGTGAAGTGATCCGGAACTTGCTTCTGGAAAAAACCGTCGGCGCTGATGCCGTCGGGAAAGCGCTGTATGGAAAGCGGCCGGTCTTGTGCATGAAGCAGCGCAAGCTCAGCGACGCGGCGGTAGTAGTTTATGACCTCGCCTTTGCTGATTGAATCATCCGGGAAAAACAGCTTGTCGAGCCGCGAGAGCTCGATATCAACATTGTCGATGTGGACGGTATTGCCTTTGTTCATTTGCTTTCGGGCAGCTCTTTGACCACGTCCCTGGCCGGTTTGTCATCACGCAGGCCCAGGAAGCTGGGATGGCGCAATTTGCCGCCGGCAGTCCATTCGGTAAAGGCAAATTCGCCGACCAGATCAGGACAGATTCAGGTTACGCCGGTCGTGTCGATGTTGTCGCAATCGGCAAAAGGACAGGTTTTGCGCCGGCGCCGGTCCATCTTTTTTGTCAGGCGCTCAAGCATGGATTTATCGAAGCCGATTTCCACCTTGCCGGGCAGGTGCTCGTCCTTGAGCTGTGCGCGCTCGTTTGAATCAAGGCAATCGCTGAGCAAGTTCACGACCACAAGCCGGTGCCGGCAACAGTGTGCATTTCAGTCATTGCTTTCACCTTCGTTTTTATCGTTGTCGTTATTGTTATCGTCACCGCCTTCATCAACGCTCACTTCATCGAGGCTGCGGCCGCTGATTACCGAGTCGGGCTCGGTCGAAACTGGATTGCGGCGGGCATCAGCCTCGCTGTCATCCATCTTGACAAGCAGCCATTGCTCGCTGCCGTTGTTTTTACGGCCGCGAAAACGCTTGAGAGCGTAGCCGCCGCGCAGCTTTTTCCCATGCAGAAATACCAGTGCATGACCGCGTTCAAGTGCTTTGGAAAGCGCCGCTTTCTGGCCGTCCTTTTTGGTGATGTTGTCGTATTTGCCCCGATCCCAGACAATCACCGTGCCGGCGCCATATTGGCCTTCGGGGATGACACCTTCGAAGTCGGCGTAGGCGAGCGGATGATCTTCGGTGGGAATGGCCAGGCGCTTGTCGCGCGGATCGGTTGACGGCCCCTTGGGCACAGCCCAGGATTTGAGCGCGCCGTCGACCTCCAGGCGAAAATCAAAATGATGGCTGCTGGCGGCGTGCTCTTGAATGACAAACAACGGCTGCTGGTTGCCCGGACGTTCGCCGCCGGCCGGCTCGGGCGTGGATGAGAAATTCCTTTTCTTCTTGTAGTGATCTTCGCTCATGCTGTGATCACCTTGACGCGCTGGTTGAGCCGCTGGTTGAATCGCCAGTTGAATCGTTGATATTTCAAGTGAAGACGTTTTTATACAAGCAGTCGGCCAACTTGCCAAAAACTGTTGAAACAAACAGCAGTCTGCACACTTCAAGCTGTATTCAAACTGTAACCTGGCGCACTCATTTCGGCAGCAGGGAACCGCTGCACAAAGCATCAATTTCGCCATTTTCATGCAATGAGAACACAAGCTGCTGGAATAGGGCGCTCGTAACCCCCGGACTATTCATGATCCGGTCATCGCAGCAGACAGGATTGTCTTTGGCGGGCAGGAATTGCTGGTTCGAATCCAGTCACCCAGACCAAGGTATTAAAAACCTGAATTCAAAGAAAAACTCATGACTCCATGGGCTTTTTTATTCTCAAGGAGGTTTCAGTCATCAGCTTTACAGTGTGGTCCGGTTTGGGCTGAATATCCTTCTGTGCCTGAATTGTGCCTGAGCCGTACTCAAATCCATCTTTGCTGATTTTGAAAAAACTCTGCTTTTTGATTTTTGACCAACTCCTGTCCGAAATTCCTGGAGAGGGCAGGGTGCTCAGGCCATTCTGAATTTCGCGCAGCTTGAAGCTGGTTGTCATTGATCCCAATAAATAAAAACCCGCGCCCGGAGTCCGGACACGGGTTTGCAGCTATCAGCCGATCAGACCGGCTGTGTTTCAAATCAGCCGGCGGTCTTCATGCGTCGCAGACCGAATATGGCCAGCACGCCGAAGAGCAACACCAGCATCCACGGTGTGTTGACCGGTACCGGAATTGGCGGTGTAGTCGCGATAACAACCGTGTCGTCATCATCAACAACGTCGCCATTGGCGTCTTCGCCCGTCGCTGTGGCAACGTTCTCGACCTGGCCAGCATTTGCATCAGCACTGGTCAAGGTGTAGTCCACCGGCCCACAACTTGCAGACTCACCGGGTTCCAGCGAGTCTGGCGAACAGCTGATGGTGCCGCCAAGCATGGGGTCATCGACTTCGACATTTTCCAGCTTGTAGCCACCCGTATTGGTAACTTCGAATTCATAAGTCACCGTGTCGCCGGCCTTGTAGGGTCCGGTGGTCGTTACCGATTTGACCAGTTCAATGTCCGGCTTGTCGTTGAGCGCTGCCTCGGCAGAATCCTTGTCTTCGACGTCGGTACCGTCAGAGCCGGTGCCTTCCGCCGTTGCCGTGTTTTCGTATGGACTGCCAGCATTCAGATCAGCCGCTGTCACCTCGTGCTCGGCCTGGCAGATCAGCACCTCACCGGGGTCAAGATTTGTCGGCTGTGAGGGCGTGCATGAAGTGATGGTCGCATCCGGATCACTGATCTCCACATCCTCCAGCGTAATGGTGCCGGTGTTGGTGGCGGTCAGCTCATAGGTAATGGTATCGCCTTCGGAATAGGGTTCGTCCGAGGAGGTGATTTCCTTGACCAGCTTGATGCCAACATCCGCATCCAGCTCTGCGTCAGCATCATCATCGTCACTCACATCGTTGCCATCCGGATCCTGACCGGTTGCGGTGGCGGTATTGACAAAAGGACTGCCGCCATCAATATCACCCTGGGTCACGACATGCTCGGCCTGGCAGATCAGCACCTCACCGGGGTCAAGATTTGTCGGCTGTGAGGGCGTGCATGAAGTGATGGTCGCATCCGGATCACTGATCTCCACATCCTCCAGCGTAATGGTGCCGGTGTTGGTGGCGGTCAGCTCATAGGTAATGGTATCGCCTTCGGAATAGGGTTCGTCCGAGGAGGTGATCACCTTGACCAGCTGGATTTCAGCTTCTGCGTCAAGCTCTGCATCCGCCGAGTCGTCATCGTCGACCTGGTTGCTGTCCTGATCTTCGCCTGCGGCATGCGCCGTGTTTTCATACGGGCTGCCGGCGTCGATATCACCCTGGGTCACGACATGCTCGGCCTGGCAGACCAGATCATCGCCTGGAGCAAGCTCGGCCGGCTGTGATGGAGCACAAGAAGTGATGGTCGCATCCGGATCGCTGATCTCGACACCATAGAGCGTGACGGTGCCGGTATTGGTGGCAGTCAGCTCATAGGTAATGGTGTCGCCTTCACTGTAGGGTTCACCGGAGGAGGTGATTGCCTTGTCAAGCTTGATGCCAAGATCCGCATCCAGTTCGGCATCGGCGTCATCGTCATCTTCAACGTTATTGCCATTACTGTCTTGACCGGTTGCCGAAGCAGTATTGGTAAACGGTGTTCCATCATCCAGGTCGTCCTGGGTTACAACATGCTCGGCCTGGCAGACCAGATCATCAGCCGGGTCAAGGTCTGCGGGCTGTGATGGAGAACATGAAGTGATGGTCGCATCCGGGTCGCTGATCTCGACACCGTAGAGCGTGACGTTGCCGGTATTGGTGGCGGTCAGCTCATAGGTAATGGTGTCACCTTCGCCATAGGGCTCGCCCGAGGAGGTGATTTCCTTGACCAGCTCGATATCAGGCTGGATATCCAGTTCAACATCGGCGTCATCGTCATCACTCACATCATTGCCGTCACCGTCTTCGCCAACCACCGTGGCGACGTTGACAAACGGACTGCCATTATCAAGATCGCCCAGAGTTACAACATGCTCGGCCTGGCAGACCAGATCATCAGCCGGGTCAAGGTCTGCGGGCTGTGATGGAGAACATGAAGTGATGGTCGCATCCGGGTCGCTGATCTCGACACCGTAGAGCGTGACGTTGCCGGTATTGGAAGCGGTCAGCTCATAGGTAATGGTGTCGCCTTCGCTGTAGGGCTCACCCGAAGAGGTAACTGTCTTGACCAGCTCGATATCAGGCTGGATATCCAGTTCAACATCGGCGTCATCGTCATCACTCACATCATTGCCGTCACCGTCTTCGCCAATCACCGTGGCGATGTTGACAAACGGACTGCCACTATCAAGATCGCCCAGAGTTACAACATGCTCGGCCTGGCAGACCAGATCATCAGCCGGCTCAAGATCAGTCGGCTGTGATGGAGAACATGAAGTGATGGTCGCATCCGGGTCGCTGATCTCGACACCGTAGAGCGTGACGTTGCCGGTATTGGAAGCAGTCAGCTCATAGGTAATGGTGTCGCCTTCGCTGTAGGGCTCACCCGAAGAGGTAACTGTTTTGATCAGCTCGAGATCAGGCTGAACATCCAGCTCGGTATCGGCGTCATCGTCATCATCAACATCATTGCCGTCACCGTCTTCGCCAACCACCGTGGCGACGTTGACAAATGGGCTGCCGCCATTCAAGTCATCCTGGGTCACGACATGCTCGGCCTGGCAGACCAGATCATCACCGGGTGCCAGATCAGCCGGCTGACCGGGCGTGCATGAAGTGATGGTCGCATCCGGATCGCTGATTTCCACGCCATAGAGCAACAGATTGCCCGTGTTGGTGGCGGTCAGCTCATAGGTAATGGTATCGCCTTCGCCGTAGGGCTCACCCGAAGAAGTAACTGTCTTGATCAGCTCAACATCAGCGTCTTGCACCAGCGGTACATCAGCCGAATCATCATCATCCAGCTCATTGCTGTTCGGATCGCGCGCCGTCACTGTGGCCGTGTTTTCAAATACACTGCCGGCTTCCAGGTCGGCCTGGACAATCACATGCTCGGCAGGGCATTTCAGTTCATCACCGGGCATCAGCGTGGTCGGCTGATTGGGCGTGCACGGCCCGATTGTGTCAGCATCCGGGTCGCTGATCATGACATTGGTCAGCCTGGTATCACCACTGTTTGTGGCCACCAGTTCATAGGTGACGGTGTCACCCAGATCATATTCCGACTGACTGGAAGTGACCAGCTTGTTCAGCTCAATGCCAGGCACGCTGACGATGGTCTCATCAAACGCATCGTTGGGTGCCTGATCATCATTTTCATTATCAGCCCTGATGTGGGTCTCGATGGGGATGGGCCCCGGGTTGCTTGCTTCAACCACATAATTGAATTTGAACGACAGGCTCTCACCGGGACTCAGATCATCGGGCATCCCGGTAAAGGTGATATTGCAGGCCGGTGCAGGGTTATAGGTGGCAGTGGCGCCAGCAGGTTCGGTTGTGAACGTGACTGAGTCGGGGCAGGTTGCAGTATTGCCGGCATTGCCCAGCTCAACCTCGTAGGTCACGTCTTGGGCAGTATCGTTTCCAACGTTCTTGAAGCTGAACTCACCATAAACTGTATCGCCGTGCAGGACAGCCGGCGTCACATTGACCTGGGTGGTGACATCAACCGTACCGGCCTGTGGCTCGATGATTTCGATATCACCTTCCTCTTCATCGGTTTTCTGAAAGGCCCACAGATCCAGGTTTTTTGCAGTGCCGAAAAACTCATCTGGATCATTCTGGCAGTCGTTGTTGCTGTCCTTCGACCCGGTCCACCAGCGGTAGTACTTGCCACTGCCGTTGAAGTCGTCATCGGTTGAATCAACCCCGAGCAGAGAATGTGTCGGCGATGGCGGAACTATCTGGCTCGAGCTGCCGCACAAATGGCCGCCTGGATCACCAATGTCACTTCCGTTGGCGGCTGTATAGCCTCTGTCGTCGTAATAAACCGTTGAATCCTGTGAACCGTTGAGTTTGGTCAATGACGGTCCACCCTGCACATTGCCCTCAATATCGGCCATGGGAAAATGAATTTCGCCATTTCGTCCGGCAACCTTGAATTCATAATTGCCATCGGGGAAGGGGTCGCCACTGTTGTCCAGGCCATCCCACAGCACGGTGTTGGTGCTGGGCAGGTTGTGGGCCGTGCCGGTCAATACACGATTGGTCAGTTTGGCTGGATCAAAATCCACGCCATCACGGCTGATGACGATTTCATAGGTCTGGGCATTTTCGGTCTCAAACGTGAATTCACCACCACCGGAAACCGTGCTGGAATTGCCGCCGAGATTACCCACAAAGCCGGAATTAATCAGCACCGGTGGCTCGGGTACCAGCGGAATGCCCAGCACGTCAAGCACTTTTTCGACCTGGGAAGCATTGGGGCCAGACGGGTCAACATCGCTGAAGAATATCGGAAACTCCGGCGGCTGCGAGGTAATGCCTGCATCAAAGGATGGCCCCGCATCGACTGGATAATTATTGCCACGAATATCTTTGTAGAGTGGCGAGCCGTCCGAATCTATGAATCCTTTCGTATTGGCATAAAATGCTGCCCGATTGGGATCCAGGCCGTGCAAGGTTTCCTTGTAGCGGTAGCCATCAATGGACACCATGTACAGATCGTTGTGCAAATAACGCTGATTGCTGCCAAGGCGAATTGCCCACGTATAGGTAAACACCCGGCCGTTCAGATCGTCGAGCGACTTCTCATCACCGCGAACCGTCACATCCCAGACGGCCACATAATCCTGGATAGCCTGGGGGTTGTCTATCGAAGCCGAATAGCTGTTGCCGCCCGAGCCTGTACCGGTAAAGAGCACGCCGTAAATGCCGGTCTCTGGCGCTTCATACCAGCAAGGTTCATAACCGTCGGTAACCGTATTGCTGCCATCAGCGCTGTTTGGTCCGGCCAGCTCGGCGGCGCGGTCGGCAATCTGGCCACGTCCTGGCTGATTAGCCAGGCATTCAAAATCCGCATTGCCCGGAATGGTTTCATCCCCCGGACTGCCGAATGACTGCGGATTGAAGACATGGATATCGCCATCATCATTGCCGACGTTGATCGACCCAAGCAGGATGACTTCGCCTTCTTCCGCATAGACATACAGGAACTGACGCGCTCGCGCCACGCCGGCAAAGACGTCATTGCCGGTCACATCCATGACTGCCCGGTTGCCGGTCGCACCTGCCGGATGCAAAGAACGTGTACCTTCAGACAATGCTGACGTGCTGAAAAGCAGCAATGCAGCTGTCAGGCAAATGAAAAAACCCGCGCCGGACAAACGCATCCGCCGCGCGAGGGATGAAATAGCTGGAAACATCGTTGTATGCCCCATTTTTAAGAATGCTTGCTTGATAATGTGTCCAAAGACTGCCCCAAACGAACCAGGCAAGCTCAGCTCGTCGATATCGGCGGTTTTCATGTGAGCCGGATCTTCCCGGCGCTGCCGACGTCTTTCGCAGGGCGAATATAGCATGAACTCAGCCAGCCCGGCGCGTTTGCTTTGACAGCAAAATCAGCCTGCAGATATGGATTTCGTCATTCTCACGAAATGAGAATAAAAGATGCTGGAATAGGGCGCTCGTAACCCCGAACTATTCAGGCTTGGCCATCGCAGCAGGCTGGATCATGAATAATCTGGGATAACAGCTGCAGATACTGTTCAAGCAGGCTGCGCCGTCATATAACCGGCAAGTCAATCTTGCTGTGAACGCTGGCCGTCTGCCCGGACGGGCAAAAGTTGGCTTCGGCGCGGTTCTGGCGTAAGGTTGTCGGCTGGAGGGGGCGTTGCCTTGAATTGAATCAGTGGCTTGTACGTCTTCCGTGCTCCGCAGGGGCGCTGCCATGCGCCGTCTTTTTTACCTGAATCTGATTATATTCAATGAACCAGACCAATTCGCACGACCAAACCATCCTCAAGGACAACGCGGCGCGCTCGCGCATTCGCGACCACGCCCATCTGATCTGGGGCGCGGCCGAGCGCATGCGCGGCAAGGTCACGCCGGCCGATTACGGCAAGGTCATCCTGCCCTTTACCGTGCTGCGCCGCATGGACTGCCTGCTGGCCCCGCGCCTGGATGAAATCAAGCAGCTGGCCGACAGCCTGAAGAACGCGACGGATGAAGCCCGCGACCAGATCGTCTCGCACGCGCTGGGCCTGCCGTTTTACGGCCTGTCGCCCTACACGCTCGACAAGCTGCTGGCCGACCCGGACAACATCGCCGCCAACCTCAAGGCCTATATCAACGGCCTGTCGCGCAACATGCGCGAGGTGTTCATCGAACACTTCGGCTTTTTCAACTGGATCGACCGGCTCGACCGCCAGAACCTGCTCTACGCGCTGGTCAAGTTCTTTGCCGACAAGGATCTTTCGCCGCAGACCGTCTCCACCATCGAGATGGGTTATCTGTTCGAAAACCTCATCCGCCGCTTCAACGAAGCAAGCAACGCCACCGCCGGCGATCACTACACCCCGCGTGAAGTCATTCGCCTGATGACCTCGCTGCTGTTTGCCAAAGACGGCGACGTGCTCGCCAGCCGTGCCAGCGCCATCAACATCCTCGACCCGGCCGCGGGCACCGGCGGCATGCTGGCCACGGCCGCCGACTATCTGCAGGAACTCAACCCGGATTTGCGCATCAACCTGTTCGGCCAGGAGATCAACCCCGAATCCTTTGCCGTGTGCCGCTCGGACATGCTCATCACCGGCCACTCGCCCGACAACATCCGCATCGGCAACACACTCACCGACGATCTGTTTCCCGACCAGCGCTTCAGCTACTGCCTCAGCAATCCGCCCTACGGAGTGGACTACAACGTCGAGCACGACGCGGTAAAGACCGAGCATGAGCGCGGCAGCGCCGGCCGCTTTGCGCCGGGCATTCCGCGCAAGAGCGACGGCCAGCTCTTGTTTTTGCTGCACATGCTCAGCAAGCTGCCCGACGACCGCGCCGGGCGCATTGCCATCATCATGAACGGCTCGCCGCTGTTCAACGGCGATGCCGGCAGCGGCGAGTCGGAAATCCGCCGCCATCTGCTGGAAAACGATTTTGTCGATGCCATCATCGCCCTGCCCACCGAGCTGTTCTACAACACCGGCATTGCCACCTACATCTGGATACTGACCAACCGCAAGCCGCCCGAAGACCAGGGCCGGGTGATGCTCATCGACGCCACCGGGCGCTGGGAATCCATGCGCAAGTCGCTGGGCAGCAAGCGCCGCCAGCTTGCCGATGACGACATCGAGGCCATCGTGCATCACTTTCTGGGCAACGAAAGCGACGATACCGTCAAGATCTTTGAGCCGCAGGACTTCGGCTATCGCCGCATCCACATCGACCGCCCGCTGCGTCTGAATGTGGACCTGACCGAGATTGAACCCGGCCGCTTTCGCAACGCCAGCCAGCTGGACGAATACTTCCTGTGGCTGGCCGCCACCCATGGCGACGATGCCCACCAGCGCCTGGACGATCTGAAAGACGCCATCACCGCCCACGTCGAAGAAACCGAAGGCCTGACCCGGCTGCAAGACAACCCCAACAGCAGCAAGGCCGAACTCAAGGCCGCCAAAAG
>Ga0209487_1001284_pt1 | contig 21437 bp, 17 predicted proteins | sample Poulit2012_FD_187524 | JGI IMG/M metagenome (GOLD analysis project Ga0209487, IMG submission 187524) | Agricultural soil microbial communities from Georgia to study Nitrogen management - Poultry litter 2012 (SPAdes) (version 2) | ecosystem: Environmental > Terrestrial > Soil > Agricultural land...
GCCGTCACAGCCATGACCGGAGCTTCAGGGTCAGGAGCTCGGGCGAAGGCGACTACGCACTATCCCGACCGCAATGGAAACGTCCGCGCCTACAGCGTGCTCGCCCATCGGCACATTGCCGAGGTCGACCAGACGCTCGGCGTCAAAGGTCATGTGATGTTTACGCCGGTGTCGGGACCGTGGACGCACGGCATCTGGGGCACCGCGACGCTGAAGCTGCCGGCAGGCATAACGGAGCCCGACATCAATAATCGTTTCACGGACACCTTCGGTGATCGCCGTCTCATCCGCCTGACGCCCGGCGCTCTGCCCGAACTGCTGCCCGCAGCCGGCAGCCCGTTCTGCGACATCGGGTGGGCGGTCCGCAATGGCGTGCTCGTCATCGGATTCGCGATCGACAACTTGCTCAAAGGCGCGTCGTCGCAGGCTGTCCAGAATATGAATCTGATTTTGGGGCTGCCCGAGACGGCGGGCCTCCTCCCCTCCCCATCCCCACAACACATTGCCCACCCGGAGGTCGTACATGGCTGAGGTTTCCGGCGCCGACTGGTTTGCCATCGAAGACAATCGTCAGCTTCCTGTTTATAGCCGGCTTCCCATCGCGCTCGTTCGCGGCGAAGGTTCGTTTGTGTGGGATTCCGAGGGACGCCGCTATCTCGACTTCTACGGTGGCCACTGCGTGACGGCACTGGGCCATTGCCCGCCGCGCGTCGTGACGGCGATCCAGGAGCAGGCGGCGGAGTTGCTGTTTTACTCGAACGTCGTTTACAGCCCGGTTCGCGCCGCCGCCGCCGACCTGCTGGCATCGCTCGCGCCCGAAGGTTTGCGCAACGTGTTCTTCGGCAACTCGGGCACCGAAGCCAACGAAACGGCGCTGAAACTCGCGCGCACCTCGACCGGGCGCACAGGTGTGATCGCGATGGAGGGTGGATTCCACGGCCGCACCCTCGGCAGCATCGCGGCGACCGGCATCGAGAAATTCCGCGCACCCTACCGCGACGTCCTTCCGCCGGCACACTTCGTGCCGTTCGGCGATGCCGATGCCGTGGCCGACGTTCTGGTGGATGACGACGACATCGCCGCGGTTATTCTCGAGCCGATCCAGAGCATGGCCGGGATGACGGTTGCACCTGACTCGTACTTCGTACAGTTGCGGCGCCTCTGCGACCAGTACGGCGTCAAGCTGATCTTCGACGAGGTGCAGACGGGCGTGGGCCGGACGGGCGCGTTCACGTTTGCGCAGCGCATCGGCGTGACGCCCGACCTCATCACGCTCGCGAAGAGCCTCGGCTCGGGCGTGCCTGTCGGCGCCGTGCTGGCGTCCGACGCCATCCGCGAGACCGTACAGAGCGGTGATCAAGGCACGACCTTCGGCGGTGGCATGCTGGCCATGGCGGCGGTGAGGTCCACACTCGACGAATTGGTTGATGGGAGGTGGATGGACCATGTCTCCGACGTTTACAATCGGCTCGAACACGAGCTCAGCAGTGAGGTGGTGGCAATTCGAGGCCGCGGCTGCCTGATCGGCATCGAACTGGACTTCCCCGCGAGCCAGGCGGTCGCCTTACTTCGCGAACGAGGCGTGCTGTCGGGGTCATCGAGCGATCCGAACACGATGCGGCTCATGCCGCCGCTCAATATTTCCGACGATGAGATCGACGTATTTGTCGATGCGTTCCGCGCCGTGCTCACTGAAATCCGTGCGACGACCGATGCCTGATCACCGGAATCTTCTCGACTGGCGCGATCTCCCGGTCGATGCCTGGCATGCGCTCGTCGATCGTGCCCGGCATCATGAACGCGCGCGGGAATGGACGCACAGCGCGCGTGGCCAGAGCATCGGGCTTTTGTTTTTCAATCCGTCGCTTCGCACGCGCACCTCGATGGAACTTGCAGCGGCGCAGTTGGGCGCGGCAAGCTCCACGATCGTTCCGGGCAGCGGCACGTGGGGCTTCGCCTGGGCGCCCGACGGCGTGATGGATGGGGATGAAGCCGAACACATCGAAGAAGCGATCGGCGTTCTCTCGCGCTACTATTCGGCGATTGGCGTGCGACTCTTTGCCTCGATGACCGACCTCGATGCAGACCGGGCCGAGGTTCGTCTTCGGCAGATTCAAGCTGCGTCGGAAGTGCCGGTGTTAAACCTGGAATCCGCATTCTGGCATCCCTGCCAGGAACTTGCCGATGCCGCGACCATCCACCAGCGCTTCGATGGCGCGCCCTCCGGCCGCAAGTTCGTGTTGACGTGGGCATATCACCCGCGCGCGCTGCCCATGGCCGTGCCAAACTCGGCGCTTATGGCCGCCGCGCGATCGGGGATGGAGGTCGTGGTTGCTCGTCCGGACGGCTATGAACTCGACGACTCGGTGCTCGAGTCGGCTCGTTCGGCAGCCGCCGCATCGGACGGGAGTGTGAGGGAGGTTGCCGATCAAGCAGAAGCTGCAGAAGGGGCCGACATCGTCTACGCGAAGGCATGGGCAGGACGACAAGTCTATACCGATGCGGAAGCCGAGCGCCAACAGCGCTCCGCATTCAGAAACTGGCGGGTCACATCTCAACTTATGGATGCGACCGACAAAGGCGCGTTCATGCATTGCCTGCCGGTGCGGCGCAACGTCGTGGTCGACACCGACGTGCTGAAAAGCAAATCCGCAATCCACCTGAAACAGGCCGAGTACCGGCTGCACGCCCAGAAAGCGATCCTCGAATACCTGTGGGAGTTGCTCTGATGTCTGCGCTTCCCATCGCCGTCATTAAAATTGGCGGCAGTCTCGTCGACGATCTCAGCGCGATGCAGGCGTTGATGGACGGCCTGCTGCGCCTCCGCCGGACGCATCGGTTCGTGCTGGTTCACGGTGGAGGCAAGCAATCCACGACGCTCGCGCGGCGCCTCGGCCATGAGCCGACTATGATTCACGGCCGCCGCGTGACCAGCGATCTCGATCTCTCAGTTGCGCTGTGGACGATGCGCGGCGAGGTCAACACGCGCCTGACGGCATTGCTGCAACAGGCGGGCATGCGCGCAGCGGGAATCTCCGGCGCCGACGCGCAGACGGTGCTCGTCACCAGGCGTCCGCCGTGGACGATCGACGGCCACGAGGTCGACTTCGGACACGTCGGCGACGTCCGGCACATTTCCACCGACCTGATCCATGCTCTTCTTACGGCGGGCATTGTGCCGGTCGTATCGACTATCGGCATCGACACCGACGGCAAACTCTATAACGTCAATGCCGACACCGTGGCCACGGAGATCAGCAAGGCGCTAAGCGCCGCTCGGATCATGTACATCGCCGAATCGGGCGGTGTACGGCGCGATGTCTCAGATCCAGCATCACACTTCGTCAACTTCACGGCCGCCGACCTCGAGCAGGGAGTATCCGAGGGATGGATTGTGGATGGGATGCGCGTGAAGCTCGACGTAGCCTATGCAGCGGTCGACGCCGGGATAGCGGAGGTGTATATTGGCGGCCCGGGTGACGTGGCCTCGCCCGAACGCGCTACGCGAATCAGTCCCTGACACACACCGCCGGTTCAACCAACACCGGTTTGAAAATCGCCGGTCCAGAATGGACGTCATCCCCTTCCTTCGATCTCTCATTCGCTTTCCCTCCGTCAGCCGCGAAGAGGCCGAGATCGCAAGCTTCGTCGAAGAAGAAGCTGAGCGGCACGGACTCAACGTGGGGCGCCACGCCGACAACGTCTATTTTTCTATCGGGGAAGGCGAGCGCCTGCTGCTACTCAACTCGCACCTCGATGTCGTCCCTCCGTCGGAGGGCCATCAGTTTCCGCCGTTTGACGCCGCTGAGAAAGATGGCCGGCTCTACGGGCGCGGCTCCGTCGACGCCAAAGCCAGTGGCGCCGCAATGTCGACGGCGCTCTTTCAGTTGAAACAAGAAGGCTGGCTTCCCAAAAATGGCCGCGTGATGGTCGCATTGACGGCCTGCGAAGAACTGGGGGGATCCTATAACGGTCTCGAAGATCTCCTTCCCCATCTCCCACCGATCGAGTCGGCGCTCGTCGGCGAACCCACAAACATGCAACCGTGTGTTGCTCAAAAGGGGCTACTCATCCTGACGTGCCGCGCGCGCGGGCGCAGTGCCCATGCCGCTCGTGCTGCCCTGGGCGACAACGCAATTGAACGCGCCGCGCGGGACGTCCAGCGGATCGCCGGCATGACGCTTGAACGGGAAGACCCGTTTCTCGGTCCGGCAACCGTCGCCGTGACGACCATCCACGGCGGCGAGGCGCGTAACGTCATTCCGGACGAGTGCACATTCACGCTCGACATCCGCTCAACGCCCGCCTACACGCACGACGAGCTCATCAAGCATTTTCGCAAGACGCTGGAGGCACGTGTGGATGTTCATAGCGAGCGCATCGTGCCGGTGGCAACGGATCCTGATGAACCGATCGTCCGCGCGTGCCTTGAGGCCAATCCGGATAGTGTTCCATTCGGCTCTCCGACGACCTCCGACTGGATCTTCCTCAAAGATATACCCACTGTAAAAATCGGCCCGGGAGACTCGCGGCTTTCGCACACGGCGCAGGAGAGCATTCCTGTGAAGGAGGTGCGCAGCGCGGTCGAGATCTATAAGCGTATTATCAAATCGTACTTCGAGCAGAACGGATGACGCTCTGGAACAAGGGCACGCAAGCAGCCGACTGGGTTACTCGTTTCACCGTCGGCGAGGACCATGTGTGGGATACCTACCTCCTGCCCTATGACATCAAGGGGACGCGCGTGCAGGCGTGGGCACTCAACCAGATCGATATCCTGTCCGAGGACGAGTTAAAATCGATTGATGCCGCGCTGGATGAGCTCCACATGCTGGTCTCAAGCGGCGCTGTCGTCGTCGAGCAAAAAGACGAAGACTGCCACACGGTGATCGAGCGATTTCTGACGGAGAAGCTCGGCGAGACGGGCCGTCGGATCCACACCGGCCGCTCTCGTAACGACCAGGTGCTGATCGCGCTGCGGATGTTCCTCCGGGAAGCTGGGCGCGAGATCGGTACCGGCGTTCGATCGATCATCGAGTCGCTTTGCGGTATCGGCGAATCCTACGATGACGTCATGATGCCGGGCTACACGCACGAGCAGCGAGCCATGCCGTCGACACCTGCACTGTGGGCGATGGGTTATGCAGAGCTCCTCCTCGATGACCTCGAGACGCTCCGGCACGCCGCCCACGCCGTCAATATTTCGCCGGCAGGTACGGCTGCCGGATATGGCGTGCCAATGCTGCCGCTTCCTCGCGAAGAGATGGCTCGGCGAGCGGGCTTCCGCGGTCTCCAACTCCACGTGACGGCGGCACAGCTGTCTCGCGGAAAGCTCGAAATGCAGTTCGTGCATGCGCTCGTTCAGATCGCCGCGACCCTCAACCGCCTGGCGACGGATCTTGTGCTCTACAACAGCGAGGAGTTCGGCTTCGTGCGATTGCCGGATGAGATGTGTACCGGCAGCAGCATCATGCCGCAGAAGAAAAACCCGGATGTGTTCGAGCTGGCCCGCGCGGCTTACCATCGGATCGGCGCCGAGATGCAGCTTCTGCAAACGCTACCGTCGAACCTGCCGTCGGGCTATCACCGCGACCTTCAGTTGACGAAGGAAGCCGTGATGAGAGCAACGCTGCGCTCGGCCGACCTCGTGGCGGCGATGGAACAGGGGATGGCGGGCGTCCGGTTCGATCGCAATCGACTCCGCGCCACGCTCACATCCGACCTCTTCGCCACCGCCGAAGCGTTGAGGCTGGTTCGGGAGGGAACGCCCTTCCGCGATGCATATCGCGAGGCGGCGGAATCACTGTCGGACCTGCAGGTCCCGCCGGACGCCGACGCGCTGGCCGACTACCTGGCGGACGGTTATCCAGGCCGCTGCCGCCCTGACGTCGTCTCCCGCCGGCTCGGCGACTTTGCCGACTGGCTCGACTCCTGATCTTCCCAGCTCCAACCTGTTAGCTTATCCAGGAATTCGTAGGACGTCAGGTCGTAGTGAATCGGGGTGATGGAGACGTAGCCTTCTTCAATCGCGGCCAGGTCGGTGTTTTCGCCTTTGTCCAGATTGACGAAGGTGCCTGCGAGCCAGTAGTACGGCTGGTCATGCGGATCCATGCGCTCGCTAAACGACTCCTCCCACCGCGATCGCGCCTGACGCGTGGCCTGGATTCCTCGGATGTCGTCGAAATGCAGGTCGGGGATGTTCACGTTGAGCAGAACCCCCGGCGGTAATCCCGTACCAAGCACCCGACGAGCGATGAGCGCGGCGTATCGCGCCGCCGATTCATAGTCGGCCGCCTGCCATGCGCACAGCGAATACGCAATCGCGTCGATGCCGAGAATCGATGCCTCGGTAGCCGCGCTGACCGTGCCCGAGTAGATCACGTTCACTGCGGTATTCGGACCGCGGTTGATCCCGCTGACGACGAGGTCCGGCCGGCGCGGCAGCAACTGATTGACGGCCAGCTTCACGCAATCGGCCGGCGTACCGGTCACGGCGTATGCAGGCACTTTGCCCGATGGCACCTCAAACGGATACGTACGTGCCCGCACCGGATTTCGGACGGTGATCGCGTGCCCCACGGCGCTTTGTTCGTCGATCGGAGCGACCACCCATACATCACCGATCTCATCCATCACGGCCGCCAGGGCGGATATCCCCGGCGCGCCAATCCCATCGTCATTACAAACGAGGATCAGAGGACGCTCGTCATTCTTTTTATTCTCGTTCGCCATCGATATCAAACGTCTTCAACAGGCACTCAGTAACTCTCCGACTCGGACGGGAAGTCGCGAGATCGAACGTCGGCCACGAATCTCCGCGTGGCATCCGTAATCGCATCCCCGAGCTCCGCATAATGCCGGACGAAGCGAGGATTAAAGTCCTTGGTCAGTCCGAGGAAATCATGCATCACCAGAACCTGTCCGTCGACAGCGTTCCCGGCGCCGATCCCGATTGTAGGGATGGAGAGCTTTTCGGATACGCGCCGCGCCAGATCGGCCGGGATCTTCTCCAACACGATGGCGAAGCAGCCCGCCTGCTCGAGTGCCAGCGCGTCTGCTACCAGCTGATCGGCCTCCTCCTCCTCCTTTGCCCGGACTTTGTAGGTGCCGAACTTATAGATGCTCTGCGGGGTGAGGCCGAGGTGACCCATCACCGGAATCCCCGCTGTGAGAATCCGCTCGACCGTCTGCAGTATCGCCACGCCGCCTTCCACCTTCACGGCGTGAGCGCCTGATTCCTTCATGACCCGCACCGCGCTCGCGAGTGCCTCGCGTGAGTTCCCCTGATAGGTGCCAAACGGAAGATCGACTACCACCAGTGCTCGCTGCACGCCTCTGACCACGCACTGAGCGTGATAGATCATTTGCTCGAGCGTCATCGGGAGCGTGGTCTCGTGGCCCGCCATGACGTTGGCCGCGGAATCTCCCACCAGCAGCACGTCGATACCACCGCCGTCAAGCAAACGCGCGCTGGTGTAATCGTACGCGGTCAGCATCGTAATCGGGATACTTTCCTTCTTCAGATCCTGGAGCGTTTGCGTCGTTACACGCTTTACATCTACCGGCTGGCTGCCAACGGTTTGGGTACTCATCGCTACGGCTGTGTTTGATGACAGCGCTTAATATAGGCGGACGGCTTACAAAGAGGATGCAAATCCCAAAACAGAAAACGGGTGCCCGCTGTGCAGACACCCGCTTCTGAAGAGGGATGAGGGAGGCCTGTGATCCTCTTAGTTGTCCTGAACGTCGATGCCCAGCCGGCGGGCAACATCCATTGTGATATCCGTCACCGTGTCAGGATTGACATAGAGGATGAGCGGCTGTGCTCCGGCATTGGCGCGCAGCACGATATCAAGGTTCTGGGCCTGGGCCACGGCGTCGATTGCGGTCTGAACCTGCTCGAACAGCGGCGCCATAAGCTCGGCTTCGCGCTGGCCGATTTCCTGCTCTTTCTCCGACGCCGACGTCTGGATCTGCTGCTGCAGCTCCATCAGCTCCTGCTCACGCTCCGCGCGGCGCTCGTCGTTCAGCAGCGCCTGCTGACGCTGGTAGCGCTCGAGCTTCTCCTGATACTCCATGTAGAGGGCCTGCATCTCTTCCTGCCCACCGCGGAACTGCTGCTCGAGCTGCGTCTGCACGTCGCGGTACTGCGGCATGTTGACGATGATGATCTCATGATCCGTATAGCCCACGCGCAGATTCTGGGCCGACGCTGAATCGGCCGTTATGACGGGCAGAGTCAGAAACAGCGCGAGAATGAGAGACAGAGTCCCGGTACGCATGCGTTGTGTCATTTGTTGATCTCCTTTGAGTTCTGTTTTGAAGTCAAGCCGGGCAACTGCCCCACCTTTCTATCTCAATTCGTCGATACGTTATCGATGCCGAGCTCGGCCAGGACCTCGTCCGAAAGGTTGTACTGTTCTCTGGCGTACATGAAGAGGAAGTCGCCGGAGCGGTCGAACACATAGTCGTACCCGTCGCGGGTGGCCACTTCTTCAATAGCGGCGAGAACACGTTCCTGAATCGGACGCATCAGCGATTCCTGCTGTTGGAAGAGCTCGCCTTCCGGGCCGAAGTATTGCATCCGCGCACGTTCGAGTTCGTCTTCCATCTGCATAATCTCGTCCTGTCGCTGACGGCGTTCTTCATCCGTATAAAGCAACTCACGTGCCTGGTACTCGCGGAAGAGATCGTCGAGGCTTCGGCGCCGGTTGTCAAGCTCATCGCGCCACTCCTGTGCCAGCCGATCTATCTGCTGCTGAACGGTTGCAAATTCCGGCGTTTGCTCCAGGATATAAGCGGAATCGACATATCCGATGCGTTGCTGTGCGTTGGCGTCGACCGCCGTGGTGGCTGCAAGCAGAAGCAGAAAGGCCGCCGAGAGTATTGTTCTCTGTCGCATCATGGCTCTTGCATGGGTGTGCAAAATGTAGAATATCGTGGACAGATACTACTAATTAAATCCCTGGCCCAGGGTAAACTGGAAGTACCACCGCTGCGAGCCGTCGTGCTGTGAGCGAGAGACGGGATTAAACTCATCGAAGTTATATCCATACGTCAGCTCAAGCATGCCCACGATGGGCAGGAAGAGGCGCACGCCCATGCCTGCCGAGCGGTAAAGCTGGGAGGGATTGTACGTCGAGAAGCTGTCCCAGGTGTTCGCGGCCTCTGCAAACAGGTACGGTGCCGCATTAAGCTGAGGCGACTGTACCGCCATGAAGCGGAGCTCGGCGCTGTACTTATTCAGAATCGTACCACCGACGGCATCGCCGCTGAGACGGGGACCAATTGCGGTCGATGGATAGCCTCGCATATACACAAAGTCTCGCACGAAGCTCGCGCCCGAGTACTGCGTATCGAACGGAGACCCACCCACGACGAAGCGCTCAAAGTCTACGCGGTCTCCCGTCAGCGAACCGACGTAGCCGAAATCGCCCGCCACGCCCATCGAGAGCTTGTTCGCCAGCGGCACGTTCCAGCGTGAGCGCAGGCGCCACTTGTGGTACTGGATGAAGTTGCTGAGCGGCGGCGAGACCTCGACCGAGAGCTGATTGTATGAGCCGCTCATCGGGAAGAGCGGATGGTCTTCGGAGTTCCGCGTCAGCGACTGCCGGATCGCCACCACCTGACTCCGGCCGCGCGGCAGGTAATAGCGCGTCGAGACCGAGTCGGGGATGCTGTAATTGTAAAGCTGGTAGCGGAACGTCGTAGCCGTCGAGAACATGTCGTCGGGCCAGCTCAGCCGCCGCTCCATAAAGACCGAGCCGGAGAACGTTTCGAGCCGCTCATCGCCCGCGCCCATCGAGTAGGGCGAGCCGTAGAAGTAGTTGTAGCCGCCCGAACCAATTCGCGAGTACGACAGCGAGAAGCCGACCGGGGTGGGGCGTCCGCGGAACCATGGCTCCGTGAAGCTGAGCGAATACGACTGGTAGTAGCTGCCGTTCGTCTGCACACCTACGGATAGCCGCTGGCCGTCTCCTGTGGGTACGGGGCGCCAGCCGTCGGCGTCGAAAATCTTGCTCGAAGCAAAGTTGTTGAACGAGAACCGCAGCATCAGAATGAGACCGAAGCGCCCCCACGTGCCTGAAAGCTCAAGTTGGTCGCTTCCTGCTTCTTCCACGCGGTAGGTAAGATCCACCACACGGCGGCCGTCGTCGATCTGGACGTCCGGCCCGTTCGCTATTGACTCCTGCGTGAAGTAGTTAAGCTGCGAAAGCCGCCGAATCGACTCCTGAATAGAGTCGCGGCTGAACGTCTGGCCGGGCACGGTGTAAAGCTCGCGCCTTACCACGTGCTCGTTCGTCTTGGTGTTACCCAGGATGTTGATCTCGCCGAAGGAGTAGACCTCACCTTCCGTGATGTCGAACAGCAGATCGAGCGAATCGCCCTCGACCACATTGATTGTCGGCGCGACGTTAAACCGCATATAGCCGCGGTTCAGATAAAGGCTCGCCACATCTGTGCTCGCGCGGTTGGCGTAAAGGTTCTGCTCGAGCTGGCGGGAGTCGAACACATCCCCTCTCTCAAAACCGAGCGTTTGCGTCAGCGCGGCGTCTGAATAGACGGTGTTGCCTTCCCACGCAATATTGCGAATGTGGTACTGCGGGCCCTCGTGTACATCGATGTAAACGTTCAGGCCAGGGTCGTTTCCGTTGAACAGCTCAACGGAGTCCGAGAGGATGCGGGCGTCGTAATATCCGCGCTGGTTGTAGTAGCTCACGATGTTCTCGAGGTCCTCGCGAAACTCGGTCTCATCGTACGTTGAGGCCGCCCAGAACCTCCACCAGCGGTCCTCCTTCGTATTGCTCATCCGGCGGCGGATACGTCGATCGGAGAAGCGTTCGTTCCCATCGACATAAATCCGATTGACCTCAACGCGCGGCCCGCGATTCACGCGGAAGTCCATCACCACGCGATTATCGTCGGTCACGCGCCGGTCAATCTCGACTGTGGCCAGCATGAAGCCGCGGTCGTGGTAGTACTCCTCGATGATCTGACGGGCACGCTCCACATCGCCCTCGCGGACGGTCATGCCCTGGAAGAGCGGAATTTGCTCCCGGAACTCGCGCTCGCGTCGGCCACGCACGCCTTCGATCGAATACTCCGCCAGCCGGGGCTCTTCCCTGACGAGAATGCCAAGGTGGATGCCGCCGCCCTCACGTCCAAGCTCTTCTACCCGGACATCAGAAAAGAGCCCGAGGTTGAACACATTGCGTATGGCGTCGGCGATGGACGGATCACCCGGCACGTAGACGGTGTCTCCCACCGCCAGTCCGCTCGACTGCGTCACATACGTGCGAGTGCCTTCGTTCTCTACGCCCTGGACCTCGACACTCAGAATCTCGAACGGCTCGGGGGACTGAACCGCCGGCGAAATGCCGCCCGGTGGTATCTGCTGAGCATGGGCTACACTGCCCAGCATCAGCATGGACAGAACCGTGAGTAAAAACCTCAACCGCATGTATGATAAGGGGATTATGTCACGTACGACTACACGACCGACGCCGGGCCCGAAACAGGCGGCGTAAGCGATGGGTTTCGCCAAAAAGCAACGAACGGTCGGTATCAATTATTACGGACGTGACGAGAGCTTAGAGGCCGCCAAATCGGCGTTCCCGGTTCTGAAAATCGCGGATGGCTTCGTATAGCTGCTCGCGGCGAAACTCGGGCCAGAAATCTTCTGTGATGTACATTTCGGTGTACGCGATCTGCCACAGCAGGAAATTGGAGACGCGAAGTTCTCCACCTGTCCGAATAAGCAAATCCGGGTCCGGAACGCCCGCCGTATCCAACTCAGCCGACACCATCGCCTCATTCACATCCTCGGCGGCAATCTCGCCCGACGCCACTCGCTGTGCGATCGTGCGGCATGCGCGGGCGATCTCCGACCGACCACTGTACGATATCGCGAGGCACAGCGTCATACGCGTGTTCTGGCTGGTCGTATTGATGGCATCGAAGAGCTCGTCACGGCATGCATCGGGCAGTCGCGACAGGTCGCCGATGGCGGTGAGTCGAATTTTGTTGCGGCGCAGCGTATCACTCTCCCTACGGATCGTGTGGATTAAAAGCTGCATCAGAGCGTCGACTTCACTGGGCGGGCGGTTCCAGTTCTCGGTGCTGAAGGTGTACATCGTAAGATGTGACACGCCCAGCTGCGCACACGCCTCAACGATATCCCTTACCGAAATCACGCCCTCGTGATGGCCGATTACACGGTCCTGCCCTCGCTGACGTGCCCAGCGGCCGTTGCCGTCCATGATGATGGCAATGTGCTCCGGGATCTGCCCGCGAGTGCGAAGAGCCTCCTGAGCCTCGGCGTCCGCCAGGCTCTGTTCCTTTCCGGTGATGGTTAGCTCTTCCACGGTCGAACGAGTATTACCGAATTTACAGACCCGCGAACTTACGACGGCTTCGTCCGAACGGCAACGTACGGCTGCCTCTCGCACCCGACAGTCGACGTTCTTAACGCATTATCTCGATGAGGGATGCACGCGAATTTCGATGCGGATTAAAGCCGCAGCAGATCGTTGAAGATGACAAAGGTCATGAACACCAACAGCACGATCATCCCCACCTGCTGCATCACCATCCGCACACGGAGCGACGGCTCGCGACGTGTGATCCCCTCATAGATCAGAAACATGAGGTGGCCGCCGTCGAGCGCGGGGATGGGCAGGATGTTCATGATGGCAAGCGTGATGGAGAGCATCGCTACGATCTTCCAGAAGAAGAAAGCACCGGCCTCAGCGGCTTGTTTGGTGACCTGCGCAATCGCGATGGGGCCGCCGACGTTCTCGCGGAAGTTCTCACGTCCACTGAAAACACGTCCGAGGCTGGTCACGATCACGCGGGTGGTTACCCACGTTTCGGTGACACCTGCGGAGACGGCTTCGATCGGACCGTAGTTGAGCGTGCGGATGCCGAATTCCTCCCACAGCATATTCGTCGCCGGGAGGCCAACGCCCAGCAAGTAGCGATCGTCCATCTCGCGCGGCGTCACCGTCGCCACGACCGGCTCGCCCGTGCGTGGGGCAATCAATGCGCCCTCCGGTGCTTTAATGAAAGCAACCTCAACGGGACGGCCTTCATTCTCTTGCATGAAGTCCGTTACCTGGGCCCAGAATTGCACGGGACGGCCGTTCATGCCCACGATCCGGTCGCCCGGCTCGATGCCGGCCTCCAGCGCCGGCGAATTGCGCGTGAGCGATCCAACCAGACTCGGATGCGCCGATATCCCAAACCCACCGGCGCGGTTAAGCTGAGTCATGATGTCGCTCGGTCCTGAAAACGTGAGCGTGTCGCTGCCACGCTCGACCGTAATCGTCATCGGATCCGACATCATGTGCTCGACGCTCATCAAGTCGTCGTGCCGCTCGAGCGTCTGCCCGCTCACGGCGATCACACGGTCGCCGGTGCGCATCCCCATGTCATGCGCGATCGAGCCGTCTGAGACATACACAGCCTGGATGTTCTCCGCCGGGATGTACTCATCTCCGTATGCCATCTTCAGCCCCGCGTAGATGGCAAAAGCGAGGATCATATTAAAGATGACGCCCGCCACGATTACGACGACGCGCTGCCAGACGGGTTTGGCGCGAAACTCCCACGGCTGCGGCTCCGACGCCTCAAACTCGGCGTCCATGCTCTCGTCGACCATACCGGCAATCTTGACGTAGCCGCCCAGCGGCGTGGCGCCGATCATGTACTCGGTCTCACCGATCTTGCGGCCGATTACCTTGGGCGGAAAGCCGACGGAAAACCGTTCGACCCGCATCTTGAACAGCTTGGCAAACAGGAAATGCCCTAACTCGTGGACGAACACGAGGATGGTAATCGCCAGCAGGACCCAAAAAATGTACGACAGTATCTCCAACACTAACGGGCGGTATAAATGAGGGAAAGCGGAGGATTATGATCGTTCCCGCTGAACCGCGCTTTCAATCAGCGACGGGAGTATGGGTTCCTATGTTTGCGGCGCGCTCGCGGACGTACCGCCGGGCGCTCTGGTCGGCCTCGACCAGCGCCTCGATCGACAGCGATTCTGACGTCGCGTCAACGCGTGCCGTGGCCGTCAGACATCGATCGATCAGTTCAGGGATGTCGATGAACCTGATCTCCTCCTGCAAGAATAAAGCCACAGCCTCTTCGTTCGCTGCGTTCAGTACCGCCGGCGCAGTGCCTCCACGGCGGAGCGCTTCGTATGCAAGGCCAAGACTGGGAAACCGCTCGGAATCCGGCGCTTCGAATTCGAGCGCACTTGTCGTGGCCCAGTCAATACGCGGATGCGGCGCCGGCCAACGATCGGGGAAGGTCAGCGCATATTGAATCGGCACCTTCATGTCGGGCACGCCGAGCTGCGCCTTGGTCGATCCGTCGCTGAATGAAACCATCGAGTGGATGATGGATTGAGGATGTACCAGCACGCGGATACGATCGGCGGGTATCCCAAAGAGCCAGTGCGCTTCGATGACTTCGAGGCCTTTGTTCATCATCGACGCCGAGTCGACGGTGATCTTCGCTCCCATCGACCAATTCGGGTGATCGAGCGCTTCCTTGAGCGTGATGTCGGCAAAGGTAGACGCGGGTCGTGTACGGAAGGGCCCACCGGAGGCCGTCAGTATGAGCTCTTCGATCTGCTGCCCATCCTCTCCCACCAGGCATTGAAAAATCGCCGAGTGTTCTGAGTCGACGGGCAAGATGACCCCGCCGTTACGCTCGAGCGTCTGGGTAACAAGCTCGCCCGCCACGACGAGCGTTTCCTTGTTCGCGAGGGCGACGCGCTTACCGGCGTCCAAAGCCGCAAGAACGGCGGGCAGCCCGGCAAATCCGACTACAGACGCGACCACTGTGTCGACCTCGTCATCAGCGGCGACTTTGCATATCCCCTCTTCTCCCACCAATACCTCGACGGGGAGATCGCCGATGAGGTCGACAAGGTGCCGGCGGCAGGCTTCGTCGCCAATCACGGCAACGCGGGGCATGAACTCGCGTATCTGCTCGGCCAGCTTCTCCACGTTTGACATCGCCGTGAGCGCGTCAACCTTCAGCCTGTCGGGATACAGCCGAACAACGTCGAGCGTTTGCGTGCCGATCGAGCCGGTCGAACCGAGTATGCACACACGTTGGGCGGGAGATCCATCCACCCGTGTCTGCGCCTTATTCAGCGCGTTTCGCCACATTCGAAATCAGTTTTGCAATACATCGTCTGGCCGGAGCCGAGAAACTTACGACGGCTCGTCTCAATTACACATGTCTGCCGCCGTTGATCTTCGCTTCCTCACAATCGCTTTCCCCCGAATGCGCGCCTCCGTCTTCGTCGTTTGTACGTTGTTCTGCCTGACGAGCGTGGCATTTGGCCAGAGTGACGGGGAACGGCTGGCCCGTTTTCAGATGGCGGAGTCGTACCTCCGGGCAGGTCAGATCGACCGGGCGATCCCCCTGCTCGAGGGCGTCTACGCGGAGGATCCGTCTTCGTTCATCTACTTCGACCGGTTAAAGCAGGCGTACGAAGACGCGAAACGGTACGAGGAGGCGGTTGCCCTGATCGAGCGTCACGAGGCAGGCGCGCCTTCGCCGCCTCTTCGTGCGGAGAAGGCTCGGATGATATTTCTCAGCGGCGACGACGCGGGCGCGTATGAAGTGTGGGAGGAAGCCGTTGATCTCGCGCCGGAATCGCGCGGAACGTATGTAGCCGTATACCGATCACTCGTCGATGCACGATTGCTCGACCGAGCCATAGATGTACTTTCGCGCGCTCGCGGCGTGCTGGGTGATGATGCCTTCCGGAATGACCTCGGCATGCTATACATGGCAACCGGCCGCTACGAAGACGGTATCCGCGAGCAACTGGCGATGCTCCGTGAGGACGAGCGCCGGATGAACAGCATCATCGGCACGTTGTCCCGCTATAGTGAGCAGCCCGAAGCGCTGGCGGCGGCGACTCGTGTGACGGAGGAAGCCGTCCGCGAAGATCCGCTGGTGCGAGGCTTTAGAGAATTGCTGTCGTGGCTCTACCTGGAGACGGGGAACTATCACGGCGCTTTGAATGAAAGCCGCGCCATCGACAGGCTCGAGCGGCAGGAAGGCCGGGTCCTGCTGGGCTTTGCTCAGCGCGCGGTGAATGCGTCGGCGTTTGAGGCGGCCGCCGAAGCCTACGAAGACGTGATCGACCGCTATGGCCAGACGTCGATCATGCCTCACGCATTGCTCGGCCGGGCCACACTTCATGAACGCTGGGCCCAGGCGCTGGAGGAACAGGCCGCGCCCACCGAAGAGATATCGACGCACATCGACCGCGCGCTCGACGCATACCGGATGCTCGCCGAGCGCTTTCCGTCGCACCCTTCGTATCCGCAAGTCCGCCACGCCCAGGGTCGGCTTCTGCTGGATGGCGTCGGCGATCTCGACGCAGCGGCGCAGGCTTTTCGCGACGTCATCAACCGTTTCCCACGCTCGTCCGAAGCCGGCGAGGCTGAGTTTCAACTGGCGCGCATTGCGACGCTAAGGGGCGACCTCGAGGATGCACGCATCGGCTTCTCGCGCATCGTCGACGAGCACCGAATTGGTGATCTGGCCGAACGTGCGCGGATGGAAGTGGCCCGCGTGCATTTCTTCCGGAGCGAGTTCGAAGCCGCTCGTGCCATGCTCGACGTGCTGGATGTGAACACGTCGACCGACGTCGCCAACGATGCGCTTGAGCTCAAGGTTGTCATCCTGGAGAACCGAGGGCCCGACTCGTTGAACACGGCGCTGTCGCGATTTGCTTCGGCCTCGCTACTTGCCGAACAGGGCCGACATCAAGACGCGCTCGGCGATCTGGATGACCTGCTGAACAAGTTTGGAAGGCACGGCATCGCCGATGAGGCGCGTTTCCTGCGCGCCCGATCGCTGGCTGAACTCGGATTATCGGTCGATGCGGCGGAAGCCTTCGTGGAAGTCGCCGCCTACCATCCCAATAGCCATCTGGCCGACCGGGCGCTGTTTGAGGCGTCGATCCTGCAGTACCGCCGCTTGAACGATCCTGCCTCCGCCGCACAGACACTCACGCGCCTGCTGACCGAGTATCCGGGTTCCATGTTCATACAGCAAGCAAGGTCGCTCCTTCGCGACATGCGTGACGACTCAAGAAGTGATTCAATATGATGCGGAGTTTTGGGGGATGGATCGCACGGACCAGGCGAATCCGGCTTCTGGTTCTGATATCGCTGGTCGCTCTGAACGCGTCGATTCCGTTGGATGCTCGTGCACAGGATGTGCTGATCCCGATGGATGAGCGCCAGGCCGATCATCTCAAGGCATACGGCGCCGCCTACTGGGCGGTGGCGCAGGGTTACACCGTCGACTGGCTGCTCAATTATCGCGGCGGCGCTTTCCTGACCCAGGCTTCGGACGAGCTCCGGCAGGAGCTGGCGATCCGCGGCGTGTCATTTGAAAACATTGATGCGGGTCGGTCGGCCACCATAGTTGCGGAGGTGGAAAGTGAGAGCAGCAACACAGCGGTTGTCCGACTTGAAACGGCGCCGAAGATTGCCGTATACGCGCCCGACCAGACGTTGCCGTGGGATGATGCCGTGCTCCTCGCTCTGACGTACGCCGAAGTCGAGTACGACATGATTTACGATGACGACGTGATGGGCGGCCGCCTTGGAGATTACGACTGGGTTCACTTGCACCACGAGGACTTCACCGGGCAATACGGCAAGTTCATTCAGTACCAGAACATGCCGTGGTACATCGAGCAGCAGCGTGAGGCCGAGGCTGCGGCGCGGGCGTATGGTTTTCGCAAAGTGAGCGACCTCAAGCTCGCCGTCGCCGAGACGATCGCCGATTATGTGGAGGGGGGCGGCTTCCTCTTTGCCATGTGCTCAGGGACTGAGACGCTCGACATCGCCCTCGCCGCTCACGATACCGACATCGTGCCGGCCGAGTACGACGGCGACTCCGTCGATCCCGACGCGGCATCGAGGCTGGATTTCAGCCGGACCTTCGCCTTCCACAACTTTACGCCCGTCCTCAATCCGCACGAGTACGCACATTCCGACATCGATGCCGGCCTCCCTCCCGAGCCCATCCGAAACCCGCTGCTCGACCATTTTACGCTCTTCGAGTTCAGCGCCAAGTGGGATCCTGTGCCAACGATGCTGACGCAAAACCACGTCTCGACGATCAAGGGATTCGTGGGGCAGACGACGTCGTTCAGACGGGATGTCGTAAAGCCCAGCGTCGTCGTCATGGCGGAGGCGCCGGGCCGCGATGAAATCCGCTATCTCTACGGCACCTACGGCGAAGGTACGTTCGCCTTTTACTCGGGCCACGATCCGGAAGATTACCAGCACTTCGTCGGCGATCCACCGACGGATCTCGAGCTGCACAAGAACTCGCCCGGCTACCGGCTCATCCTCAACAATATTCTATTTCCGGCAGCCAGGAAGAAGGAGCAGAAAACCTGAGTAGAAAGAAATGCCGCCCGGAAATGCGGGGCCGTTGATTGACCTCGAGCCACTCCGGGCGACATCTTCTACCGTTAGCGCTTACCAGACATCCCTGCCGTCTCGAATCCAAGGAAGGCCTCGGTCACGGTCGGCAGATTCTGCTCCACCCACTTCGCCATCGCCTCCTCCTCCGCGAGGATGTTGCGGCACACCTCGGCGATGTATTCCTCTCCCGCCACCTCGGCGGCAGCGATCAGCGCGCGGTAGCTCGCAATTTCGAAATGCTCGAAAGAGTAGCTGCCGATCGCGTTCTTGACGACCTCATCGTCCGACGCGGCGTTCATCAGCGCACCCATGTTCGCGGTGATCTTCCCTCCAAGATCTTTGATGGCCGACGTATCCTCGCCCATCTTGGCCAGGCATTCCTCGAGCCGCTGTGCCTGGCTGCGTGTCTCTTCGATATGCCGATCGATGCGCGCTTTCATGTCAGGATAACTTTCCAGCCGTTCCGACTGCCGCGACAACAAAGACTCGGCCTGCTGCTCCATCCCGTGGGCATCACGTAGCCAGTGAATCAGGTGTTTGCGTGCTTCCATCTCGTTCCCCCTCACACATTGTGTTCGTGTTCTACATGTCGGCAATACAAACGTCGGTACCTGATTGCGGGGTCTGTGCGTCCTGTGACAAAACAGGTAAGCAGTAGTGCCTGTGCTCCGAAGAGCGAGACGGATATCCCGAGTATCCTGGCAGCGGAACTCGGCGGCAGCGGCAGTGCAAGGCTATGATGAGCGTCAGATCAGCGTATGCGACGACGGGACGGTCGACCCGTCTCATCCCCAGACTTCATGATCGTTCTCCTGCAAGCGCTTTCAGGTAATGAGGTATTCCCTCACAAGGTGATCCACCTACGTACCGCATTACTCTAACTCAGGGGCGGGTATCATTGGACAAGTCGGACAAGAACTATATAACCGGCGGATCGTCGCGGCGATCGTGCCTCCTAAATACCCTACCTCCATGAAGAACACTGATCATCAGAAAGCCACGCTCGATCGGCCGGCCCGCACCAACGGCTCGCCGAAGCTCGTCGACTTCCCTGACTACGTGACCAATGAGGAGGCGCGACGCTGGATCACCGACATGGTCGAGCTGTGCAAGCCGGACTCCGTTTACTTCTGCGACGGCTCGCAGGAGGAATACGATCGTCTCTGCAACGACCTGGTCGAAGCCGGTACGTTCATCCGTCTCAACGAGGAGAAGCGCCCGAATAGTTATTTGGCGTTCTCTGATCCGTCGGACGTGGCGCGCGTCGAAGACCGCACCTACATCTGCTCGCGCTCCAAGCAGGACGCCGGCCCCACGAACAACTGGATTCATCCGAAGGAGATGAAAGAAACGCTCGTGCCGCTGTTCGACGGTTCGATGCGTGGCCGTACGATGTACGTCATCCCCTTCAGCATGGGGCCGCTCGGCTCGGATATCGCCCACATCGGCATCGAGCTTTCGGACTCCGCCTACGTTGCCACCAACATGCGCATCATGACGCGCATGGGCAAGGCGGTTTGGGATGTCCTCGGCCCCGGCGGCGAGTTCGTCGAGTGCCTGCACTCAGTAGGCGCGCCGCTCGAGGATGGTCAGGAAGACGTTCCGTGGCCGTGCAACCCCGATGTCAAGTATATCTCGCACTTCCCCGAAGATCGCGCCATCTGGTCGTACGGTAGCGGCTACGGCGGCAACGCGCTGCTCGGCAAGAAGTGCTTCGCGCTGCGCATTGCCTCGATCATGGCGCGCGAAGAAGGCTGGCTGGCCGAGCATATGCTCATCATGGGCGCCGAATCGCCCGAAGGCGAGAAGACGTACGTCGCGGCGGCGTTCCCCAGTGCATGCGGCAAGACCAACTTCGCGATGCTCATCCCGCCCGAAGGTTTTGAAGGCTGGAAGATCACGACGGTGGGCGATGACATTGCCTGGATCAAGCCGGGTAAAGACGGCAAACTTTACGCGATCAACCCCGAAGCCGGGTTCTTCGGCGTGGCACCAGGAACGAACGTCGACACCAACCCGAACGCGATGGCGTCCATCGAGCGGGATACCATCTTCACCAACGTGGCGCTCACGCCCGACGGCGACGTATGGTGGGAGGGCATGACGAAAGAGGCACCCGAGGGCCTCACCGACTGGCGAGGCAACCCGTGGACGCCCGACTCAGGCACGCCCGCCGCGCATCCCAATGCACGCTTCACGGCCCCGGCCGCGCAGTGCCCGTCGATTGATCCCGAATGGGAGAATCCGGAAGGTGTGCCGATCTCGGCGTTCATCTTCGGCGGACGCCGCAACAGCACCGTGCCGCTCGTCTACCAGTCGGCCAACTGGAACTTCGGCGTCTACCTGGCGGCAACCATGGGCTCCGAAATGACGGCCGCTGCGTTCGGCAACGTAGGTGAGGTTCGCCGCGATCCGTTCGCCATGCTGCCCTTCGCAGGCTATCACATGGCCGACTACTTCAACCACTGGCTGAATATCGGTCGCTCGCTCAAAAACCCGCCCAGGATCTTCGGCGTCAACTGGTTCCGCAAAGACAAAGACGGCAACTGGCTATGGCCGGGCTTCGGCGACAACATGCGCGTGCTCAAGTGGGTCATCGACCGCGTGCATGGGCGTGGCTACGGCCTCGAGAGCCCGCTGGGATGGATGCCGCGCTACGAGGATATCGAGTGGACAGGCCTCGAAGATTTCCCGAAAGAGGTCTTCAATCAGCAACTGATGGCCGTCGAACGCGAAGAATGGAAAGCTGAGATTCACGGTCATGCCGAGCTCTTTTCGAAACTCTATGATCGGTTGCCCAAGGAGTTCATCTTCATGAGGGGCCTCATGCTCTCCAGCTTCTGGCGCTCACCAGAGCACTGGGAGATGGATAACGAAGCCTGATTGGTGGTTGGGTGACGATGAACCCGGTTGATGCCTCGCGCGTCGGCCGGGTTTTTCGTTTGTCAGTTGTCAGTT
>Ga0209487_1001285_pt1 | contig 21430 bp, 18 predicted proteins | sample Poulit2012_FD_187524 | JGI IMG/M metagenome (GOLD analysis project Ga0209487, IMG submission 187524) | Agricultural soil microbial communities from Georgia to study Nitrogen management - Poultry litter 2012 (SPAdes) (version 2) | ecosystem: Environmental > Terrestrial > Soil > Agricultural land...
GGGCAGGTCTAGAGGTGCCGTTCTACGACTGGCGGACCGGAGCGCCGGACGAATCTTTGCACTGAGCGCCGCGGGGCGCGATGCAGCAAAGGCGCGGAAAGCGCGCCTTTCGTGCGCACCACGCGATTCCGAGAAAAAAGTGGGCCTCCATAGGTACTTCTCAAACCCCGGTAAGGTACGTAAAACGTTGATTTCGCGTGTAATCAACGGATCGAAGTCACGGCGTATACGTAGCAGTATTTACCCAGCAGCTGATTCTCGTGATCCGATGCGTGAAAAATCGAGTCAGTCTCAAACCCGTTTGAGTAGCTCGAATCACAAAGAGCTGCTCGCTGGCTATGCCGAGGGCGTGCCCGTGCGTGACCTTGCGGAGCGGTTCAATATTCATCGCTCAACGGTGCGGGATAATGCCCGGCGTGCTGGTCTACCTGGTCGCAGTCCTGAACATCCGAAACATTTACGAGCCAAAGCCGCGCGTCTCTATCGTGAAGGCCTGACGCTAAGCCAAGTTGCGGACCATTTAGGAATCGGTGACGAGGCTGTTCGCTCAGCCGTGGTGGCTCCTGGGGGAACTATCCGGCCCAAAGGTCGCCGTCGCATCCTTATCTAGTCTGATCTACATCCGCGATTTGACCACAGTCATGGCGATATGATATGCATGAGTTCGGAGCCAAGCTACCGCTGTTCCAAGAAGGCGCTCCCTTACCGGTCCCACGTATCGATGACAAAATGGCGCTGCGGTGACGTCGTAAGCCGCACCCGGCTCACCCTTTACCACTAAGCGACGAACCTGGACTTACCCACCGCCGCACCGACAGTGCGGAAGCGCCTCCTGCGATCCGGTGTCAAGATGCAGAAAAACTTTCTGGGTACTGAGCGTGCCGCAGGCTCTCAGACCGGTCTCGCCTATGTGCCCAATGGATTGAGGTGTTGTATGAACGGCTCCAAATCAGAACTGCTTGGCTCCTTCACGTTCGGTACGATCACCCCCGGTGCAGTGAGCGGATCGTGTGACTCGATGGCTGCTTCCATCTCGCGCAGATAGGCGATTGCAGAAGTTCGCTCGTCATCAGGCAGGGGTTTAATTGATTCGCGTGCTTTGCGTAAGAACTCTCGCTGCCGCATGGCCACTTCACTAGCCTGGGAAAGCTTTTGGAAGTGCTTCCACCTTGCGTCGGCCTCATAATCGATCCGGGCCTGCGCCTTTGCCGCTTCTAGCGCTCGCTTCTTCCGCTCCTCCTCTCGAGCTCTCTCCCCTTCCCTCAGCCGCCATTGCCTCTGCCTTTCGATTGACTCAAGTTGCCAAATCTCAAATCGGATGAAGGCTTCAGTCAATAGAGTGGATCCCCTTAGGGCGCGCTGAGTATCTGCGTCAACAGATGGAATTGAGCCTTCGTCGTTTGCGCACCGACTCACTTGATCTGTTTCAGTTGCACCGCACCGACCCGAAAGTCGACAAAGACGAATAGCTCTCGACCATGGCCGAGATGCAAAAAGAGGGCCTCGTCCAGTCTCTCAGGTTCTCCGAAGTCAGTTTCGAGGAAATCAAAGAGGCCGAGAATTACTTCACTGTCGCAACCGTGCAAAACCGGTACAACCTCTCCGATCGCAGGTCAGAAGATGTGCTGGATTACTGCACGGAAAACAGCATCGCGTTCATTCCGTGGGCAGCTATTGACGCGGGTAACCTCGCCAAACCGGGGCGGCCCCGTTGCCACTGCGACTGAGCGTCTGGGGGTGACACATTCACAGGTGGCTCTGGCTTGGTTGCTACAGGATTCACCGATGATGTTCCCCGTTCTGGGAACCTCATCAGTTGAACACCTCGCCGAAAACGTGCGCGCCGCTGACACCACGCTCGACCAACAAGCGATCGATGAGCTGAGCAGCGTCTAAAACCCGTCCTGGTGTTGCATTTGTTGCAGTATTGCGTGAAAAACGCGGTGCGACGTGCACGCAATAGACGTTAGCAAGGACGCTACCGACTAGTAGCTCGTTACTCATGAATCGGACGTATCTGCGAGGACTTCGACACCTGAGATAATACGTTCCAGGCCGAATCCGAGGTCCTGTTCCGTATTGTCTTCAAGCGCTCCTGCGCCCAAAACCTGATGCGTCATCGGGAAAGTGTGTTCATCAAGCATGCCGTAGAGCCATGTCGGCGATGGTGGCGATTCATCACTTTCCATCATTTTGGCAAGTTGATTGGCGTTTCTGACAACGCTTCGGATATGACCATCGAGAAGCAAAGCAATATCAAGAAGTTGTTGTAAGGCAAGTCCCGTTTTATCAAGTATTTGCAGAACGTACTCCAACCAGAGAATCCGATTGGGCGTCATCGGGATCGCGTTCATAGGAGCATCGATCAACCACGGGTGAACTTGGTACCGAGAAGACATCGCTTGCGCCCAGAGTCGCAGGCCACTCTGCCAGCTCGACGCATCGCGCATCGCGGCGGAAGGGCAGCCGAGCGCGGCGTCCACCATCAACAGTATCAGTTCCTCTTTCGAAGAAATATGGCGATATGTCGCCATAGTCCCAAAGCCGAGATGCTCACCCAAGCGCCGAAACGTCAATTTCTTTAGGCCGTGAGCGTCAGCAATTTCTATCGCGCCCTGAACGATCTTGTGAGCGCTTAAGCCTTCACCTTCAGCCCCACTTTGTTCATGCAGGCTCCACGACGTAATCGCCCAGCGCGGAGGTGATTCCTTCGACGCCATGCACCCTCCTTGACTCAAACTGAATCTTGCGAGTACATTGTACACAAGCATGCTGCGTACAGCGTACACATCATTTTATTGCCACCTCCAACGAAGAATGGGTCGCTACCGCTATGAAAAGAACGAGACTCTTGGCTACCGTCACCTTGATGGTGGCGATGTTCATGGACCTCATGGATTCGACGATCACTGTGGTGGCGCTGCCGGCTCTCGGTGCAGAGCTCGATGCAACGCCTGCCCAACTCGAGTGGACTATCGCCGGCTATCTGATTCCGTTTTCCACCCTTTTAATCACGGGCGGGAGGCTCGGAGACATCTATGGACGTCGACGCATCTTTGTACTCGGCGTCTTAGGCTTCACGATCGCTTCGCTGCTTGCTTCATTATCTTCAACCGCAGCTATTCTGGTCGTCTGGCGCATATTTCAAGGCGCATGTGCAGGAATTATGGTGCCGCAGGTACTTTCCAGCGTGCAAGTCATGTACAAGCCCGATGAGCGGGCTCCAATATTCGGCATCATCGGCGCTCTTAGCGCTTTAGGGTCGATAGGTGGATTGGTGTTGGGTGGATGGCTCATCACAGCAGATTTTCTGGGCACAGGATGGAGGAGTATCTTCCTCATCAACATCCCCATCGGCTTAATGCTGGTGATCGCTGCAGCCATCTTCATTCCCGACAGTCGATCAACCAATCCACTCAAACTCGACCTCAAGGGCGTTCTTCTCGGCAGTATCGCTGTATTTCTTGTTATCTTCCCGCTAACTGAAGGTGAGCAAGTCGATTGGGCATGGTGGATCTGGAGCATGTTCGCCTTGGCACCACTCATGATCTGGTTATTTGTGCGACAACAACAACACAAACTTGCCGCAGACGGGTCCGCGCTACTACCAATTCCACTGTTCCGTAATCACGGGTTTTCAAGCGGCTTGCTCGTGCAAGTTCTGGCCGCCATTGGCAATGGCGGATATCCCCTCATCTTGTTGTTCTACATTCAAACTGCACTTGAGTTCACGCCTCTCTCCGCCGGGTTAACCCTGCTGCCGATCGCGATCGGTTCACTGATTGCTACGCCCATCGCCACCACACTGACTCGGACTCTAGGGAAACAGGCGGTTCTTATTGGCGGCATAACACAAGCGGCGGCTTTTGGATGGGCTGCATTGACGATCAACGTGCTTGGTAATTCACTCAGCGGATGGCATCTCACACCGGCTCTCACCCTGGCCGGCATCGGCATGATGGTCATGATCATGCCGCAAACCAGCATTGCTTTGGGGACTGTGCCCGTAGCCAATGCTGGAGCAGCATCAGGAACACTGACTACCTTCAACCAGATAGGTATGGCGCTTGGCGTCACAGCTGCCAGCACGGTTTATTTCGGAACTCTCGACGGCACGTTAAACCCCCGTTCCTCGGTTGTAGTTGCACTCTTGGTCAGCATCACAGCGTATTTCTTGGCTGCGCTTGGTTCACTCACGATGCCCAATCCACGCAAGCCCGCCGTCACAGACAAAAAGGCCCCACCGGCACTCAGCCCGCTAGGAGGCTGAACCGGTGGGGCCCTAGTACTTTCTCAGCCCGTATCAGACCGCCTCTTACGGCGCCGGAGCACCAAACCACAGAGCGCCACCTACTCATCCGCGACCGCGACAAACGTAACTATGGACCGCCAAAAGAAGATGGTGGACCTCGGTAGCAGCTTCTCAAACCCCCGGAAGCCGCTCGGATCGCTGATTTCCGGCGTTCTACGGAGTTCTCGGGCTCGTCAGCCGCGCACTCGGGGTACTCAGATCGCCGATGAGCGCGGTCCCGTGCGTGAGAACTCGCGGCAGTCTCAAACCCGTTTGAGCGTCTCCAATCGGGCGGAACTGCTCGCCGGGTACGCGTCGGGTGTGCCGGTGCGGGAGCTAGCAGCACAGTTCAAGGTGCACCGCGGCACGGTGCGGGAGATAGCCCGGCAGGCGGGTTTGGCGGCGCGTCGCCCGGAGTTGCCGGACGCGATCCGATAGGACCCCGCTCAGCTCTATGCGGGTGGGATGACGCTCGCTTAGGTCGCCTCGCGACTCGGAGTCAGCAACGAGGCCGTGCGCTCGGCGGTGATCGCGTGCGGCGGGGCGATTCGTCCTGTCGGTCGTCGAGTCGGTGCCTGAGTTCTAACACCTCACCGGACACCTATCGCGTCCACCACGGCCCGATCTTCTGCGTCGTCTGCTTCGGCGGGCGAGCTGGCACGCCAGCGACGGGCGGTGACGGCCTCGCGGACACGGGCGCGGATCAGGAGCACAGCGCTGACTGGCCCGATCGAGAGCATCTTGAGCATGTTCCAGATCGCCCACAGCACTGCGAGGTGGAGCCATCTGGGGGCGCCGTCCTCGATGAGTTGGACACAGACGTTCGCGATCAGCAGGTACGGGACTGCGAGTAGCATCGCCGGGATGCCCCACTTCAAACCACGGCGGGTGCGGATTGCATCCAGCAGAATGTTGGTAGGCATGTAGCGCCGCAGGAAGTAGCGGGTTTTGACGCTTACGGCCCAGATCAGACGGATCATTAGTCTTGTTCCTCTCCATCGCACAGTGCATCTGGTGAGGCAGTGCGTTGAAGAGTGACCCAAAGGCCCGCCGAGCCCGGCGCGCTACAGAGGAGAAATCCGCCTCATCAGGCAGTCTACGGGCGATTCCTGCCCGGAGGAAGAATCTGGACAGCTATGGTCGCGGTCCTGGAGCGCTCCGACTGGTCGTCCGCCCTACTCCCGCATGAGGCGTGGATCACGCTGTATGCCGGTGGCCCGGCGAGGCGACTGGGCAGACCGATCTCGCGACCATACGCTTGTTGAATGTACCCGCCACCACCCGGGCCGGAGCTGACGGCCGAGCAACGTCAGGAGCTTGACGACACGTTCCTGTCGTCTGATCCGTACGGGTACTTCAGCGCTCGGATCGGCATGATGCTGCGGTGGGCAGAGTCAGACGTCGACAGCGATGAGCATCCCCTGGCCGCACCCGATGATGACCAGCAGCACGCCACCGAGACCCGTGGACGGTTCGCTCGCCTCCTTGGCCGGCCGGTGGGCTTCATACCCGAGACCTCGCCGAGGTCCATTGCTACACAGGTCGCTACGGATGCGTACGCCCTGCGGCACCATGCGGCTGAGTCGCTTGTGCGGTTGACGGCGGCACTCTCGCAACGGACGAACGTCGCCGCATCGTGCGTTTGGGACGCACTGTCGGCCGGGCCAAACCAACTCGATCAGGTCGTGAGCCAGATCCGCGAGTTCTTCTCCTCGGCGGAGGCCCCGATGCAGTTCGCCCGTCTGGTTCTCCGCGAGCAGGACTTGCAAAGCGGAATGACCGAGCAACTTGCTTCCGCGTCCAACGTGTTCGCCGACTGGCTCCAGTTCGCTATCGACCTACTCGTGGGACATGAACTCCAACTCAACGCTGCTCACAACAAGGTCAAGCACGGTCTCTCAGTCCGCGCCCGTGATGACCTCAAAGTCTCATTCGTCACCACTCCGCCCAGCGCAGATGGGACCATCCCGGTTGGTGCGCTGACCGGCCCGGACGCCGTGGACATCTTCGACCGCCCCGTTATCGAAGTTCTCGCACAGGCGCCCAAGGTGGATGGGCATCGACAAGGGCTGGAGCTGACGCAGTTGAGGGTGGATGTCCCTGCCGTTCTCGCCGAGGCATACATGATCGCCTGGGCCCACGCGGCGATGTTCCATGTCGCGGCCACGAAGCACTTCGAAGGACGGGCAGACCTCCCCGACTATCTGCACGCTCCCGCTCATCCCGGTTATCCGGTGGGCGGCCCACATCCTGACCATGTTTCAGGCAAGGCGCCGGTCGGGATGAGGTTCCCTCTCACCACTCCTCCCGGTGGCGGGCCTACGCTGCGCCCACCGGGAATCGCATTTCGAGACTCGTTCATTCCGCTCATATTCACCGGCTCTGCGATGCGCAACGTTCGCGTTGTTGCGGACGAGGCAACGGAGGAGGCATAGGTGCGGGCGCCAAAAAACGAAGCTACGGGAACCTCGGGTGAGTCTGAGGTCTTGGCGCAGTTCGAGCGCTTGGGCTGGGGAGGAGTGATCGATAGCCGGCACGACACAGGCACCGATCTGTACCTGCGGCCGCGAGATGCCCGCCGGTACGAACTCGGCGCCGTGATGGGTGCCCAGGTCAAGACGGGATCGTCTTACTTCAAATCCCCGCAGAAGGACGCCGAGGGCACGATCACTGGGTGGTGGTTTGCCGAGGACGACCGTGAACACTTCGACTACTGGCTGCGCCACGCGCTGCCCCACGTGGTGATCCTGCGTGATCAAGACAGAAACCTCTCGTTCTGGGTTCACGTCACCCCTGAGCGAGTCGTCTCGACCGGTAAGGGCGCCAAGACTCTTGTGCCGGCCTCCCAAACCGTTGACACGGACCACAACGAAGCACTCTCCGACGTCGCGCTGACGCAGCTTCCGACTCCGACCTGGGACGGCACTGCGTGGACCGGCGCGGTGCATCTTGCACCGGTCGACGAAGTTCGGCATGCCCTCATCACTCCCCGGCTCATCGCACCCCACCGGAATCTGGTCCCAGATTCGATCTCCGGGCTCGAAGCCCTCGCCATGCAAGTGCTCTTCCGGGACGACCTTGAACGGATTCTGGAACCGATGAGCCTTCCTGCGCTCGCAGGGGAGAATGACGCCGAGCGGAAGGGGCTGTCACTCAACGATGCACGTGAGGCCGACGACTGGTGTTGGCGCGCCACTGCTGCCCTTCATCTCTGGCACTACCAAGGAGAACCCGCTGACCTGCTTCAGCTTGTCGACCTAGCTTCGACGCCGAGTGAACGCTCCGCGGCATCCGTGCTCTGCTGCGTCTATCACTTCGACGAGAACGATCCCGATACGGCGCTCCAAGTGCTTCAGGGCGCCCTGGCACATGACGACTACTCCTCAGCGGACCACGCATGGCTAGAAGCTCAACGAGCACGGGTGCTGCTGGAGGTCGGACGACACGAGGAGGCTTTCGACCTCGCGATGAAGACCCAGCGAATCCATCGAGAGGCACCGTCGGACGTCACGGCTGCGGCCATCGCGGGCGCGTGTGCGCTGACGTCGTTCAGGGCCAGCGGCTGGATGCAGGGCGACATTGCCAACATCATCCAGCGCAGCGACAACCCAGCGTCGTGGTGGAGAACCCAGGTGATGTCCTATGGGCTATCCGCTCATCTCTCTGGGGAGTTCCGGAGATGGAGCGAGGATGCGTCGATTCGGATCGGGGGCTCGGACACTGCCCACAAGCGCCTCCTTTCTGCGGCGTTGCTAGCCTCGTGCGCTGGTGATCATGACGGGTGGCGTGGCGCAATTGGCGCTCTCGCGGAGCACTTCCTTGTCACCACCGGCCCCACGGACGATCCCGACAAGGTCGCCGGCTGGCTGACTCTTCTCCGTCTCTCCGGTGACAGCAAGAGCACTGGGCGCGCGACTCGACACATCGTGCGCACGGGTCCAACGATGGCCGCCAGGATCGCGGCGAGCAGCGTGGACTTGTCTCGATCGACTCGAACGACCGCTTTGGCAGATATCGAACTACTGAAGGCCGCCGGCGACGTTCTCGAACCAGCACGCGCCGACGAAATCTGTGCGTGGGCGCTGGCGATGCTCCAAGAGCCACGGGTCTACCTGGAACGTGCCCGGCCTAGATTCATCGTGCTCTACAAGATCATCGATCTGCTGAAGGCCATGGTGTGGACGTTGAGCGAGGACGCCCTTCACAACGTGATCGACTACTTCCTCGACCAGCCCCCGGTCACTGACGACGGAACCGCGCAGACCCTCGCCCGGCTGATCCATACGATCCCCGCATCCGCGTGGCGTGAGAGTGACCGTCAGCGCGCGGCGAACCGATCTGACGGCGACGCCGCCTACCTACGCGAGGCCTTCTTGAGGGTCGCTGCTCCTGCAGTAGTCGAGAGTCGCGAGCAAGTCCTTCAACGAGCCCGGGCCGGGGAGTTGATCGTCTTCGAAGCCATCGACGATGTACGAACGCTGCCCTCCGATGCAGTCAATGCTCTTACTGACCGACTGTGCAGCGTCATCGACAATCTCATCGAGGATGCCGCCAAGGGGGCGTACAGCGTTGGCGGTCTCGACCCCGGCCATGCACTGACCCTGCTCGGTGTCTGGCACCCTTCGAGTGGGCGGTGGGATCGTATCGAAGCTCTGTTGACGGCTCCCGGGGTCAGACCTCAGCAACAGTCTGGCGCATTACAAGTACTCGCCATCCATGGAGCGACGCTTGCCGACCCAACCAAGACACAACTTGTCGAAGCCGTTTCGGCTCTTCGGAACCGAGAGCCAGTCCGGACCTTCTTCGATGACGACGAGGACATCCGAGGCCTCGCCGCCGAAGCGCTCGCTGCTCTCGCAGATGAAGCCTCACGCGAACCGTTGATACGGGACCTTCTTGGCGGCGACACCGTTCGCCGTGCCGCGAGTGCGCGGATCATTGAACGTTTCGGAGACAAGGCAGAGTCCGAACTGCTTCTCGCTCTAGCGGGTGACGCAAACGAAACCGTGCGTGACGCGGCGCTTAGGGGGCTGAGCAGGTTGGTCGTTGCCGAGCGCGCATCTGAGGGAGTCGCGACAATCCTGTCGAAGGTCCTGAAGTCTGGCGGAAGGCGGAGTGCCGCGGCGGTCGTTTCCGCGCTCCACACGCCTCCGGAGGTGCCAGCCGTTTCTCAACTGCTGACCATCGCCGCGCAGCACCCTTCAGCACAGATTCGCGAGGCTGCACGCGAGAGCACCACCGACTGAGAGTTCCGCAGGCGCTATCGTTCCTCCGCCGTCGACGGTGGCAGGGATGCTCGATCTGTGCTGGAATCCGCCTCATCCTCGTGTGCTGGCGGTGCGAGTTGTCGCCGGGTGAAGGCGTCGCTCATTTCATTGATTTCGGCCGTCTCTGGCGCTGGGTAATCCAAGCGATCGACAACACGCTTCATCGTCTTGTCTACGCCACCGACGGCCTTGGTGAGGTCCTTGATCGCGCCACGTACATGGTGCAGTGAGCCGTCCGGAGCGTCCCTGGCCTGACGCCACTCTGAGATGTCGATCTGAATCTCCAGGACAGGCAGCGGACCGTGCGGGCCCTCGCCTTCGACACGCACAGTGCGGACCTGTGGTTCCTCGCTGGACAGGAGGTCGTAGCCGGCACCGAGAGTCCACCGGATTTCCCGTTTCGGCGCGAGCGAGCGGAGTCCGCTGGCGAGCACCCGCTGAACACTCTCGACCTTGTCCGACTGTTGCTGGCCGGCTGGAAGCGGTGGATCGAACGTCACCCTCACGTTGCGTGCGACGGTGGGACCGTTGTTACCCACCACCACGTGCATCACGGTGCCTTGCTGCATATCTGGCTGGATGTCCGCCCACACGTAGGGCTGTAGTGCCTCATGAGCGAGATCGCGTTGTAGTTGAGTCTGCTCCCGCGCGGCGGCCACCTGCTCGCGTTGGATCTCCGTCTGGTCGTGCGCCGCCTTTGCCTGCCTCGCGGCCGCCCGCGCTGCCCAGATGGTGAATGGCAGGGCGAAGGCCGAGATGACCAGGGCAACGATTGAGATGGCGACCATGCTTCAACCTTCCCATGGTGGTCTGACACAGGCCGTTGCTCCGACGCTCTCCCAACACCTCGGTACGTGTCGCCAATGTGCTGGTTCGACGCAGGCGACGGACCGGTCGCTTCTGGACCGACTCAGACGGAGCTGTCACACTCCCCTCCGCTGCGACTCCCTCGCTGCCGCCTCCGCTCGGTCGTGGAAAGCACTCAGGCTCGCAGCGTTCGTTGCAGCCCCTGCGCGAACTCGCTCAGTGCCTTCAACGTCGCGATGGCGTAGTAGACGATCTGGCTCCGCAAGACTCCGCCGATGTCGCGTGGCACGCCTTCGCGACTGGCAACTACTCAACTGCAATGCTCCGCGAAGCCCTCATCGACCGGGGCCTGACGACACCGCCCACACCAAAACGACCAGCACGGCCACCCGCGCTATCGACGGTGCAGAAAATGCTCTCCAACCCGTACTACAAGGGCAGCGTGTCGTTTCGTGGTGCCACCTATGACGGCATCCACGAACCACTCGTCAGCTCCGAAGTTTGGTATCGAGTCCAAGCGGTGCTCGGCGCGAAGCAAGTATCGAGTGAGAAAACCCAAACCCACGATCACTACCTCAAAGGCACCGTGTTCTGCGGTGAGTGCGGCTCTCGGCTCATGGTGACGAACGCCAAGAGTCGCCGGGGTGTCATCTACCCGTACTTCATCTGTGCCGGTCGGCACGCCAAACGCACCAACTGTGAACGCAAAGCAAAGTATGTGCCTGATGTTCAAGCCGCGGTCGAGGACTACTACCGGCGAATCCAAATTCCTGACAACACGATCCATACACTGCGTAGCCTCATCACGGCGCAGTTCTCTCAACTCCACGCCACGGTGAAGCAGGAACGCAACGCTCACGTGCTAGAACGCGACGATCTCCAGGCAGAGCGTTCCAAACTTTTGCAAGCCCACTATGCAGGAGCGGTGCCGCTCGATCTGCTCAAGTCGGAGCAGGATCGCATCGGCAGACGGCTCGCGTTCCTCGAAGCACAGATCGAAGCCGGTGACATGGAGTACGAACTGGCAAGTGCCCACCTTGATGACTGTCTCGCACTGGCCAAGGACTGCTACAAGCTGTACATGAGCATCGATGACTCGCTGCGGCGTATCGCCACCCAGGCATTCTTCGACAAGCTCTACCTCAGTGAAGAAGGCACCGTCACCGGTGAACCGGGAGAACCGTTCAACGCGTTCTTCGACCCGGGAGTGCAGACGATAGCGGCCCGCCGCGAGGGACGGGCCGCTGAGTCGTTGTTCAAACCGGTAATGTCGCCGGTTTGAACAACGACCTTCTGGTGGACGCAATTGGGCGCTGCGGGAACAGGCGACGACGGGTTGAGAGCCTGGTTTCCGCGTGGAATCAGGGCATCCGCGAGGATGCTGACCCTGCTGGAGAATCGGACGACCCGCTGATCGGCGCGTCGGCGGAACCAAAGAAACGACCTCGAACACGCCTCACCGACGACGAAGTGGACGCTATGCGAACAGCCCGCGCGAACGGCGTCAGTGCGACAGCGCTCGCTCGGCAGTTCGGGGTGCATAGGGGCACTGTGTGGGTGAAGACGCGCTAGCGCCGAACCTGGCCCGTGAGAGCGGATTGGTAGTCCGCCTTGATCGGCTGATTTCCGAGATTCCAGTCCGCCCGGCGGTGCGGGCTTTACACCTGAACGATGTCGCCATTGGCCGGGAGCGAACCCCCGAACGTGATGAGAACGGCGTTGGCACGTTCGATGTCTTGGCGGTCGAGTGCTTGGACATGAAGGTGGGGTTCGGTGCTGTTGCCGGAGTTCCCGCACCCGCCGAGCACGTCACCGGTTTGGACCTCCTGCCCCGGATGCACCGTGATACTGCCCTGTTGCAGATGACACAGCGCGATGATGGTGCCGCGATGTTCGATCAGGATATGGTTTCCGGCAAGTGCCACCCAGCCTTTCGCGGCACGCTCATGCTGGGTCATTGCGTAACGGATCGAAGACAGGCCGCGATACGCATGGTGGTCTGGCTCACGGTCATGTGCGGCCACAACAACGCCGTCAACAGGGGCCAGGACCGGGCGTCCGAAACCGGGGAATCTGTCGGCAGGCTCCGACCTCACGAGCGAGCCAAGTGTGATCGGGGCGGTGCCTCCAGCATCGGTAACGGGAACGAAGTCGATGGCGTAGTCCGTGGCGAATAGGTGCGTGCCGTGGCTGGGAACTCGGTTCGCCGGGCTGTTCTGGACGAGCCAGCGGTCCGTGAAGGGATAGCTCAGATCGACAGGAGTGCTCATCTGCCCCTCCCAACGGATCGACGGATCAATGTTGTGACGCGCAAGGGTATGTTGCCCGCTCGTGCTCATATTCTCCCACCGCTGCCGAGCCGGTCTCTGGTGCTCGTGGAGCCATGCCCTGAATCGTGCAGACGGATCAACAGAGTACGCAGCCCCTCAGAAGTCTCGGAGCCGCGACCGACGAGCCAACCAGAACCGCAGCATCCTCATGGATGGTGATTGTGGTGTTCTCGGACATGGTGACGCCTCCCGTAAAGGAGGTGCGCCACCTGCACCCATATCGCGAGACTCCTACGGTCACCGCAAGCGGTGGTGGCGTTGACCACAGCGGAGCCAAGAACCGCTACGACATGGGGGTCAGGCTCCGAGTTCGAGGACAACCAGCCGCTGATCGCTGGCGTATACGCTCAACTCCGTGTGCGAGCGATCAGATATGCCCGAGGACGTCCGAGGGTTTCGCCTCGAGCGAGAGCGTTTCGAGCACGGCCAGAAGTTCTCGTTCTTCGTAAGCAAAGTGATTCTCCATAATCGCGGACACCCCCTCAAGGTGCCGGGCCACTTCTTCCCGAGAAGCCGGTTGCTGTACCGCGTCCTCTAGCTCACCGATGAGGTAGTCGATCATCGAGTGATCCTGCTCTAAGCTCCGCAGCACGGGAGCGAGCTCGGGGTGCGCTGCCTCGATTGCCGGGAAGAGTGCCCGGTCTTCGCCACGATGATGCTGCCCTAATGCCGTGCAAAAACCGCGGCAGTAGATGAAGAGGTCGCTAGTAATCGCGGGAAATGCTTCACCCGATATTAGAGAACTTTGCGCGACTCTCAGCGCTTCTCTTAGACGGCCATGAACTCGTCGGAGTTCGTTGCTCCAGGCAATGAGCCTGTTCGTATCGCGCTCAGTCACGCGAGTACGAAGGGGTGGATGAAATCATCATCACTCCTTCTGATTCGACGCCTCCATGCCTGACACTGCCTGCCACCGACACGCGACGCTGACACCAGCGTACCACGACACTCGATAGGCACTTCAGCCTTGCTCGCGGCTTCATTCGCCCGTGAGCCGTCATCGCTCACGGAACACAAAATCGCGCTGTACCCAGAGCGCTCGCTCTCCTGAGTGGACGTTGGCAACCAGCGATAGATCGACTGCCCGGCTCTGTTGCTGCGATCACCGACCCAGAGTTGGCCCGTCGTGGTGTGGGCTGCTGTCGCGGGTGTGTGGCTCGGAGTGGAGTTGGCGACGGCGCTCCGCGAGCGCGAGTTCAGCGGCCTCGCGGGCGGCTTGCTCGGCGGCGCGGGTCTGCTCGATCCGCTCGACGGCCTCTACGGGAATGAGGGCGCGTAGCGCCGCGATTTCGGCGCGCGCCTGCTCCGAGGCGCGGGCTTGTTTCTCGGCATTGGCATGGGGGCGGGCGTCGAGATAGGCGGCGTGGTTCTTCGCCACAGTCTCGGTGCCGAAGATGCGGGCGTAGATGCGCAGGCGCGGCAGGTCGTCGGATTCCAGCGTCCTGCGCACCGCGCTTGCTGCGGCCTCCTGCTGTGCGGTCGCTTCGATCACGCGCGGGTCAGCGTCGATCCGAGGTCGGATGACGCGCTCAACCCACGATGCGCTGTCCTCGTTCCAGCGGGGCGGCTCGCCCCAAGCCCCTGTCATTCGTCGCTCGGCATCGTGGGCGAGGGTCTGCGCGGAGTGGTGCTCTCGGGTGGCGCGGCGCTTGCCGAACCTGCCAACCGTGCGCAGTCGGTCGCGCGCGGTCTGCCACTGGGCGTCGGCGTCCTGCCATTTGGCCAATGCCGCCGATGCCTGCTTCGTGAGCGGGGCGGCGACCTCGGCACGCACCCGCTCAAGCTGCTCGGCGGCGGTATCGCTGACCTGGCGCGCCTGGTCGCGTTCGTCGCGCTGCACGGCCTGTAGATCGGTGAGCGCGTCGGCGGCCTGCCGCCAGAGTGCCGCGCGTCGTTCGGCTCGTTCGGCCTGCTGGGTGAGGGCAGCTATCTCGGTGCTGACGAGCTTCACGGGGCCGTCGTCGACCAGACCCCGCACCGCCTCCGCCGCGCGCTGGGTGGCGTCGGCCAGGCCTCGATCGGCGCGGTCGCGCTCTACGGCGTCGATGAACTGCGTTCGGGCGTCGCCCGTGTTCTCGGCGATGATGTGTAACTGGTTCTCCTGCTTACCTCGGGTCATGCCGACGTAGACGGCGGCTCCGCTCATGGCATCGGAGAGGATCGTGTGCGACCCCGGCGCGGTGACGCCCTGCACCCCGTAAGCGGTCAAGGCATAGGCAAGGTGAGCGTGCTCGATGACGTAGGCGGCAGGCAGGTGGACGGTGTGCTCGCGTTTGCGCCCGCTGCCTGCCTCGACCGCCCACAGCGCTCCATCGTCTGCGATGTGTTGCACGATCCAGAGTTGCCGGTTCGCCACACCCAGGGCGGTGTCGTTCTTGCGTGTCTGGATCAGGTCACCGCGCCCGATGGGGAGGCCGTCGCTGCCGGTCACGGTCGCCTGCTCGTCAACAGCTCCGGCATGTGTGCGGTGGTCGCGGATGCGCTCGTTCAGGCGGGCGGCCTCGTCGTTGGTGGCGACCGTGACCGCCTCCCCATCCTCTCGATACTGGGCGATGTGTTCGTGCAGACTCTCGGCATCCGGGTGGAGGCGGATCAGCCCAAGTGTCGCGAGCTGATCGAAGATCGCGCCAGGATCGGCACGGTCGCGCAACCGCACCGAGAGTTCCGCGTAGGCGGGGTCGGTGAAGCGATGCACCTCGGTCATGTCGATGGTGCGGCCCCGCATCTGCGCGGCCATGTCGAGCACCCCGCCCCTGCCGACGGCGGGGAGTTGTGCGCGGTCGCCGACGAGTGCGAGGGTCGCGCCGTGCTCTGCGGCGATGGTGAACAGGACGATTGCGGTGTCTTGGTCGAGCATCCCCGCCTCGTCCACGATCACCCGCTCACCTGGCGCGAGCTGCGAGGCTTTCGGTACTCCGGTGTAGGTGCGCCCGGTTTCAGGGTCGGTGTCGCCGGGTGCGAGGCGCGTCCATACGCCGTCGCAGTTCCAGCGCCAGCCGTGCGCGTGGACGAGTGCCGCAACGCTCGCGGTGGGGGTGCCGAGTTCTTGTAGCGCAACATCAGCGGCCTTCTTCGTCGGCGTCACCACCCGCGACGCCCTACCCTGCCCAGCCGCGACCTCGATAGCAACACCCAGCATCGTCGTCTTCCCGCTGCCCGCTGCACCCTCCACGATTACCAGCGGGTCGGTGGAGGCAAGGGCTGCGGCGGCCTCGGCCTGGCTTGCGTCGAGGCCTGCGGTCTGCGCCACCCTCTGCACATTCGGCACCGCCGGCTCAGTCTCGGGTACTCGTGCGGCGATGAGGTCGCGGAGCTCGGTTCCGGCCTGCATGACGCGCACACTCGTCAGATGCGCCACATGCTCAAGCGCCGGTGCGTCTGGTGGCAGGATCGTGAAGCAGTCCTCCAACGCCAACCGCGACGCGGCCGTGATGAAGTCGCGTATCTCGGCGGGTGTCGCTTGTACGCCGTGCTCGGTCATGATCCGGGTCGCGTGCTCGGTCACCGTATGCGCCGTCCACGCGGACTCGGCAGCGGCGCAACGATCGAGCGTGCGGGAGGCAACCTCCTGCACGCTCAGGTCATCCAATCCCGCCGATACACGCGGTGCGGGCCGCCGCAGCGTTGCGGGGTCGTATCCGGCCTCGCGCAGCTCCTCCACCCATTCGGCTTCCTCTCGCAAGGTCGTGGGCTTCTTCGCGGGCCGTTCATGCGCCCATGCCTCGGCTCGCAGGCGGGTCGCGACGACCGGCCCCATGCTCTCGCCGGGGTGCGCGGCATCCCAGTCGGCTTCGAGGCGTTCGAGGTTGCGGCGCACCTGCTCGCCCCGCTTCGACATCACCGCGTTGTACGGCTGCAACTCGATCACTTCGCCGGTTGCGGGGTCGAGGGTCAGGCCATGCCGGTCGAGCACATCGGCAAGCTCCGGGCTGGCAGCGATCACGGCAGTACCGAGGGCACGGATCGCGCCCTGCTGCCGGAACAGCGCAGCGGTGAACAGACCACGCCACTTCCCCGCCGCGAACACGCGGGTGCCGATCTGCATGTGAATGTGCCGGTGCGGATCACCCGCCCGGCTCGTGCGGTGCGTGATCCCGACGACGTGCATCTGCTCGATGGGCACGACCTCCTGCACCCCCAGCGACCCGACACGAGTCACCGAATGCTGGGCGAGCCAGCGCCGAATCTCCGAGAGCGCGTCCTGCTGGGCCGCGTCGAGGGCTTCGGAGACCTCCGGGTGCAGCGCAGCGGCGATCGACAGCGACTTGGGCGTGTTGATGACCATCTCCATGAACCGGGGCGAGGCCTGCCGATCCAACCCCGCCCGGCGCGGCTTGCCCATCGACTCGCCCGTGAGCGGGTTCGTCCAGTCCACCCACCCCGCATACGCCACAGGGTCAAGGGCCAGCTCAGCAGTCACCGCGCCCGCCCCGTCCAACGCCGCGAACTGCGCAACGGTCGCCTCCGCGCCCAGGTAGTAGTCGTCAGCGCGTGAACGGTCGGACTCGACATAGCGCAGCGCATCGGCCCCGGTGCCCCGGAACGGGATCACGCCGCCATGCATCTCAACCACCAACCTGCATCTGTGTCGCTGACAAACTAGCGTATCAGCAACTACGGCACTTAGAATACGTTCATTCACTGTGAAAGAGGCGAGAAGTCCGGTGATGCCGGGAGTAGGTAGGCAGTTGGCGGGAGGGGCGCAGCGGCGTCGCGTGCTGGGCGTGCGCGGTGAGGTGTGCGGCGGGGGGCGGTGCCGGGTCAGGTTGGCGCAGATGCGACGGCGTCGGCCGTCCTGAGAGAATGGAGGCATGCCGAGTTCTGTTCAGTTGATCCGCGCCGCCGACCTCTCAGACGTTGCCGAGTACGCGTATGCGGCGACAGCGCCGAAAGACTCTCGACTGATCTTCCTCGCCGGATCATGCCCGTTGGACGAGAGCGGTGCCACCGTCGCTGTCGGTGACTACGCGGGTCAAGCTGCCGCGTGCATCGAGACGATGAAGTGCGCGCTCACTGCTTCCGGTGCAACGATCCAAGATGTCATCAGCACCCGGGTACTGGTTGCATCCTCGTCGCAGAGCGATCTTGTCACGGCGTGGGAGGTCGTGCGCGACGCGTTCGGGGAGCACGACGTGCCGAGCACGTTGATGGGCGTGACCGTGCTCGGCTACGACGACCAGTTGGTTGAGATCGAAGCGGTTGCCGCCGTCATTGACTGACTGCGAAGCCCGCCGATGGGCGGCGGAAGGCTTGCGTCAGAGCTCCAGAAGTAGGCAGCCAGGTGCGCCGTCCGGGGAGGGTCGGAAGCTGTGCCGGGCGTATAGCCTTGCGGCGGGGTTGCCGTCCTCGACCGAGAGGCTGATAGCGGTGACGCCACGGGATCGGGCGACCTCGGTAACTCGATGCAGGAGCAGTCCACCGATGCCTTGGCCTCGGTGCTCGGCACTGACCCAGATGCTCAGCTCCGGGATGGTCGCGGCGATGAACCCATAGCCGGGGTCGTCTGCGGTGAAGTAGCGGAGCCAGACCGCCGCGACCGCTACCCCTGCGGCGTCCTCTGCGACAAGGCCGAAGTCTTCGCCGGTCGGCCACCCGTCGTAGTAGTGGCGAAACTCTGCGGTGTCTTCGACCTCGCTCATGGTGAAGCGCGGGCCGTTCCAGTTCAGGTTGTCGAGCGTCGCCCGCGCGAGCAGCCCACGGTCTGCCGCCGTCGCGCCCCTCAAGGAAACATCAGTCATGCCCTGCGTCCTCGTCCGGCTATCCGGCGCGTCCTCGGCGTCCGGGCGGGAGCAATCCCTTGCGGCGGGCGCGAGCGACCCAGCCCTGCGCGGTCGAGAGCGGCACCCGGCTGATTTCGGCCATGCGCGCGGTGGGGTTGGGTTCGCCGTCGTCCACGAGGCGCGTGTGCTGCAAGGCGACGACTTCGTAGAAGTCGGCGGTGCGCTTCGGGTTACCGAGCGGCTTCATCACGTCCTCGGATCGCATGACGCGGCCCGAGGGCATGGTGAGGGTGCCGCCCTCGAAGCGTGTGGCACCGGTGACGGCGAACTGACGGCGGTTGATCGCCGCCTCAATCCGCGACGTCGGCAGATTGCGCAGCATCGGGCTTGCCACCGGGTCACCGGCCTGCCCGGGCAGGTAGACGATCCCCGTGATACGCACCTCACCCATCGGCTCCTGGTGCATGAGGTACTGGCGTTGCAACCGCAGCAGCACACGGGTGTAGGACTGGACGTGCTCGATGGGGAACCAGCGCCCATCACGCCCATCGTTATACCCGCTCAGCTCCCCATCCGGCCCCGGCGTGGGGTAGATCAGCTTGTCGTACTTGAGTGCCGCATCAATGGCGACCGAGTCGGCAGCCGTGTCGATCACGGGGGGATCGGGCAGCACCCAGCCCGCTGGCAGGTCTTCGGGAACCAGCAGCGGCACATCCTCCACGTCTTGACTCATACCCCTGATCGTAGTGGAACCACCGATTCATCTCAAACACTGGCCGTTACGCCATGTCCGTGGTACGGTTGCAATCTACTGGCGTATCTGCCACGACGCGAGATAGAGATGAGCGACCCGTCCCGACCCACCGATGCCGAGCGACCGCACCACGCGGCGCGGGGCAGGGGTGCGCTCGACACGGGCGCGAGGGGCGATCCGGGGCAGTTGCGGCTACGGGTGGTGCGGCGAGCGGAGCCGGATATGCGCAAGCTGGTGGAGTGGGTGCTGAACATCACCCAAGCCCGTTACGACGCTCACCGCGCCGGGGAACCCGACCCCTACGACCTCCCACCCCCAGAGGAGCTGACCGCTGAATCTCACGACCACAGCGCAGACGGGCGAGACACAATGGAATCCGAAGCATCGAACGAACGGAGCATCGCATGAGCACCACCACCGCTCCCACCCTCACACGCGCATCCTCTGGCGTCACCGACGAGCGAGTAGACGACATGCCGGTGTTGCTGGCCGTGTCCTACCTGCGTGTCTCGACGCGGGAGCAGGCCGAGCGTGGCGGCACCGACGAGGGCTTTTCGATCCCGGCGCAGCGTGAAGCCAACCAGCGCAAGGCCGACGAGCTGGGCGCGCGAATCGTGCGCGAGTTCGTAGACGCGGGAGAGTCCGCCAGGTCTGCCGACCGTGACGGACTGAAAGAAATGTTGGCGTTCCTCGCCGCGTCGCGGGTGCAGTTCTGCCTCGTGCACAAGCTCGACCGGCTCGCCCGCAACCGTGCCGATGATGTGAAGATTCACGAATCCCTCCTCGCCGCGGGGGTTACTCTCGTGTCGGCTACCGAGTCCATCGACCAGACCCCGTCCGGGATGCTCGTCCACGGCATCATGTCGAGCATTGCCGAGTTCTACAGCCGCAACCTCGCTACCGAGGTCACCAAAGGGCTGTCGCAGAAAGTCGCCCAGGGCGGCACCCCGATGCGCGCCCCCATCGGCTACCTCAACGTCCGCCGCACCGACGAGCAAGGCCGCGAGGTGCGCACGGTCGAGGTCGATCCCGAACGCGCGCCGCTCATCGCCTGGGCGTTCGAGCACTACGCGAAAGGCGAGACCTCCGTGACCGGGCTGCTGCGCGACCTCACCGCGCGCGGGCTGCTCACCGTGCCGACACCGAAGCGCCCGAGCAAGGCATTGGGGAAGAACACGCTCTACAAGCTGCTCACCAACCCCTACTACGCGGGAGTGATCCGCTACAAGGGTGCACTGTATCCTGGCGCGCACGAACCACTCATCGACCCGGCTCTGTTCGACACCGTACAATCACTGCTGCGGGCGCGGACGGCAAAGATGACTCGGCATGTCCAGCACGCCCACCACCTCAAGGGCCTCCTGCACTGCGGCACCTGCGGGTCGCGGATGCTGCTCGACTTCGCCACCAATCCCAGGGGCACGACCTACGCCTACTTCGTCTGCTCCGGCCGCGCCTCGAAGAAGACGAGCTGCACGCGGCGTGCGGTGCCCGTCGCGGTCGCTGAACGCCTCGTCGCAGACTCCTACGCGAGCATCACGATCAACGATGCGACCTACCGACACCTCGCCACAGAGGTCGATGCCGCGTTCGATAGCCGCATGGCGGGCCGTGACCAGGAGATTGCCGACCTCATGGCGAACCGCGCCAAGTTGGAGTCGGAGAGTGACAAGCTGCTGGCCGCGCACTTCGCCGACGCGATCGACCTGTCCACCCTGAAACGGCACCAAGACCGCATCCGCGCGGGCCTCGCAGACGTGAACCAGCGCCTTGCCGAGCACGACGAGCACCACACCGGCGGGCGGGCGTTCCTACACGACTCGCTGCGGCTGCTCACCGACGCACACCACGCCTACGCCCGATCCCACGACGCCGACCGCAGAGTAGCGAACCAAGCGTTCTACACCAGGCTCGACATCACCGACGACGAACAACTACGCGCACGCCTCGCCGAACCGTTCGCCACGATCATCCGTCAAGCACACGAACACGGCAGCGACGACGGCAAGGGTGCGGAACACGAACAGGACGAACCTTCGCATGTCGCGTGTTCCCGTAAGACACTTTGGGTGGGCCCGGAGGTGTCTAGGTTCATGACATCGATCACATATGAGTCGCGACATCGTTCATAGTGTCTTGGCCTTGATGATGAAGGATGTCCAAGGAACGCGTCATCGCTTTATCCGTCATCCATGGGAACTTGACCAAAGCCGAAGCTGCTCGCCACTTTGGAGTCTCTTGGAGGTGGGTCCACACCCTCG
>Ga0209487_1001286_pt1 | contig 21416 bp, 18 predicted proteins | sample Poulit2012_FD_187524 | JGI IMG/M metagenome (GOLD analysis project Ga0209487, IMG submission 187524) | Agricultural soil microbial communities from Georgia to study Nitrogen management - Poultry litter 2012 (SPAdes) (version 2) | ecosystem: Environmental > Terrestrial > Soil > Agricultural land...
GACCAGCGAGGTCTCGTTCTTCGACAACGAGACCTGCCGCATGCTCCTGAACGCCCCGGAGATGCTCGCCGTGGCGGAGATGTACGCCGGATGGGTCGAACGGCTCGACTTCCCGCGCCTCGATGCTTTCAAGGCCACCTACGAGCCGCCGAACTCTCCTCCTACCCAGAGCTCGTTCTTCTCGGATCGACAGCTGTTCCAGATCACTGGGCCGTGGGGTGTGCAGTCGCTGGCCGACTACAAGCCGGACATGAACTACACCGTCACCCACCTTCCGGTGCCCGAGGCGGGAGGTGCCCCCGTCACCTGGGCGGGTGGTTTCGCGCTCACGATGCCCAAGGGGGCCAGCATGTCGAGGGCAGCCTGGGAGTTCTTCAAGTTCTATGCGGGCTACGAGGGGCAGAAGATCTTGATGAACGGGATCAGCCGCATCCCCACGAATCTCGAGACGATCAAGGACCCGGAGGGATGGAACCCTGACATCTCCTTCTTCGTCGAGATCATGGGTGTAGCGAAGTCACGTCCTCCGTTGCCGGTGGGCACCAAGCTCTGGGACGCGATGCAGACCGTGCAGGAGAGCCTCAACCAGGGCTCCGGCACCCCGGAAGGCCTCCTTGACGAAGCCCAACGGTATGTCGACCCGACCATGCAGCAGTTCTGCCCCGTCACCCTGCCGGAGGGGTATGGCGAACCGGATCCGAACTTCGACGTGCGAGGCGAGGACTGATCAGCCGGTTCACCGGATCCGGCGCACAGCGTCGCGGCCGCCCTTCGGGGCCGGTCCGCGGCGCTGTAGTATGAGCGGGTGGCTCGATGGCTCCTGCTTCCGCAGCCGCGTCGGAGAAGGTCCCTGCCCTTCGTGCGTCCCTGAGCGCACCCCGTGCCGGCAGAAGGGCACCGACGCGGCTCCCCTCGCACGCGCGAGGGTTTTTTCATGTCGGAGACGCACCACGGCGAGCGCCGCATCAACCCCGGAGGACGATTCACCCATGAGCGAGGCACCGCACCGATACACGGCCGCGAAGGCTGACGAGATCGAGAAGCGCTGGCAGCGGCGCTGGGACGAGGAAGGGACCTTCCACGCCGCCAACCCGGTCGGTTCGCTGTCCGGCGAGGCGACCGACACCGAGCTGCCCGAGAAGCTCTACATCATGGACATGTTCCCCTACCCCTCGGGGTCGGGACTGCACGTGGGGCACCCGCTGGGCTACATCGCCACCGACGTGATTGCCCGCCATCAGCGGATGGTCGGCAAGAACGTGCTGTACACGATGGGCTACGACGCCTTCGGCCTGCCGGCCGAGCAGTACGCGGTCCAGACCGGGACTCACCCGCGCGCCACCACCGAGGCGAACGTGGCCAATATGCGCCGCCAGCTGCACCGGCTGGGCCTGTCCCATGACCCCCGTCGTTCGCTGGCGACCACCGACCCGGACTTCGTGAAGTGGACCCAGTGGATCTTCCTGCGGATCTTCGACTCCTGGTACGACCCCGACGCCCCGAACGTCGACGGCGTCGTCGGCAGGGCCCGCCCCATCGCGGAGCTGCGCCAGGAGTTGAGGGCCGGCCGCATCGATCCCTTCGCGCTGGCGGATCGTCAGAACATCGAGCTGCCCGCCACCTGGGTCGGCCGCACGGCCGAGGAGGTCCTCACGTGCAGCGAGGCCGACCTCGCACGACTGGTCGACGGCTTCCGCCTGGCCTACATCTCCGAGACCCCGGTGAACTGGTGCCCTGGCCTGGGCACCGTGCTGGCCAATGAGGAGGTCACCGCCGAGGGTCGCTCCGAGCGCGGCAACTTCCCGGTGTTCAAGCGCCGACTGCGCCAGTGGGACATGCGTATCACCGCCTACGCCGACCGGCTGATCGACGACCTGGACCGGGTGGACTGGCCGGAATCGATTCGTTCGATGCAGCGCAACTGGATCGGCCGCAGCCACGGCACCCAGGTCACCTTCCCGGTCACCGGGCTGACCGGACAGGGCGAGGCCGCCTTCGACGTGTTCACCACGCGCGCCGACACACTGTTCGGTGCGACGTTCTGCGTGCTGTCCCCCGAGCACGTCCTGCTGTCCGACCCCTCGGCCCTGCCCGAGCAATGGCCGGCCGAGGTCCCCGCCGCGTGGACCGGTGGCGCCGCCTCGCCACGCGCCGCGGTCGAGGACTACCGTGCCCGGGCGGCGGCGTTGGGCGAGGACGAGCGCACCGCGGAGGACCGTGAGAAGACCGGCGTGTTCACCGGGCTGATCGCCCGCAACCCGATGGACGGGCGCGAGCTGCCGGTGTTCACCGCGGACTACGTGCTGACCGGCTACGGCACCGGCGCGATCATGGCGGTGCCGGCCGAGGACCCGCGCGACTTCGAGTTCGCGACCGCATTCGAGCTGCCGGTGATCCGCACGGTGCGTCCGCCCGAGGGCTTCGAGGGTGGGGCCTGGACCGGCGAGGGCGAGAAGATCAACTCCGCCAGCGCCGACCTGGACCTCAACGGGTTGGACGCGGAGTCGGCCAAGCGACGGGCCACCGAGTATGCGCAGGAGAAGGGCTTCGGACGGGCCCGCACCACGTACCGGCTGCGCGACTGGCTGTTCTCCCGTCAGCGCTACTGGGGCGAACCCTTCCCGATCGTCTACGATCCCGAGCATCCCGAGGTGCCGATCGCACTGCCGGAATCGATGCTGCCGGTGGACCTGCCCGAGGTCGCAGACTTCTCCCCCAAGACCTTCGACCCGATGGACGCCGACACCGAGCCCCAGACCCCGTTGTCGCGGGCGAGGGAATGGGCCGAGGTCGAGCTGGATCTGGGAGAGGGGCCGAAGACCTATCTGCGCGAGACGAACACGATGCCGCAGTGGGCGGGATCCTCGTGGTACCACCTGCGCTACATCGACCCCACCGAGGACGATGTGCTGGTGCGGCCCGAGAACGAGGAGTACTGGCTGGGAGCCCGCGAGGCCGGCGGCGTCGGCGGCGTGGACCTGTACGTCGGCGGACAGGAGCACGCGGTGCTGCACCTGCTGTACGCGCGCTTCTGGCACAAGGTCCTGTTCGACCGCGGGGACGTCTCCAGCCAGGAGCCGTACCACCGCCTGTTCAACCAGGGCTACATCCAGGCCTACGCCTACACCGACTCCCGCGGCGTCTACGTCCCGGCCGAGGAGGTCGTCGCGGAGGCCGACGGCACCTACACCTACCAGGGCGAGCCCGTCACCCAGGAATACGGGAAGATGGGCAAGTCGCTGAAGAACGCGGTCGCCCCGGACGACATGTACGAGGAGTTCGGCGCGGACACGCTGCGCGTCTACGAGATGTCGATGGGGCCTCTGGACCTGTCACGGCCGTGGGAGACCCGCGCCGTGGTCGGTTCCCAGCGCTTCCTGCAACGCCTGTGGCGTCTGGTCATCGATGAGCAGACCGGCGAGGTCGCCGTCTCCGAGGAGCCGGCCGATCTGCCCACCCGTCAGGCGACCCACCGTGCCATCGACGGGGTCAGCCGGGACATGACGGCGATGCATTTCAACACCGCGATCGCCAAGCTGATCGAGCTGGTCAATCATCTGACCAAGCTGGATCGAGCCCCGCGGGAGGCCATCGAGCCGCTGCTGCTGATGGTCGCGCCGCTGGCGCCGCACCTGGCCGAGGAGCTGTGGTCGCAGCTGGGCCACGAGCAGTCTCTGTCCCGGGCCCCGTACCCGGTCGCCGATCCCGCGCTGGTCAAGGCGGACACGGTCACCTGCGTCGTGCAGGTCAGGGGCAAGGTCCGCCACCGGGTCCAGGTCGACCCAGACATCGCCGAGGCCGATCTGGAGGAGCTGGTGCTGGCCGAGCCGCGGGTGCAGGAGGTGCTGGAGGGCCAGACGGTGCGCAAGGTGATCGTGCGGGCCCCGAAGATCGTGAACATCGTGGTGTGAGCCGGACCTGACCGCGCGGGACGCCGGCTCCCGCGCCGCTGACCGTTCCTCCCCATCGCCTCTGCATTCACAATGCGCCCGGCGGCGATGCACCCGTGGCGGCGCGTGCCTACGGTCGCGCCATGGACACCTTCTGCGGATGCGATACAGCGGCTCTGGACGATCTGTCCTCGATGGTCGGTGAGCGTGCGGCACACCTGGGTGCCGTGATGGAGGGCGTGGCGCAGGTGGTCGCCACCACGGACTGGTTCGGCCCCGATGAGCAGGGCTTCCAGGAGCAGTTGGACGAGGTCTACGAGAGGGCCCGCGAGCTGTTCGAGCGGCTCCGGGAGCTCGGCGAGCTGCTGCGGGAGGAGTCGGCCGAGCAGAGCGCCTGCTCACAGCCCGACGGTCAGAGCGCCACGTGGAGGGACGGTCTGCGGGCCCTGCGCACCGAGCTGCCGCGCGCGGTCGCGGAGCTCGGTCTCGCACCGCCCGTTCTGGGCGGGCCCTTCATGATGGAGGATCCGATCGGCTTCGTCGACCGGTTGCCGCCCCTGCCGGATCTCGGGGCGCTGGGGCCGTTGATCGGGGGCCCGCTGCTGCCCAGCGATCCGCTCCGCCCCGTGCCCCCGCCGCCGCCCCTCCCCGAGGGAGAGGAGTTCGCGCTGGATCCCGAGATCCTGGCCGAGACCGAGCAGGACCGGCGGGTGATGCTCGGCGCGCTCCCGGTCATCGGCACCGCTCAGCTGGCCATGGGGATCCACGGCGGGGTCGGCAGGTTCTACGACCACGTCGAGGAGACCCTGGAGGCGAGCGGCCTGGGCGCCACCACTCCGCTGATCTCCATGGCCCGCATTCCGCATCATGTCGCCGGGATCCCTCTGGGCGAGAAATCCATCCCGGCGCAGGCTCTCGATGTGGTCGATCGGCAGTTCGCCAATGTCGCGCAGACCAGCGCGGAGGTCTCCTCAGCGGTCGGTGAGGGCGACTGGGCGGGCGCGACACGCGCGGCCGAACGCGGGATCTTCCGGCACATCGACGCCTCGGTCGACCTGATGACCGCGAATCCCGCCCCGGCCATCGCCGAGGCCGCCGCCGGGGCCGCGGGCAGTGCCGCTGACATCGCCGAGCCCTTCAGCCCCGCAGCGGCCGAGCCGCTGCGGGATCTCGAGACGACTGTGCGCGAAGCCGGCGCAGGGCTCGAGAACGGTCACCACTGGCTCACCGACGGGGAGCGCTACTACGATCTCCGCCGCCAGTACGCCCCGCTGCCGTGGGACCCCCAGGGCTGAGAGCCGAGCCCGTGAGGGCGGCGACGGTGCGTGCATCTGTCACGAGCGCCGGAGATGGGCAGTTCTCCCCATCGACGTGGCAGGCCCCTTCTCCGATCATGGCTCCATGCTTGCACTGGGCGCCGACACCGATCAGCTGCGCTCGCTCTCGGGGGCTCTCGGGGACGCCGCGCACCGCTTGGAAGAGCTCTTCGCGGCACTGCGTGACCATGCCTCGCGCGCCACCTGGGTCGGCGCTGATGCGCAGGCCTTCCGCATCGAGCTGGAGCAGGTGTGTCTGCACGGCACAAGCGTCGCCGAGCAGGTGGACACACGTGGCCACCAGCTCGAGAAAGAAGCGAATGAGCAGGACTCAGCCTCGTCCCTCGCTGCCGGCTCCCTCCCCCATGGTCTCGGGATCTGGAATCTCCCCCATCTGCCCGGCCCATGGAAACTCCCGCACGGTCCGCTCCCCAGCTGGCGGGTGCCATTGCCCAAGGGGATCGGTCTGGATCCGCTGGAGACGCTTGACACGGCATCTGACGTGCAGCGACAACTCGACTCGATCCGGCATCAGGACAGCATGAAGAGCATGCTCGGACCAGGTGGGAAACGGCTGCTGAAATTCCTGCCGGTCCTCGGCGCCGTCCCGGACGGCGTCGAGGCCGGTCAGGCGCTCGTCGACGGAGACACCGGCGCTGTGATCGGCAACCTGTACGAAGCAGGTGTCGCAGCCGTGCCCCATCCGATCACCGCCACCATCTCCCTCGCCAATGACATCGGTGATCTCGCACTGCCCGGTGATTCCTCCCCGCTCGAGCACCTCGGAGAGATCGCGGCCCATGGCGATCGGGCTCGCATGGGCGAGATGGTCGGGGGCACGATTTCCGATTATCTCGGATACGAAGACGGAAGCCTGGTCGACAATATGCTGACGGCCGGCCTCGGCACGGTCGGGCACCTATCCCCGCTGACCCCTCCGGGCGCCGCAGTGGAGTCCGCCAGCGCCGTTCGGAACTGGGCCGCAGAGACATGGTGAGTGCGTGCGGCCGGGGCGATCAGTCCGCCCCGGCCGCACGTGATCATCCCGTTGGCTCCTGTGCACCCTCGGACGGGTCCTCCGCCTCGGCCTCACCGACCACCGACAGCTGCAGGCCGTGCTCCTCGGCGTCGGTGGTGACGGAGATGGTCTGGCCGTCACGGACCTCTCCACGCAGGATGAGGCGGGCCAGGGCGTCACCGATCTCCTTCTGCACCAGCCGCTTGAGGGGACGCGCCCCGTACATCGGGTCGAAGCCCGTGGCGGCCAGCCACTCGGTGGCCCGCTGATCGACCTCGAGCCGGATGCGCCGGGCCGTCAACCGCTGGGCCACGGCCTGGACCTGGAGGCTGACGATGTGCCTGAGCTGTTCGCGAGACAGCGACTCGAACATCACCACGTCGTCGAGGCGGTTGAGGAACTCCGGCTTGAAGGAGGACCGCACCACCTGCATCACCCGCTCGTGCTTCTCCTGCTCGGTCAGCAGCGTGTCCTGCAGGAAGTTGGCACCCAGGTTCGAGGTCAGGATCAGGATCGTGGAACGGAAGTCCACGGTCCGGCCCTGCCCGTCGGTCAGGCGCCCGTCGTCCAGGACCTGCAGCAGCACGTCGAACACGTCGGGGTGCGCCTTCTCGATCTCGTCGAGCAGCACCACCGAGTAGGGCCGGCGCCGCACCGTCTCGGTGAGCTGGCCGCCCTCGTCGTAGCCGACGTATCCCGGTGGGGCACCGACCAGCCGGGAGACGGTGTGCTTCTCCCCGTACTCGGACATGTCGATGCGCACCATTGCGCGCTCGTCGTCGAAGAGGAACTCCGCGAGCGCCTTGGCCAGTTCCGTCTTGCCCACGCCCGTGGGGCCCAGGAACAGGAAGGAGCCGGTGGGCCGGTCGGGGTCGGAGATCCCGGCCCGGGCCCGGCGCACCGCATCGGAGACCTCGGTGACGGCGCGTCGCTGCCCGATCAGGCGCCGACCGATGATGTCCTCCATCTCCAGCAGCTTCTGGGTCTCGGACTGCAGCAGGCGCCCGGCAGGGATCCCGGTCCAGCTGCCCACCACGTCGGCGATGTCGTCGGGGCTGACGTGGTCGGCGACCAGTGGGCGGTCGTCCCCGGCCTCGCCGGAGGCCTCGTCCTCCTCAGCCTCCAGCAGCTGGTTCTTCAGCTCCGGGATGTCGCCGTACAGGATCTTCGAGGCAGCGGTCAGGTCGCCCTCCCGCTGGGCACGGTCGGCCTGCATCCGCAGGTTCTCCAGCTGCGCCTTGAGCTCACCGACCCGGTTCAGGCCGGCCTTCTCCCGCTCCCAGCGGGCCGACAGCTCGGTCATCTGCTCGGTGCGGTCGGCCAGCTGCGAGCGCACCGACTCCAGCTGCGCGATGCTGCCGGGGTCGTCGCTGCCTTCCAGCGCGAGCTCCTCCATCTTCAGCCGGTCCACCTGGCGGCGCAGGATGTCCAGGGACTCCGGGGAGGAGTCCAGCTCCATGCGCAGGCGAGAGGCCGCTTCGTCGACCAGGTCGATGGCCTTGTCCGGCAGCTGCCGACCGGAGATGTAGCGCGAGGACAGGGTCGCGGCCGAGACCAGAGCGGCATCGGTGATGGAGACCTTGTGGTGGGCCTCGTACTTGTCCTTGAGGCCGCGCAGGATGGTGATCGTGTCCTCGACGCTGGGCTCGCCCACCAGCACCTGCTGGAAGCGCCGTTCGAGGGCGGGGTCCTTCTCGATGTTCTCGCGGTACTCATCCAGCGTGGTCGCGCCGACCATGCGCAGCTCGCCGCGGGCCAGCATGGGCTTGAGCATGTTGCCGGCGTCCATCGAGCCGTCGCCGCCACCGCCGGCACCGACCACGGTGTGCAGCTCGTCGATGAAGGTGATGATCTGACCGCCGGAGGTGCGGATCTCCTCGAGGACGGCCTTCATGCGTTCCTCGAACTCGCCGCGGTACTTCGAGCCGGCGACCATCGATGACAGGTCCAGGGAGACCAGCTTCTTGCCGCGCAGGGAGTCGGGGACGTCCCCTTCGACGATGCGACGTGCCAGCCCCTCGACGACGGCGGTCTTGCCGACGCCCGGCTCGCCGATCAGCACGGGGTTGTTCTTGGTGCGGCGCGAGAGCACCTGGACCACGCGGCGGATCTCGGCGTCGCGCCCGATCACCGGGTCCAGGCGGCCCTCGCGGGCCAGCTCGGTGAGGTCGACGCCGTACTTCTCGAGGCTCTGGAAGGTGCTCTCAGGGTTCTGGGTGTCCGTCTGGTTCATAGGGTCCTTCCCGGGGTGGAGTCTGGTGACGGCATCGCGGAGTGCTCGGGGTCCGGCCCCGACGCCGGCGAGCAGCTTGGCCGCCGGGTCCTTGCCGAGCGCGATGCCGATCATCAGGTGCTCGGTGGACAGGTAGGTCCGGTTCTGGCTGTCGGCCTCCCGGCGGGCCGCCTCGAGGGCATCGAAGCCGGGGCCGACGAAGGTGGGGTGCCCGGCTGCGCCGGGCCCCGAGACCTGCGGCAGGGCGCGCACGGCCTCCTCGGCACGCCGGGCGACCTCCTCGGGATCCGCGCCGGCGGCCTCGAGGGCGGCCCGGCCGATGCCGTCGGTCTGCTGGGTCAGCACCCACAGCAGGTGCATGGAGCTGATCTGGTGGTTGCCGAGCTCGGCCGCTCGCTCCGCGGCTGCGGTCACGGCCTCCTCTGAGCGGGTGGTGAACTGGAACTCCACGGGGCTCCTTCCCTGGGGTGCGGGTGTCGATGAGGTGATGCGAGGGCCGGGGACGGCCGCCTCATATGTCGTTCAACGCGTCCGGGTTGAGTCTATTCCGCTCAAGGTTGTGGTTCGTCGCTGCTGGGCGCGGGGAGGTCGGTCCATCGCCCTGTAGCATCGCAGGACGTCCAACGCTGTGGCGGGGACAGGCCACCGTCGGACCTCTGCGCCCCCACGCGACCGTGCCCGTCGCCCTGTCATCCCGTCCTCCGGTATCCCAGCTCGCCCAGATCGAGGCCCCATGTCCCAGCCGCCGAACCCTTCCCCCTCCGGACAGCACGTGCCCACTGTTCGGCCGCGTCCCGGCGCCTGCCCGCAGGCCCCCGGCGCGCCGTCCTTCCAGTCCCGGCCCCGCTACATCGACTACGGCAGGCCCCGTGCCTACGACACCTCGGTGCGACCGGCCACAGGACTGACCGCGGCCCGGTACGCCCCCGCCCCGATCCACCGACCCCAGCAGGCGCAGCCGCAGTCGGCCTGGTCCACGCAGACCCGCCGGGTGCAGGACGTCGCGCAGGAGGCGAGCCGGCTCCCGCTGGGCGGGATCCTGGTCTGGCTCGCCGTGGTGATGCTGGGCATCGCGATGATCGTGGTGCTGGGATACTTCTTCCTGGAGTTCGTGCTGACCGCCAGCTCCAGCCCGGTCTGGTGGCCGGTCACCGCGTTCCTGGCCTTCATGTCCCTGGTGGTCATCGCCGGTGTGATGGTGCTGGCGGACCGGTGGGACCCCCAGCCCCTGCCGCTGGTGATCATCGCCGTGTTCTGGGGCGCGGCCATCGCGGCCTTCTCCAGCTACTGGATCAACAGCCTCAACGTCCTGGTCGCCGTCACCCTCACCGGCGACGACGACTTCGCACAGGGATTCGTGGGGCCCGTGCTCAGCGCACCGCTGGTGGAGGAGGTCACCAAGGGGCTGGGACTGATCCTGCTGATGCTTCTGGCCCGGCGCTACTTCAACGGCCCGCTGGATGGCCTGATCTACGGCGCACTGATCGGCGGCGGCTTCGCGTTCACCGAGAACATCATCTACTACTCTCGGCAGCTGGAGAGCTTCGGGGTCGGCGGCATGGTGGTGCTGGTGATCATCCGCGGGGTGCTGAACATCTTCGGCCACGCCATCTACACCTCGATGACCGGGGTGCTGATGGCGCTCGTGGCCCGCAAGTGGGGCACCCTGCTGGGGCTGCTCGCCTTCATCCCGGCCCTGATCCCGGGAATCGGTCTGCACGCGGCCTGGAACCTGTTCGCCGGGTTCGAGAGCCTCCTGGTGCTGGTCGCGATGCTGGCGATCAAGGCGATCCTGTCCCTGCTGTGGCTGATCCTGATCGTGGCGCTGGTCTTCGACGAGTCGCGCCTGACCCGGGTGCGGCTGGGCGACTACGCCAATCAGGGATGGCTCACCCATGAGGAGGTCGACATGCTCGCCACCTGGAAGGGCCGCCGGGAGGGCAAGCGCTGGGCCGCTCAGCTGGGTGCCCGCCCGATCATGAAGCGGTTCATCCGCGAGAGCGCGGACCTCGCCTCGGTCCGTCAGCGCCTGCTGGCCGACGGCGCCCATCCGAAAGTGGTCACGATCGAGGCGTATCTGCTGCACCGGCTCACCACCAATCGCGCCGAGCTGCTGCAGCGCGCTGCCTGATCATCCCCGGCCGGCCCCGTCCCGATGCGCGAGCCGCAGCGGTCTCAGCGAGGTTCGCGGCCGCGCAGCCGGTCCAGGGCGCGCCGTTCGCGCTTGGTCGGCCGCCCGCTGCCCCGGTCCCGTCGCGGCGGGGCGGCCAGCAGCTGCGGGGCCGGTTCCGGGGTGTGGTCCTCATAGGCCGTACGGGCGACCGGGGCGCCGACGCGCTTGGTCAGGATCTGGGTGACCACCACGATCCGCTCCCGGCCGGACCGGCGGATCCGCAGCTCGTCGCCGACGACGATGCGCTGCGATGCCTTGGTGGGCTCGCCGTTGCGGCGCACGTGTCCGCCGCGGCAGGCGGTGGTGGCCGCCGAGCGGGTGGGCATCAGCCTCACGCTCCACAGCCATACGTCCAGGCGCACCGTGGCCGGTGTGCTCTCGGCGGTGCTCACGCGACTGCCGGGGGTGTGACCAGGGGCCACGGGTCGTGGGCCTCCAGCTGGGCGGCGAGCGCCAGCAGCAGTGCCTCCTCCCCCGGCCTCGTGGCGCCCAGATGGACCCCGAAGGGCAGCTCGGTGCCGTCGATGCTCTCCCGGTGCAGGGGGACCGACATCGCGGCGCGGCCGAGCATGTTCCAGGTGCTGGTCCAGGGGGTGAAGGCGCACTGGGCGTCGAAGTCGTCGGCGCCGTCTGGCAGCTGCAGGTCCTCGGGGTGGGCGGGCGGCCCTGACAGCGCCGGGGTGAGGACCACGTCGAGATCGGCGAAGGCCTCCCCGGTGCGGCGGGCGATGGTCTGGACGCCGGCGAGGGCCTCGGCCAGCTGGATGCCGTCATATCCTCTGCCCTGCTCGCGCAGCCACCGCGTGAGCTCGAGCAGCTCGCCCTCTTGCTCGGGAGCCAGGGGGATGGTGGCGGCGCCCACCGTCCACAGCGGCATGAAGCTGCGCCACTGCGCGGCGGTGAAGGGCGCGGGGATCGCCGTGGTCTCGTGCCCGAGGCCGTCCAGCAGCTCCACCGCCCTGTCGACGCCGCGCAGCGCGGCCGGATGGACCTCGGTCTCCGCGGCCAGCGGCTGGGTCAGCACCCCGATGCGCAGCGGACGCTGCGGCTCCTCGCAGGCCTCGAGGTAGCTGCCGCCGCGCCGCGGCCAGGGCATGAAGTCGCCGGGCCGCGTCCCGGCGATCAGGTCCAGTCCGGCGGCGGCATCACGCACGGTGCGTGCGAGCATCCCGTCGGTGACCAGCCCCATGCCCTCGCCCGAGTAGGGGCCTGGGGAGACCAGGCCGCGGGTGGGTTTGATCCCGACGATCCCGCAGCAGGCGGCGGGGATGCGCACGGAGCCGCCGCCGTCGGTGCCGTGGGCCAGCGGGGCGATGCCGGAGGCGACCGCGGCCGCCGCACCGCCGGAGGAGCCGCCGGCGGTGCGGCGCAGGTCCCAGGGGGTGCGGGCGGGGGCGCCGGTCGCCGGCTCCGTGTAGCAGGGCATGCCGAACTCGGGGGTGGTGGTCTTGCCGAGTGTGACGGTACCGGCGTCGATCAGCAGCTGGGCCACGCCGTCGGTGACCTCGGCGATGACGCCCCGCAGGGTGCGGGAGCCGGCCTCGAAAGGTTGCTGGGCGATCTGGGTGAGATCCTTGATCGGCAGCGGCACCCCCAGCAGGGGCCGTTCGGCGGCCAGCTGGTCGAGGGCGCCGGTGCGCCGCGCCTGCTCCAGCTCCCGGGCCGCGGTCTCGGCCTGGCGAAGGGAGAGGTCTTCCAGCAGGTGCGCGAAAGCGCCGACGCGGGCACCTGGCCCCCGGGCGGCGGACAGCGCCCCCTCGGTGTGCTCGATGGCATCCAGGTCCCCGGACCGCAGTGCCGCAGCAGTCTCCAGAGCGCTGAGGTCGCGGTGGGCTCCCTGGGCGGTCACCGCCGGTCCTCCCCTGATTCCCGGCGCACGTGGTCGATGATCCCGTCGATCGCGGCGGTGATCTGGTCCCAGGCCAGGTCGAAGTCGCTCTCGTCCCCGTACCAGGGGTCGCGGATCCCGGTGTCGGAGGGCTGGTCGGGGTCGAAGGAGCGGATCATGTGCACCTTCTCCCCGGCCTCGCCGCCCAGCAGCCGCTGCACCGGTCCGACGTGGTCGTGGTCCAGGGTGAGGATCAGGTCGGCCCGCTCCAGCTCGGCGGCGTCCATCTGCCGTGCCCGGTGGGAGCCGGCGTCGAGGCCGTGACGGGCCAGCAGGGCGCCGGCGCGGGAGTCCACGGGGTTGCCGATCTCCCAGCCGGAGGTACCCACCGACGCCACCTCGACCCGGTCGGCCAGCCCCTCCTCCTCGAGTGCCTGGCGCAACGCGTACTCGGCCATCGGCGAGCGGCAGATGTTGCCGGTGCACACGGTCACGATCTGATAGGTCAAAGGGTCTCGTTCCTCTCGTCGTCGGGATCGGCCTGCGTCCGCTCACGCGACGGCTCGGCGAGCAGGTCGGCGTAGACGCGGTGACGCTGGATCCAGCCCCGCACGAACCAGCAGGTGGGTCGAGCCATGAGCCCGCGCCTGCGGACGTCGTCCAGGGCGAAGCGCACCAGGGTGGAGCCGATGCCCTCGCCGTTGCGCTCGGGGGCCACGACGGTCGACCGGAGGTCACGCACGGTGGGTTCCTCGGACGGCTCGTCGCCGTAGTAGAGGACTCCCACCACCTCGTCGCCGTCGAGCGCCACATAGCGGTCGCGGTCATCGTCGTGGAGCAGGCGCACACCCGACGCGCGGGAGCTGGGTTCCATGCTGTTCACGCTACACTGCCGACCATGCCCGCGCCCGTGATCTGGCACATCACCGAGCTGGCCGCGTGGGAGGCCGCGGTGCGGCAGGGTTCCTTCACGCGCTCGACCCGGGATGCCGACCTGTCCGAGACCGGACACATCCATGCCTCCTGGCCCGAACAGGCGTCCTCCGTCGCCAAGCGTGTCTACCCCGACCGCCCCGATGATCTGGTGATCCTCGAGATCGATGTCGGCCGGGTCGAGGCGGCCGGGGTCGCCGTCGACATCGAGGCCGATGACGACGGTCGCGGACGCGGTTACCCCCATATCAAAGGGCCCCTGCCGATCGGGGCGGTGGTGCGGCTGCGGCGCACCAAATGGATCGGCCGGGAGTTCGTCGTGGTGGCCTGACGCTGCACGGCGTAGCATCGAGCATGGCCAGATCGTCACCGACAGCGAAATATCTCGAGATCCATCCGGTGGATCCGCAGCCGCGCCTGGTCGGCCAGGCGGTGGACATCCTGCGCAGGGGCGGCTTGATCGCCTATCCCACCGACTCCTGCTATGCCCTGGGGTGCACGCTCGATGCCCGCGACGCGCTCGCGCGCATCCGTCGCATCCGTCAGGTGGGCAAGAACCACCATTTCACCCTGGTGTGCGCGAACTTCGCACAGCTGGGCCAGTTCGTGCTGGTCTCCAACCCCACCTTCCGGCTGGTCAAGAATGCCACTCCGGGGCCCTACACCTTCATCCTGCCCGCCACCCGGGAGGTGCCGCGACGGATGGCGCACCCCAAGAAGCACACGGTGGGGGTGCGCATCCCCGACCACCGGGTGGCCCGCGCCCTGGTCGATGCCCTCGGGGAGCCGATCGTCTCCTCGACCCTGCTGCTTCCCGGCCATGAGGATCCTCCGGCCGAGGGCTGGGAGGTCCATGAGCTGCTGGGCGCGCAGCTCGACGCGATCGTCGACTCCGGTCAGGTAGGGGTGGAGCCCACCACGGTGGTCGACCTCTCGGGCGGTGAGCTCGACGTGCGACGTGAGGGCGCCGGCGACATCAGTCGCTTCTGACCATCGCCGCCCGCGGTGAGGTCCTCGCCCGTGGACCGAGCGCCCCGGAGAAGATCAGGACGCCCACTGCGTACAGCGGCACCATCCACAGGGCGTAGCGCAGGGTGAGGGCGTCGGCGAGCGCCCCGACGATCGGCGGAGTGACGAAGAAGCCCAGCCTCGCGAACCAGCCCACCACGGTGATGCCGACCCCGTGGGGCACCCCCGGCAGGTCGTCGGCGGCGCGGTAGGCGGCGGGGAACAGGGTCGCCACTCCCCAACCGGCGGCGGCGAAGCCGATCATGGCGGTGGTCGGGGTGGGCAGCAGCAGCGCGAAGCTCATCCCCGCTCCGGCCAGCAGCGCTCCCAGGCGCGCGGTAGTGCGGTCGCCCAATCGGTCCACCACGAAGTCGCCCGTGAAGCGTCCGATGGTCTGAGCTCCTTGCAGGGCGACGAACGCCATCCCCGCCATGAAGGGGGTGACCTCGAAGGTCGCGTTCATGAACAGCGCTCCCCAACTGCTGCCGGCGTCCTCGGTGGAGCCGGCGAACACCAGGATCATGCCCAGCGCCATGATCAGGCCCAGATCCCGCAGGCTCATCCCGGCCAGGCGGAATCCCGAGGGGGCCACCTCGGCGGGCACGGCCGCACCGGAGGCCGCCGAAGGACCGGCGGCCGGTGGGCGCTCGGTCGAGTCGTGCCCCGGGAGCATCAGGCGCAAGGACAGGGCGGCCAGCACGCCGAAGATGATCAGCCCCGCGGCCCCCTGGCTCCACAGCGGTAGCTCGATCTGGGCGCTCGCCGCACCGAGCAGACCGCCGGCCACGGCGCCCAGGGACCACCAGCCGTGGTAGCTGTTCATGATGGAGCGACGGTAGCGGCGCTCCACGCGCATGCCGTGGGAGTTCATGGAGATGTCGGTGATCGAGTCGGCGGCCATCGCCAGCGCGAGGGAGACCGTCAGCCAGAGCCATGATCCGGAGACGTAGACCGCCAGGTGGGTGGTGGAGGCAGCGATCTGGGCGATGACGCTGACCCGCGCGGAACCGAAGCGTGACATCAGACCGGCCGCTCCGAGCCCGGCCAACAGCCCGCCGATGGGTCCGATGCCCACCGCCAGGCCGAAGGCGGTGTTGCTCAGACCGATGCTCTCGACCAGTTCGGGGTAGCGCGGCAGGATCGCGCAGAAGGAGGCCCCGTTGAGGAAGAACAGCATCGACACCGCCCAGCGGGCGCGGCGGGCATCGTCAGGGGTGGGGGCGGCGGTTTCCCGCACGGGCCGGGAGTGATCGTTCACGAGCGACCATTGTGCTCGATCGACGGGGCTCCCACCAGAGGTGGGCGCCCCGTTCCCCGGGGAGAGGGCCGTGTGTGCCCGGCCGGGGAGACGGTTCCTCGGGGCCGCCCGAGCCGACGCCCATCACCCATCAGGCAGCGATCGGCGAGGGCGACACCGCTCTGTCCACGGATCGGGCCTGCTGCATGATCAGGAGCCGCCGAGCTCCTCGATCAGGGACGGATCGGAGCGATCCACGGTGCGCACGTTGTTGACCTGCCGGTCCACGGGGCGGGTGACGAGCTGCCCCGCGATCGCGGTCGAGACGGCCTCGAGCTGTGCGAGCAGCGGCGCCTTCTGGTCGGTCTCGAGCTTCCCGGGGAAGAGCCACTCCTCGAGCGCGTCCTCGGTCAGGAAGGCCGGCATCCGATCATGGACCTCGCCGCCGGCATCTCGCGCCTCGCGCGTGATCACCGTGAAGGAGATGTCCCACGCGTCGGCCTCGTCCTTCCGGGCGGCCGTGAGTCCGGCCGCGTGCAGCAGCTGCCCTTCGGGGTGGTGGATGAAGAACGGGTCCTTCCCGCCATCGGCAGCCTCGACCCACTCGTAGTAGCCGGTCATCGGGATCACGGCCCGCGCGCTCGAGAACGCGCCGCGGAACATCCCGTTGGTGCTCACGGTCTCCAGGCGCGCGTTGATCGGCCGGGGACCCTTGTCCTTCGCCCAGCCCGGATGCAGCCCCCAGCGGGCGAGTTCGAGACAACGGTGCACCTGGCCGCCGTCGATGAACTCACGCACCACGGGGGCCTTCGTGCGCGGGGCGATGCTGTAGGTCGGTTCCCACTGAGCTGCACGGTCTCTGCTCGCGGCGAGGTAGGAGCGCAGCAACCCGTCACCGTCGAATGCCAGCGTGAATCGTCCGCACATCGAGAACCTCCCTCAGGATGTCCCCAGTATGCCCCGAGAAGGGGAAGCGGTCCCTGTCGATGCCGAACGGTTCGAAGAACAGTCGCACATCGTCATGACGGCCGACGCCTCGGCCGACTCCTCATCGCTGAGGGGCAGTAGGAGGGCGGATGCCGGCGTCGGTCGGCCGGAGCCGGCCGCTTCCGGGATCAGGTCAGGAAGCGCGGAACCAGGTCGAAGGTCAGGAACAGCGCGACGATGCACATGGCCAAGCCGCCGACGAAGGACCACAGGGTGAGCAGGCTCATCACGTACAGACCGCCCGCGAAGAGCCCGAACAGCACCAGGAACAGGACGATGCTCAGGATCAGGCTGTTGCCGGGCGACGTGGTGTTGGACTCCCGCGCCTCGACCTCGCGCGTGGCCTGCTCAGTGCTCATGCTTCCGATTCCTCCGCTTCACCGATTCTGTCCTTCATCCTAGACCAGCCGCGGCCTGCTCGGGGACAGCCTCCCGGTGACGGATCGCAGTGATCAGGCTCGCGAAGATCCCGGCCTGGTCCGCGTCCAGCTCAGGATGCCACTGCACGCCCAGGACGGGCGCCCCGCGGGAGGCCTCGACGGCCAGCGGGAGCCCGCTGGCGTGCCGAGCCACCACGCGCAGGTCTCCTCTCACGTCCTTGACGCCCTGGTGATGGTAGGCGGTCACCTCGGTGGAGCTGCCCAGGGCCACGGCGAGGTCGCTGTCGATGTCGACCTTCGCCTGCACGCGAGTGGGCTCGCCGCCGGTGGCGGGGTGCTCGGGCAGGTCCACGGGCAGGTGGCGGTGCAGGCTGCCACCCTCGGCGATCACGATGAGCTGCAGGCCGCGGCAGATGCCCAGCACCGGCAGCCCGACCCGTCGGGCGGCGCGGTACAGCGCGGTCTCGAAGGCATCCCGTGCTGGATCGGGGGTCATATCGGTGGCCAGCGCGTCCTGGCCGAACCGGGCCGGGTCGAGATCGGTGCCGCCGGTGAGCACCACCGCGTCGAGCTCCGCGACCTCCTCGTCGCTCCAGTCGTCCTGGGCGGCGATGATCACGGGGCGGGCCCCGGCGGCCCGGATCGCCTCGACGTAATGCGAGGTCACGGTCACAGCCTCATGATCTGCCCAGGCGCCGGACATCATGCGGCTCGTCCCTGCGGTGACTCCGATGAGCGGGCGACGGCTGGTGGTGCGCTGCGCCATGAGTGGTCCTTTCCGCGAGCAATCGAGCCGCCGGTCGGCGACAGTCCCTATTCCATGCCGTGGCCGCCCCGGGAGGCCAACAGTGTGTCCGAATGTGACGGACCGGAGATGATGGGACGGTGCGGCCCGTCGGACCCGGGACTCCGTCGGGACCCGGGGCTCTGGTAGGAAGGGCCCCATGGAAGATCTCGCCTCGGATGTCCTGGTGATCGAGCACGAGAGCGTCTGCCCGGCGGGAGTGGTCGCCACGGTGCTGGAGCGGTCGGGACTGGACATGCACCTGTTCCAGCCGCATCTCGGCCAGCAGCTTCCCGAGGACCTGTCCGGGTACGAGGGAATGGTGGTGCTGGGCGGGGGGATGGGTGCCCTCGACGATGCCGACCATCCCTGGCTGGCGCGGGTGCGTCGGCTGCTGGCCCTGGCCACCGATCGTCATCTGCCGACGCTGGGCATCTGCCTGGGCGCACAGCTGGCGGCCCTGGTCCTGGAGGGGCGTATGGGGCGGCGCGAGGAGCCCTCGCGCGGGCTGCAGGGGATCACCCTGACCGAGGCCGGGCAAGCCGACGCCGTCCTCTCGGCGCTCGGCTCGGAACGTCCGACCGTCTTCCACTGGCATCAGGACCAGATCACGCAGCTGCCGCCGTACTCGGTGCTGCTGGCCACCGGCGCCGACGAAGGGATCCAGGCCTTCCGCGCGGGCACGGCTCTGTGGGCGGTGCAGTTCCATCCGGAGCTGACCGCGCAGATCGCCGAGGGCTGGGCGCGGGACTCCTCCCTCAGCCACCCGGATCTGCCGCCGCAGGAGGTCAGGGCGCAGGTGGAGGACGCCGCCGCGGCCCGCGACTCCTGGCGGGCGCTGCTGGAGGCGTTCGCGCATCAGGTGCTCACGGGCTGAGGCCCGCAGGGATCTCGGCGCCCGGCGGCCTCATCCTCCATGGACGTCACCGCGCGGCGAGGGTCGAGCCCTGCTCGATGGCACTGCGGTAGTAGCCGCGCAGCTGTTCGGCCAGCACCGGCCAGGTGCGCTTTCGCACCGACTCCTGCGCGGCCTCCCCGAAGGCCCGCCGCTTGGCGTCATCGAACAACAGGTCGCTCGCGGCCGAACGCATCTCGTCGAGCATTCCCGGGGTGTACAGCCACCCGGTGCGGCTGGAGGAGATCAGGTCGGTGGGCACGCCTCGTCGGGGGGCGATGACCGGCAGTCCGGAGGCCATGGCCTGCGAGATTGTCTGCCCGCAGGTCTCCAGCTCCCCTGGGTGGATGAACAGGTCGGCGCTGGCGAAGTAGGTGGCCAGGTCCGTGCCGAAGCGGTGGCCCACGAACCGGGCCCGAGGCATCGCGCGGCGCAGGGCGCAGCGTTCGGGCCCGTCGCCGACGATCACCAGGCGCACCCCCGGCAGGTCGTGGATGACCTCGAGGTCGCTCACCTGCTTCTCTCCGGCGAGATGCCCGACGTACAGCACGATCCTCTCACCGGGCTCGGCGAGCTGCGAGCGCAGGGACTGATCGCGCAGGGAACGGGAGAACAGGGAGGTGTCCACGCCCCTCCGCCACAGGTGGACGTTCTCGATCCCGTGCTGGATCAGCTGGTCGCGGGTCGCGGTCGTGGGGGCCAGGTTCACGGTGGCCCGATTATGGACGTCCTTGAGCAGCTGCCAGGAGGCGCTCTCCAGGAACGGCATCTGGGACCTGGCGGAGTGCCCGGGTACGTCGCTCTGGCAGACGGCGACCGTGGGCACACCTTCCTTCTGCGCAGCGACCATCGCGCGGCCCCCGAGGATGGTGGGCGAGGCGAGGTGGACGACATCGGGCTGGAAGGCGGCGATGCGGCGGCGCAGGGCGGTGGCGCTGGTGGGGGCGATGCGCACCTCGGTGCGGCCGGCCAGCGGCAGCGAGGCGATGCGGTGCACCGGGACGCCGCGTCCGCCGGTGGTGCGAAGGAGCCGGGCGGTACCGCGCCAGCCGGGGGCGATGATCGCCAGATCATCGCCCCCGGTGGCGTAGTGGTCGACGACGCGGAGCACCGAATCGGTGACTTCGTTCGCATGGGGCAGGGAGGACTCGGAGACGAAGAGGATCCGCACGCCCCCATGGTCACCGCGCCGGTTGATCCGAGAGTCACGTCTTCGTGGCCTGCCGTCGACGCCCCGGTGAATTCTTGGCCGCGACGGCCAGAGGAGTCAGAGTCGCTTCGAGGCGATCTCCGCGCCGGCGACCAGCGACTCGAGCTTGGCCCAGGCGATGTCGGGGTGGATGCGCCCGCCCAGACCGCAGTCGGTGGAGCCGATCACCCGCTCGGGGCCGACCAGGGTCGCGAAGCGCTCCAGGCGCTGAGCGACCAGCTCGGGGTGCTCGACGACGTTGGTGGCGTGGGAGACGATGCCGGGGACGATCACTTTGCCCTCGGGCAGGGCGACGTCCTGCCACACGGTCCATTCGTGCTCGTGGCGCACATTGGCGGCCTCGAAGCTGTAGTACTTCGCGTCGATCTCCAGCAGCAGACCGACGATGTGGCGGAACTCGATGTCGGTGGTGTGGGGCCCGTGCCAGGAGCCCCAGCACAGGTGGAAGCGGGTCTGTTCGGTGGGCACGTTCACCAGCGCCCGGTTGACCGCGTCGACGCGCTTGCGGGTGAAGGCCACATAGTCCTCGACGCTCGGCTCGGGATTGATCTGGTCCCAGTTCTCGGCGATCGAGGGATCATCGATCTGCACGGTCAGGCCGGCGGCGGCGATCGCCTCGTACTCAGGCCGCATCACCTCCACCCAGGCGTCGAGGAAGGCGTCCTCATCGCCGTAGTGGTCGTCATTGATGCGGCTGCCCGAGCCCGGGGAGAGCGCGGCGAGGTAGCCACTCTCGTAGCCGGCCGAATCCAGCGCGGCACGGAAGTTGGTGATGTCCTGCGCGACCAGCTCACGGCCGGTCTCGGAGTACGCGATCGGACCGGTGGCGGCGGGGAAGGTGGGCTGGCTGCCCACGGTGATCCCGGAAGTGGGGTCCTGATAGGCGGCGGCGAATCGGGTCCAGTCGCGACGGTCGGGGAAGGTGGTCAGCCGCACATCGCCCGGGCCGGACCGCACCGGCTCGCTGGAGAAGTGGTCGCTGCCGGTGATCTCCAGGCCGCTGACACGGTCGAAGATGTAGGACCACCAGGCCCCGTAGTTCACGGCCGAGCCCATCAGGTGTCCGTACTCGCCGTCGTTGGGGACCGAGATCCCGATCTCACGCTGTTTGGCGACGACATCGACGACGGCCTGCCTCAGCACCTCCCGGAACTCCTCTGTGGGCTGCGGGGTCAGGCCGTCCTCACCGACGGGGCGGGCTGCGTTGGCCTCGATCAACTCGGGGCTGCGAGGAAGGGAACCGGCGTGGGTGGTCTGGATCGTGGTCATGGGAGCACCGTAGAAGACATGACCCTCCGGCACGAAGACGGGGCGTCATGGCGGTTCATACAGCCGCGCGGCGCGGCCCGGCCGGTTCGCATCCAGCGCGGTGCCTCCCGGTGCGCTCCCGCACCCGCTGGCGCCGAGCACACGGCCAGTTCCTCCATCGCACGCCGTGCGCGTAGAGCGCCGCCGGATGCAGACCCCGGCCGGGCCCAGCAGCCGGTGCCGGATGTGGGTCAGCTCCTGACTACGGCCACACCG
>Ga0209487_1001287_pt1 | contig 21415 bp, 23 predicted proteins | sample Poulit2012_FD_187524 | JGI IMG/M metagenome (GOLD analysis project Ga0209487, IMG submission 187524) | Agricultural soil microbial communities from Georgia to study Nitrogen management - Poultry litter 2012 (SPAdes) (version 2) | ecosystem: Environmental > Terrestrial > Soil > Agricultural land...
CAGTTAGATTGACAAAGATTTCAAGGCGTGGCAGAGTGTGTACATAAAATAACATTAAAAAGGTGATTGAAATGGTCTCGATAGGACAATATGCGATTGTTGGTATGATCTCTCATATGATCTTTATTTATTTAACATGGAAAGTTCTCTTGGGAATCAACTTTGACCCCCTCATTCGGAAGGGACGCGCAACAGAAGCAAAGATATTACTCGTATTTCTGACAATCGTAATCGGTACAGGAGTGAGTCAGTTCGTATTGGATATTTTACAATGGTCGCAAGATCTGTTGTATTTATTCTAAATAAAATCAGTCGCTAGAAGAGAATATCTAGTAAACTAAAAAGCTAGTTGAATCAGGTATGTTAATTGTCCCCTTTGTTCATAATGAGAATATCATATGAACAAAGGGGTTTTTTTATGCAAAGGAATAAAAAGGGACTTATCCATATTATAATCATCTGTTTATTTTTTATGATCACATCATCCGCAAATGGGCAAAAGACGGATGAGTTAATCGTGCTTACCGGACTTATCGTAGACAGTGGCTTGCAAATCGATGAGTGGACGGTAACGATTAAGGAAAAGATGCCGACGACGGAGGCAAAGCAGCTGCTGAAAAGTATCGGAACGACCCATAACATATCGAAGACTGAAACGGATGAACTCATAAAATATCAAGCCGTCCAAATTAAGGAAGAAAATGATTTTACGAACACATATGAGCTAGCGATATCGAAAAATGAACCCTTGGTTTCGGATGTAAGTGCAACCATCCGTGGCGAGTCATGGGACGATGATATTGAAGCTCATTATAAGGAATATTCAGATAAAATAAGGCAGAAAAACTTTACTGAGAATAGTAGAGTTTATACTTGTATATCGACAAGAGATAGTGATATAATTAATTTTGTGTATATTATTGAACAGATTACAAGAAAACTAGATTTAGAAAATGTTTCGACACAAACTGACACAATTAATAACTCCCCACATAAACAATTTATATACGGGTATACAGCTTTATGGGAAGAAAAGATTGTGGTTAAAACCGTGCCTACAAATATTCAAATAGTTGTTGAAAGTGCTGAAAATGGAAAAGAAAATATGATTATTGGAACACCTATATTGATCAATGAATATTAATATATAGAAATTAGACTTGAGGGAGATTTTACAAATGGAGAAAATCATCATAAAAGGCGGGCAACGATTAAAAGGAAAGGTTAAGGTTGCTGGTGCAAAGAATGCAGTATTACCTGTAATTGCTGCAAGCCTGAGTGCAAGTGAAGGGAAAAGCATCATTAAAGATGTTCCTGTTCTCGCTGACGTATATACAATAAATGAAGTCCTACGTAATTTAAATGCAACAGTTAATTTTGAAAATGAAAATGAAACGGTAACGGTTGATGCAACAGGAGATTTATCAACGGAAGCCCCTTTTGAATATGTTCGAAAAATGCGTGCATCTGTCTTAGTTCTTGGTCCACTACTCGCTCGTTATGGGCATGCTAAAGTAGCCATGCCAGGGGGTTGTGCAATCGGATCGCGTCCTATTGACCTACATTTAAAAGGTTTTGAAGCTATGGGAGCAGATGTCCATGTAGGAAATGGATATATCGAGGCTAACGTAAAAGGTCGTCTTCAAGGTGCTAAAATTTATCTAGATATGCCAAGTGTTGGTGCTACAGAGAATATTATGATGGCAGCAGCATTGGCAGACGGAACTTCCATTATTGAAAATAGTGCAAAAGAACCCGAAATTGTTGACCTTGCTAACTACTTGAATAAAATGGGTGCTAACGTTGTTGGGGCTGGCACAGAAACAATTCGTATTGAAGGTGTGGAAAAGCTTTATGGAGCAACACATTCCATTATTCCAGATCGAGTCGAAGCAGGTACATTTATGGTTGCTGCGGCAATTACAGGTGGTAACATTCTAATTGAAAATGCAGTAAGCGAACATTTGCGATCTGTTATTTCTAAATTAGAAGAGATGGATGTTTTAATCAAAGAAGAGAAAAATGGCCTTCGTGTCATTGGTCCAAAGAAAATAAAACCAACAGATATTAAGACGTTACCACATCCAGGATTCCCAACTGACATGCAGTCACAGATGATGGCGTTAATGTTATGTGCAGAAGGTACAAGTGTCATAACAGAAACGGTCTTCGAAAATCGCTTTATGCATGTGGAGGAATTCAGACGGATGAATGCTCAAGCCAAAATCGAAGGGCGAAGTGTCATTGTTGAAGGTCCGAGTGAACTCCAAGGAGCAGAAGTAGCTGCGACAGACTTACGAGCGGGAGCAGCACTCATTTTAGCAGGATTACGTTCGAAAGGTGTTACACGTGTTACCGAATTAAAACATCTTGATCGTGGCTATGTTAATTTGACGGAGAAATTAGCTGCACTGGGCGCAAATATTCATCGAACTGTTGAAAAAAGCGAGACTGCTAAATCACCGGTAAAACTTGATTATCAAGCAGATCGAGTCGTTGAGTTGTTCTAAGCTGATTAGCTTGTCCAAGTAAATAATACACTTTAACAGATGGAGCTGATAAAGCATCATCTGTTTTTGTCATGCCTATTTTTAAGAAGCGGACGGCCCCCCCAAAACATGCTGTCATGTGAAAGAAATGATTTCCTGACAGAGCATACATATTAAGCAGAGAACAAGCATAATTATCAATACGCTTGAACACCAATTCGCTGGGGGGATGTAGATGTTACGCTATATTGTAAAACGGCTGCTTCTTATGATCGTAACGTTATGGATTATTATTACGTTAACATTCGTACTCATGGTTAGTGTGCCAGGTTCCCCTTTTAATAGTGAAAGCTCTTCAAATGAAACCGTTCAAGCAAATATGGAAAGGCATTATAATCTTGACCAACCAAAAACAGTGCAATATGTACATTATTTGAAGTCTATCGTTACCTTTGAATTTGGACCTTCCATGAGCAAGCCACATCAATCGGTCACTGATTTACTAGGCAGGGGCTTTCCGATTTCATTTGAACTCGGCATGTTGGCCATTCTTGTTGCTCTTGTATCAGGAGTTGGGTTAGGTATCCTCGCCGCACTACGCCATAATGGCATCATTGATTATGCTGCGATGGGGTTTGCTGTGTTAGGAATCTCGATTCCTAACTTTATATTAGCGACATTATTAATCCAGCAACTTGCCGTTAATCGAGATTTATTCCCAGTCGCAACATGGGCAAGTCCTGCTCATATGGTCCTCCCTGTCATTGCTTTAGCTACCGGTCCAATGGCGATTATTGCGCGTCTTACAAGATCAACCATGTTGGAGATTTTAACTCAAGATTATATCAAAATGGCACGCGCAAAAGGCTTATCCCCATGGAAGGTTGTTTTTAAGCATGCCCTACGCAATGCATTAATGCCTGTCATTACGATTATGGGTACGCTTCTCGCCGGTATTTTAACGGGTTCATTTGTCATTGAACAAATTTTTGCGATACCGGGGATGGGGAAGTATTTTGTCGAGAGTATTAACCATCGAGACTATCCAGTGATTATGGGAACAACGGTCTTTTATAGCGCCTTTCTAATTATTATGCTCTTTCTAGTGGATATTGCTTATGGTCTCCTTGATCCGCGTATCAAGGTTCATAAAGAGGGAGGAGAATAATGTGAAGCATGAGCGTGAATCGAAAGCAACCACTTCTCCCATCGAAGTAAGAAATGAATGGTTCACCAGGTTAGCGAAGGATCAGGCAGCAGAGACGATATTTAGACCCTCTTTATCTTACTGGCGAGATGCGTGGCAGCGATTGATTGCGAATAAATTAGCCATGTTAGGTTTGATCTTCTTAATCCTTTTGATCAGTTTTGCTATCCTAGGTCCTATTTTATCACCTTTTGAAGTAAATAGACAGGAATTACCAAATCAGTACCAACCTCCCTCGCTTCAACATTGGTTTGGGACGGACGCAGCTGGGCGTGATGTGTTCACACGGACATGGTATGGAGCGCGGATCTCATTATTCGTCGGATTTATGGCAGCCCTCATTGATGTCACGATTGGCATCATTTATGGGGGGATTTCCGGTTATAAAGGGGGCCGCACAGATAATGTCATGATGCGTATCATTGAAATCTTATATGGCCTCCCGTATTTATTAGTCGTTATTTTATTACTTGTTGTGTTGGGACCCAGTTTAATGACGATTATTATTGCACTGACTGTTACGGGGTGGGTAGGAATGGCACGCATTGTTCGTGGGCAAGTTCTACAAATTAAGAATTACGAATTTGTCCTTGCCTCGCAATCCTTTGGAGCAAAGACATCACGCATTATCCGCAAAAACTTATTACCCAATACGATGGGGCCCATTATTGTCCAGATGACGCTCACAGTACCATCCGCTATTTTTGCTGAAGCATTTTTAAGCTTTATCGGCCTCGGCATTCAGTCGCCCTATGCGAGTTGGGGAGTGATGGCGAATGATTCGTTAGGTGCTATTCTTTCCGGAAACTGGTGGACATTATTTTTCCCAGCCTTCTTTATCTCGTTTACGATGTTCGCTTTTAATGTACTTGGTGACGGTTTGCAAGATGCGCTCGATCCGAAATTAAGAAAGTAGGTGTCGCCATGGAACCGATTCTAACGATCGAAAATCTGCATATCACGTTCTCAACCTATGGGGGAACGGTCAAAGCTGTGCGGGGTGTGGACCTATATTTGAATAAAGGAGAGACATTGGCAATCGTCGGTGAATCTGGCTGCGGTAAAAGTGTGACATCAAATGCCATTATGCAATTAATACCTCGTCCACCAGGTAAAATTGCGGATGGGAGGATTTTATTTAAAGGAAAAGACTTAACGACGTTAACGGAGCCAGAAATGCGCAAAATCCGTGGGGTCGATATCTCAATGATCTTCCAAGATCCAATGACCGCTTTAAATCCGACACTCACCATCGGCACGCAATTAATCGAAGGACTGCTACAACACAAGCAAATAAGCCGCACAAAGGCTAAGAAACGAGCACTTGACATGATGGAGCTCGTTGGTATTCCAAATCCGCAAGAAAGGTTAAAACAATATCCCCATCAATTTAGTGGCGGAATGCGCCAACGAATTGTCATTGCGATCGCTTTGATTTGTGAACCTGATCTGTTAATTGCTGATGAACCGACAACCGCATTAGATGTTACCATTCAAGCGCAAATCTTGGACTTGTTTAAAGAGATTCAACAAAAAATGGGCATATCAATCATTTTGATTACGCATGATTTAGGGGTGGTTGCTAATATTGCCGATCGCATCGCCGTTATGTATGCCGGAAAAATTATTGAAGTTGGCACGACCCGGGAAGTATTCTACGAACCAGAACACCCGTATACGCAAGGATTATTACACTCTGTTCCACGGCTTGATACCCAAGGTGAAAAGCTAATCTCGATTGATGGAACACCACCTGATCTATTCTCACCGCCCCAAGGGTGTCCATTTACAGCGCGTTGTTCATTCGCGATGGAGGTGTGTGAGCATGTGTATCCTGAAGAAACAGAACGAACGGCCACCCATCATGTGGCATGCTGGTTACAAGATGAACGCGCACAAAAACATAGGACGGAAACAGAGATTAATATCCGCTGAATAAGCGAACCAACTGGAAATAAATGATGTATAAAATGAATGGGGGGAAAGGGTTATGAAAAAATGGTTACTGTTTTTAGGAATGAGTATGGTCATGGTCGTCTTGGTTGCCTGTACAGCAAATAAAGATGCGGGTGAAGACCCGAAAGAAGAACCAGAATCTACCGAAAAGGCGGAGAAAGAGGAAGATGAGAAAGAAGAGGAGAAAGTGTTATATCTGAATAATGGGATCGAACCAACCTCGTTAAATCCATCGATTGGTTTTGATCAAGTTTCATGGGATCCACTGAATAATTTAATGGAAGGTTTGACACGATTGGATGAAGACTCGACCGCACAAGCGGGGGTTGCGGAAGATTGGGATGTCTCGGATGATGGGTTAACGTATACTTTCTATCTCCGTGACGATGCGAACTGGTCAAATGGAGATGCCGTCGTAGCAGAGGATTTTATCTACGCTTGGACATTGATGCTCGATCCAGAGACAATTCCTCCATCACCAGCTGCCTTTTTAGCTTATTTTATTGAAGGGGCAGAAGATTTTAATAGTGGAGATGGATCAGCAGATGATCTTGCACTTCAAGCCATTGATGAGAAAACATTAGAAGTGGTATTGGAGCATCCGACAGGGTTCTTTTTAGACCTCTTAACAAACCCGGCCTTCTTTCCGATTAATCATCAAGTAGCCGAAGAAGATCCCGGATGGCATGCGGAAGCAGATACATTCATAGCGAATGGTCCGTTTAGGCTCGACTCATGGGAACACGATAGTGAGATGATGTTGGCAAAAAATGAGGAGTATTGGGATCAAGATGCTGTTCAGTTGGATCGCATTCATTTTGCAATGGTAAATGATGAAAACACACAATATCAAATGTTTGAAAGTGGTGAACTTGATACAGCAAGCATTCCACCAGAACTTTCTGAAGAACTCATTGACGGAGAGGATGTCTATATTGGTGATTCAGGCGGGCTGGAATTTTACCGCTTTAATCTGACGGAAGAACCCTTTCAAAATGAGAAGATAAGAAAGGCTTTTGCTTTAGCGATTGACCGTGAGGAAATTGCCGAATATGTTGTAAAAAATGGTGTGGAACCTGCCTATGGTTTCGTTTCGCCTGGATTCACCAGTCCTACTGGCACCGATTTCCGTGATGAGAATGAAGATCTTGTCACTTTTGAAAGGGAAGAAGCAGAACGATTACTTGAAGAAGGAATGGAAGAGGAAGGCTATGAGGAGTTGCCTGAAATCGTTTTATCATTCAATACAAGTGACTCGAATAAAGCAGTTGCAGAAGCATTGCAAGATATGTTCAGTGAACATTTAGGGGTTGATGTGACGCTCGACAATTTGGAATGGGAAGTCTTTGCAGAAGCTCAAGAGGATTTAGAATTGCAATTCTCCCGAAGTTCCTTCATTAACGATTATAATGATCCGGTGAACTTTTTAGAAAGTTTTATTACGGACTCGTATATGAATCGTACTGGATGGTCGAATGAAGAATATGATGCGCTCATTGCGGAAGGGAAATCGGAAACAGATGAAGAAGCTCGTTGGGAAGCTTTATACGAAGCGGAGCGTTTGCTAACGGAAGAGATGATCATCATCCCGATTCGCTATTATAATGATGTTGTCTTAGAAGCAGAGGGTGTTACAGGGATTATGAGGCATCCTGTTGGCTATTTTGATTTGAAATATGCAGATAAACAATAAACGAATAACGATTCCAAGAGGAGAAATGGCTCTGATCATACAGCAGAGTCACTTCTCCTTTTTTCAATAAAAGCAAGGGAGAAGAAGACTGATCAAACGTTTGATCAGTAATGAAGGAGGGGGAAAGATAATGGGGGAGAGAATCTTACTAGTCAATCAATTGAAAAAGCACTTTCATGTCGGCAAAGGGCAAGTGTTGCAAGCGGTGGATGGGATTACCTTTGATGTGCATAGAGGAGAAACATTTGGACTCGTAGGGGAATCCGGTTGTGGAAAATCAACGATCGGACGAACAATTATGAGCTTGTATGAAACAACGGCCGGAGAAATAACTTATGAAGGGGAGAACATCCATACATTTAATGAAGCGGAGAAGTTTGCCTACTACCGAAAAATACAAATGATTTACCAAGATCCCTATGCCTCGTTAAATCCACGTTCAACCGTCCAAGAAGTGATCGCAGAGCCGATGGAAATCCACCACCTGTACCCATCAAAAGAAGAGCAACTTGATCGTGTCTATACACTGTTAGAAGAAGTAGGTCTCCATCGTGATCATGCCAGTCGGTATCCACATGAATTTAGTGGCGGTCAACGCCAGCGGATTGGTATTGCCCGAGCTCTTGCTCTAGATCCGGAGTTCATTATTGCGGATGAACCGATTTCCGCATTGGATGTATCGGTTCAAGCGCAAGTCGTGAATCTATTAAAAGATTTACAAACTCAAAAAAACTTAACCTTCTTATTTATTGCCCATGATCTATCGATGGTGAAGCAAATCTCGGATCGGATTGGGGTGATGTATTTAGGTCATCTTGTGGAGTTGACGGATAGTGCCGATCTTTATGACCGGCCACTACACCCCTACACACAGGCTCTCTTATCAGCCATCCCCATTCCAGATCCAGATATTGAAGCACAGCGAGAGCGGATTATTTTACAAGGAGAACTTCCAAGTCCGATTGACCCACCGAGTGGTTGTGTATTCCGTACGCGCTGTCCAAAGGCGATGGCTATTTGTGCGCAGGAGAAGCCGGTATGGGCAGAAGCAGAAACCAATCATTATGTTGCCTGTCATTTATACAAATAAAAAGATGTTCTATTATAAAGCAATTCTGTATATGTTTAATAGTAGGCAAGCTAGAAGAACGATCCATCTCATGGAGGAAAGTTTTGTATGCCCATGGGATGGATCTACAATTTCGTGAGGAGGAAGCCATATAAGTAGAAAATATATTTATAAAAATACGATCCCAAAGTCATTAAGGAAAAAAAAGCGAAAGTCTGCCAATTATCAACGCAAACAACTTCTCAGAAAAACAAATGAATACCGCAAGCAGGGAAAAAGAGAACCCTTAAAAAAGCAACCATCAAGGCATAAAATGAAGCGACCATCAGGAGCAACAACACTATGGAAATTACCGATGGTTTTATTCCTAGCTGGTTTAATGGTCATGATCTTAATTATCCCGACGCTCATCGTTATCCCGTATGGGGATGATGATGAACGGGAGGCAATGGCCGTTGAACAGGAAGCCGAAGAGATTCAGACGAAGACGGCTTCCGCATCTCCTTTCTCTGTCGAAGTCATGCGTACGAATGCGGATGAAGTAGAAGACGTTCCACTCGAACAATATGTTCTCGGAGTCGTCGCTTCCGAAATGCCGTCAGAATTTGAAGTGGAAGCGCTCAAGGCTCAAGGGCTTGCCGCCCGAACATATATTATCAATCATCTTCTCTATCAAGATGGTAAAGAAGATTTCGATGTCACAGATGGTACGGAACATCAAGTCTATCAAAGCGAAGAAGAATTACGACAATCATGGGGCAGTGATTATGAAGAGAATATAAAGAAGTTAACGGAAGCAGTCGCATCTACAGAAGGCGAAATATTAACCTATGAGGACACACCGATTACCCCGGCATTCTTTTCAACGAGTAATGGGTATACGGAAAACTCAGAAGACTATTGGGAAAATGAACTTCCATATTTACGAAGTGTCGAAAGTCCTTGGGATGAGGAGTCACCGAAGTTTATGGACCAAAAGGTATTCACAATTGGCGAGGTTGAAGCGGCCTTAGGGGTTGAATTAGCTAACGATCAAGCAATCCCCGTTGAAGTGACAAGAACGGGAAGTGAACGTGTCAGTGAGATGAAGCTTGCCGATCACCAATTCACAGGACGTGAGACACGCGATAAACTAGACTTACAATCGAGTGATTTTGAAGTGGAGCAAAATCAAGACCACATGATCTTTACGACAAAGGGATTTGGGCATGGAATCGGAATGAGCCAATATGGTGCAAATGGAATGGCAAAGGAAGGGAAAGACTACGAAGACATTGTGAACTATTATTATCAAGACATTGAAATCAGTACGGTAACAGAAACAGCACCAACCCTCGTTGCAAAATAACGGGGGTTTTTTTAGTGCGCCCATCAACATCTAATGATTGTTTAAGAGGATCAATTTGCTATATTGCCCCCAAGATCCCCATTTATTCAACATTTTTTCACTTTTTATCCAAAACATGTATATAAATTTCTCTTTCTGATCAGAATGGTTGTTGAGGTGATGATCTTATGAAAGAAGAAAACAGAGGTACTCCAAAAAATAAATGGAGTCGCATGTTTCGCAAGAAGTGGTTTTTCCCAGCAATGTATTTAGTCATTGCGACACTCTTATTAACGGTTGTCGTTTGGTATCAGTCCGTTGATAATCCAAAAACAGATACGGTCGAAGATTCGGATGTGACGGATAACTACGATCCAAGTCCGTATGACGAAGATGCCGAAGCCGTATTGGAGCAGCAAGAAGACATTCAAATGCCCGTAACCGATCAAGAACAAGCAGAAATCGTAACTAAATTCTATGATTACAACGCGGAACAAGAGGATCAGGAGGATGGATTGGTCCTTTATAACAACCGTTATTATCAAAGTGAAGGAATTGACATTGCATCTGCTGATGGCGAAGCATTTGATGTAGCAGCATCATTAAGCGGTACGGTAACAGAGGTGAAAGAGGATCCATTGCAAGGTCATGTCGTCGTTTTAACACATGCGAATGACGTAACCACCTACTATGCTAGTCTAGGAGAAGTAAATGTAGACGTGGATTCAAAAGTAACACAAGGTGATGTGATTGGTACTGCAGGTAAGAGTCTATTTGGTAAGGATAACGGGACACATCTTCATTTTCAACTTCGCAAAGATGGAAATGAACTAGATCCTGAAACCTACTTCGGTGAGCCACTCAGTAAGTTAGATGAGCTAGATTCAGAGGCAGAAGAAGAAGAAGAAGAAGAAGAGTCTGCAGATGAATCGGAAAGTGAAGAAGACGCAGCAATAGAGGAAGACGAAGAAGAGGATTCCGGCGATGCGGAAGATGAAATGGAACCAATGCCTGATCAAGACGAAGATGAATCAGAAGAATCGGAAGAAGATTCAGAGATGAATCCGGGAATAGACATAGAAGAATAAATAGTGGAATAATGAATGAATTTCATAATTGCCAAAATCAGCAACATCGATACGGATGTGGCACTAAACCGGTATTATGAAATTCATTAAAATGATAACCCTAGTAATAATTACTAGGGTTTTTTATTGTCGTTTACGATCAGATCTGCCGAATCGAGTTCCCCGCAAATTGCAGATTAACTTGATAGTTGGAATGAAGACTGGCTTCGCCTCATAGGATGTTAACAGTAGCCGGTTCATACAGTATTGGGATTGACTATTTTTGATCAAGCTTTAAAGAAGTTCATAAATACCATTACCACAAAGTAATCCGAATAATTACGCCAAACACAGTATCATCGTTTGTAAATACAGTGAGTATATCAAGTTGATAGGAATGGAAGGTGGCGACTAAAGAAGAATGAACTGCATTCTTCCCCCAGCGGGATAAGCATGAGTCTTGAGACCCCGCAAGAAGTGGTTTTCTTCTGAGGAGGCTCAAGACTAAGAAGAATGAACTGCAATTCTTCTCCGCCCGCGGAAAGCGTCCACCTGAAGTGGAAATCAACTGTTATACTACCTAAATACAGTTTGTGCGGGTTTCACATTGATATTTGGATTATAAAGTTGATTCAGCTTGTATAAAAAATACGACCTGTCCATTTCACTTAAGTGAATGAATGTCATAATTGCCAAAACCAGCAACGTCGATACAGTATGTAGTTAAGAACGGTTCTACGAAACTATATGTTGTATCGATGTTGCACTAAACGGGTATTATGAAATTCATTAAAGATTTAATATTACTCATAAATATTTCAATCGAGTAATAAAATGTTATAAACCGAGCATTCAGAAAACTCTTGAGGTGAGTAAATGTGTGGTCTAAATTGGGTGTATGTCGTACTCAATCCATTACATAACAAGGTATCCCCACTGTGAAAACGCCGTCTATATGCATAAATCATGTCATCCCTGCAGCCATGATGCTTACTTTCGTATGACCCACAACAAATAGGTTACACCTTGTCTCAAATAACACCTCGGAAAAAAGCAACTTAGGGAGGCGAATGGTGTGCACGATTACATCAAAGAGAGAACGATCCGGATAGGGAGACATGTCGTCGAGACGCGGAAAACGGTCCGCATGATAGCAAAAGAATTTGGTGTTTCCAAAAGCACCGTCCACAAAGACTTAACAGAACGCTTACCGGAAATTAACCCAGAATTAGCAAATGAAGTCAAACAGATTCTCGAATACCACAAATCAATCCGTCATATCCGTGGGGGTGAGGCAACCCGAAAAAAATATAAACAAGCGGGTAAGAAAAACTCCAGGCCGAAACCAGTTGGCTAGTATGCCGGAAGAGTAAGATAAGCGCCGTAATAGAATCGAGCATTTCTCGTTGTTCTATCAAACATGAACCAAATGTATTGGACAGACAAAAAACCTGGCGTTGATCTAGCTGGGTTTTTAAAAACGGGTACAAGAATGGCCTTTTCACATATTTTGTAAAATAAACCTTTTTAAACTTGCGATATTGGAAGTTATTTGCTAATATTTGTGGTAATATATAATAACAACTCAGAGACCGTTCTTTAAAAGGACGTATTTTTTATGCTAACAAATAAATATATATGCTCAATAGTAGCGTTTGTGGTACAAACAGATGCGAGATGGCGCTTTAAAATAGGAGGATTATGATTTATGTTTTCCAGGGATGTCGGAATTGATCTTGGAACTGCCAATGTATTGATTCATATGAGAGGTAAAGGAATCGTTTTAAGCGAACCAGCTGTTGTTGCGATGGAGCGAGGCACGGGGAAAGTACTCGAAGTTGGAGAATCAGCCTATCGAATGGTTGGTCGTACACCAGGAAATATTGAAGCAATTCGTCCATTAAGAGACGGTGTAATCGCAGACTTTGATGTAACAGAAGCTATGTTAACTCACTTTATTACGAAGATTAAAGTGAAGGGCTTTCTTTCTAAACCGAGAATGCTCATTTGTTGCCCCACGAATATTACGAAAGTGGAACAAAAGGCAATTAAAGAAGCGGCTGAGAAATCGGGCGGTAAGAGGATTTATCTAGAAGAAGAACCAAAGGTAGCAGCAATCGGAGCGGGTATGGATATTTTCCAACCGAGTGGGAATATGGTCATTGACATTGGTGGAGGTACAACAGATGTAGCCGTTCTCTCCATGGGTGATATTGTAAATGCGGAATCAATTAAAATGGCAGGGGATAAATTTGATGTCGCGATCTTACAGTATATCAAAGACGAATATAAGCTGTTAATCGGTGAGCGTACATCCGAAAGTATTAAAATAGATGTTGCAACCGTATTTGCAGGTGGCCGTGATGAAGAACAATCCATCCGTGGCCGTGATATTGTAAGTGGATTACCGCGTACGATTACCGTGAATTCCGCAGAGATTGAAAAAGCCTTGCGGGAACCCGTATCCTTAATTACGCAAGCAGCAAGAGCCGTTCTGGAACAAACACCACCAGAGTTATCAGCAGACATTATTGACCGCGGTGTTATTTTAACAGGTGGCGGCGCCATGATTCATGGTATTGATCAGTTATTAGCGAATGAACTGATGGTTCCTGTATTTGTTGCAGAAGAGCCAATGAATTGTGTTGCTAAAGGAACCGGTATGATGCTAGAAAATATTGATAAAATGGATCAGAAAAAGGCGATTTAAATCTGGATTGAACTCCTAAATGGGATGAATGGCAACGTCATAAGCGTCCATTATCCTGTTCCAGATAAACATGGCAATGCCTTCAATTGGTCATTGCGGATTCAGGTGAAACAGATCATGTTAACGAAAAGTTCCGAAGACAATGCAGAAGTACTGACAAGACGGCAATTTAAGAAAGAAAAGAAACAAAAAGCCAAGGGAAAGCACGTCAAACGAAGGCGACGTGTATTCCCTATTTGGCTACGCATAATTGTTATGAGTCTGCTTTGCGCCATAGCACTTATCATTGGTGCCATGATCGGATACAGTATTCTTGGTGACGGAAGCGCACGTGATGTATTAGAGAAGGGCACGTGGCAACATATTATCGATATTGTTAAGCGAATAGAATAGCAGACAAATGATTCATTATCCACTGATCCCTAGCATGAGGGATCCTTTATTCAGGGGGTTCGGCCAGTCACTAATCGGAAAATGAGAACAATTAGGGCGATGACAAGTAAAATGTGCACGAGTCCACCCGCAACATTGAAAGAAAAACCTAACACCCACAAAATAATTAAGATGATAAATAGTGTCCAAAGCATCGAATAACCCCCTTTCTACTGTTCGCTACATAATTGAACATCAATTCCTTGCTTGAAGTTCGTAAAGGATCACCTACTCACAATGATAGTAGTATATTACCTCATTCTGTCTATGTTTAAACATAAAGTGATTCTGAATGAAAATATATTTTTTTCTAATTCAATTAAAACGGTTAGAGTATGCAAAAGGGAGCGTGATGAATATGCTGGATATTCAACAAATAAAAGAATTGATTCCTCATCGTTATCCATTCTTATTAGTCGATAAAGTAACGGAAATGGAAGAGGGAGAACGTGTCGTAGGTTATAAAAATGTAACGATTAATGAACCATTTTTTCAAGGACATTTTCCAGACTATCCGGTAATGCCGGGCGTATTAATTCTCGAATCACTTGCACAAGTTGGTGCCATTGCCGTCTTAGGCATGGAACAAAACAAAGGGAAAATTGGTTTCTTAGCAGGTGTTGATAAATGTCGGTTCAAGCGTCAAGTTGTACCGGGGGACGAGCTTAAGCTCGAAGTTGAAATCCTTCGCATGAAGGGTCCCATTGGAAAAGGAAAAGGCCGGGCAACGGTAAATGGCGAACTCGCTTGCCAAGCAGAAATCATGTTTGCTATTCAATAGAATGAAATTCATAATTACCGTAACAAGCGAAGTCATGTAGCTATAAATAGGGATTATGAAAAACATTAAATAAGGCATCAATTTAAAATGAAAACAACCTCCTATCTTCTGTTAACGGGTTCAGTTGTGGGGAGGAAATACCAAATAACACACTATTTAGGGATACGAATCACCATATATTTCGCATCCCTATTTTTATTGACTTCATAGGATTTACCTGATTTTATCCTTGTAAATCACACGTATATTAGCACTGCAATTAACAACAGTACATAAAATTATGTACTGTTGTTAATTTAGTTGCGAATTGCGGTGAGAATTATAATGTTAATTCTCTTGTGAATTAACATGAAGAAAATCCTTTTTGAGAATAGTCTTTCGAAGAAAAAGAATTCTATGTTAAAATAGGTATTATGTAGAAGCGGTATCAACAAACGGGGCAGTTTAGTGGAACAAGAGAAAAAGCATTGGAAATGAAAATGATGGAAATAGAATTAGAAAAGGCTGTTGATTTGCGGAAGAGTGGACATCATCAAGGATCTAATGAATTACTTACGAAATTGGTGCAGGAATTCCCCGATAATGCATCAATTAATTATCATTGTGCTTGGAGTTTTGATTTATTAGGAGAAGAATCGAAAGCAGTACCCTTTTATGAAAATGCAATCAAATTAGGGTTGTCTTCAAAGGAACTTGAGGGTGCTTTATTGGGGTAGGGAGTACATATAGATCATTAGGTGAATATGAAAAGTCGAAAAGTACATTTCTAAAGGGAATTGAATCATTTCCAAACAATAAAGCAATTCAAACGTTCTATTCGATGACCTTATATAACTTGAACGAACATAGTAAAGCGATGGAGTTATTATTAAAATGCTTAACAGATACAACAACAGATGATGAAATTCTAGGTTATAAAAAAACAATTGATTTCTACTCGAATAAATTAGATGAAATTTGGGAATAGTTTGTGAAAAGATGTACTTCAACTAACTGGTGCGATTGTCGTACAACACTGTGCCTGAATCGGGTCAGATTCAGGTAATTTCCAGAAATGGTCCATTCAATGGTATAATGGTGTAAATAAATAACAAGGCGGTGCTATTAAGATGAGTGTTAACCGTGAAGAACTTAAAGAGTTAATCGACTTTATTCAAGAAGAAGACGCTGTTCAAGTATACGACTTTATTGGTTATTTAAATATGAAAAGGGAAAAAGAAACGATTGAACAAATGAATTTAGACCATTTATCTGAGGATAAAGAAATCATTTATCAAGTACAACAAAGTCGAGAAGATCGTACAAATGGACGTATTTATGATCAGAAACAGGGATTAGATTATCTCCAAAGAAAAATCAAGGAGTTTGAAAGTGAACAAGATTTATAATGTTTATTGGTCGCAAACCGCCCTTGATGAACTGAGTAATATAGTTGCTTATCCTTCAGAGGTTAAAGAACGAATATATTTAGATGCTCATAAGCGATTATCATTTATGCCGACTTTGACTGCAAAACAAATAACCAATGGGATCTTAAAAGATTATTGGCACTTGGATTATATCAGGTAATTCTAATATTCGAAGTTAACGAAGAAGAATTAGTTGTGTGGATTGATGGTATTAAACATAAGAGAGAAGATGTTTATTGGAAAAGGAAATAGGAAAATAATAATTTGAGAAAAGATAAACTCTATAAAAATAGGGGGCTTTTTTCTGAAGAGGGATAAAAAATTAGAAGGTTTTTGTAACCCTTCTTAATTGTCCGCAGTACCGCAATCCGGCGCGACTGTAAAACAAAGTAGCAACTTGTATTATTTAATAAGCTCAGATTAAATCTGAGCTTTTTTTCTTGCTAATTATACTGCTAAAGTGTTGTTAAAATGTATGCTAATTGGTGTGGTATTCCTACTGCGATTAGCACTTTTCTCTCCCTAAACCGAACCCGTTAATCTTCTGTAGGGGGATTTTTTATTTTACATCTTTAAGAAAAGGAGTATCAGTTGTTTAGATATGGATAAGCTAATCTCGAAAGCGAATCATTAAAGGAGGGATAGCTGATGAAGAAGAAATGGTCGGTATCGATTGTTGCTCCACTACTAGCGTTATTCTTGATTACGGGTTGTAATACAAACGATAATAATGAGCCAGTTGAGGATGAGCCTCTAGAAGAGCAGGACGAACAAGATCTAAATGAAAATGATAACAATGACAATCTGGATCGTGATGATGATCAGGATCGTAACGATAACCAAGATCGTAATGATGATCAGGAAGATGACATGGATCCAAATGAAGATACGCGCGAATAAAAAGCAGATACATGGATTAAGAAACAACCTCCCAGCTGAGACAGGGAGGTTGTTTTTATGTCTACGATGAACGGGATGCGTGGGATAAAAGGATTTGCAAACCGAGTTGTATCCATGTATGATGACGGAAGAAATTACTAGTATCATAATGGATAATTGACAAGCGTGGGTTTCGCAATGCATGAAAAGAAAGTGAAGTTGATTGAATCCGATATGATGTACGATCGTTGATCAAACGGTACAGGTGAATGGCTATTGATCAAGGGCATGCTTGCTTTCCTGCAACCGATCCCATAATGAAAAGTGGCATGTGAAGAATGAGCGGTTTGGCTAGATCTCAACGAATTGAATAAAATGGAGGGAGTCACTTAAAATGAAGAAACAGCTCTTAGCGATGACAGCAGTTTTGCTGATCAGTTTGTTAGCGGCATGTAATGATGAAGATACGGAAGTAGAAGAAGACGTCATTATCCCTGTTGAAACAGTAGAGGCGATCAAAGAGGATTTTGTCATTCATAAATCGATTTATGGGCGCGTAGAACCTGCCCAGTCTACACCAATCATTGCACCATTACCTGGTGAGATTGATACCGTAGAAGTAAAGAATGGAGATCAGCTGGAAAAGGACGATCTTATTGCGACATTAAAGACAGAAGCAGGGATCCAAGATATCAAAGCGAGTAAAGCGGGTGAGGTAGCTGAACTCAATGCACAAGCAGGTGATATGGCCTCAACGGAAGAACCACTTGCACTCCTGATTGATATCGAAGACATGAACGTTAAACTAACGGTCACAAGTAGTGTTCGCTCCCTTATGAAAATAGACGATACCGTCACGACATTGATTGACGAAGATGAATATAAAGTAGAAATCACCTCGATTGGAACGATTCCGGATGATACAGGATTATATCCAATTGAAGGAGTTATTGATAATAAAGATAAGAAGATCTTACCAGGAATGGTCGCTAAAGTCACCATTCCGGAGAAGAAAGTGAAAGATGCGATCGTTTTACCAACTGAAGCAATTGTGGAGGATAGTGATGGAGCTTTTATCTACCTTGTTGAAGACGACCAAGCGATTAAAACAAAAGTGACGGTTCAAGAATCTCAATCTGACACCTCTGCTGTAGAAGGGGATGTTGAGAAAGGCGATCAAATCGTCATCAACGGGCACCTTACACTGACAGATGACAGTAAAGTCGACGTGGTGAAAGCGGGGAATCAATCTTGAAGTTAATACATACATCCGTGAAGCGTCCTGTCGGTGTCATCATGATCGTCATTGCTATAATTGCACTCGGGGTCGTCTCTTTACGGGGATTGGTCATTGATCTCTTTCCGGAAATTGACTTACCCGTCGCAGTAGTAGCAACAACTTATGAAGATGCAGCACCGGAAGACGTAGAGAATTTAATTAGTCGCCCAATTGAAGCATCGATTAGTTCTGTCGAAGGAATTGAAACCGTACAGTCGCAATCCCAAGCGGGAACATCCCTCGTCATGATGATGTTTAAGAATGGGGTCGATCTTGATCAAGCTTTACTTGATGTACGGGAAAAGGTAGATCAGGTCGATGGGATTTTACCGGGTGAAGCAGGGGATCCCAATGTGTTGCGATTCAGTCCAGATGAATTACCGGTAATATGGGTGAGTGTAACTGGTAAAGATGCAGCAGCACTCACGAAAATTGCCGATGAGGAGATCGTACCTTTCTTTGAACGGCAAGAAGGGGTCGCTTCGGTTTCAGTCGAAGGTGAGAAAGAACGCGAAATCCAACTTATTTTAGATGAAGCAAAATTACAGGAATATGGAATCACGACAGATGCGCTCATCCAAGCTCTGAATAGCTCAAATGACTCAGCATCCGTTGGAAAAATTGATAAAGGAAATCAAGATTTACAAATTCGTGTAACCGGAGAGTTTGCGTCCATCGAGGATATCAAACAAACGATTGTCCAAACTGAAGAAGGGGCAACACTTCATATGGAAGATGTTGCAGAGGTGAAGGATACGTATAAAGATTCCTCCTCCTTAACACTTGTTAACGGCGAACCATCGCTCGTCCTATCTATTATGAAAAAGACAGATGGGAATACCGTTGATGTCGCGGATAATATTAAGGACAGCATCGCTAGTATAGAAGGAGAGTTAGCGGATGATGTCAATCTCGATGTGGTCATTGATACATCAGAGTTTATTCAAATGTCGATAGACTCTGTCGTGATGAATATTTTAATCGGGGGAGCCATTTCGATTTTGGTATTGCTTCTCTTCCTGAAAAGTGTTCGAGCAACAATCGTTATTGGGGTATCGATTCCCATTGCAGTCGTCTCCACCTTTTCCTTAATGTACTTTACCGGGGAATCGCTGAACGTTCTCACGCTTGGTGGGCTTGCTTTAGGGCTGGGAATGATGGTTGATAGTTCGATCGTTATTTTGGAAAACATTTATTCCCATCGGCAAAGGGGCTATAGTTTATTCGAATCGGCAACGAAAGGGGCTTCCGAATTAGCTCCGGCCGTTATTGCCTCGACAACGACAACATTAGTTGTATTTTTGCCAATTGTTTATGTCGAAGGGATCGCGTCGGACTTATTTACACCATTAGCTTTAACGGTTTCCTTCTCTCTTATCGCATCTTTGGTTGTAGCGATAACATTGGTCCCAATGCTCTCTTCCAAACTATTGTCAAAAGCAATGGAAGAGAAAGGCAGCACATACTGGTTTGACCGGTTCTTAGAAAGATTGAATGATTTCTATCGTTCCGTCTTAAAAAGAGTGCTAAAATTCCGCAAGACGACGATTATAGGAACGCTTATGGCAATCGTAGCTAGTTTAGCACTGATCCCCTTCATCGGGGCTGAGTTTATCCCATCGGCGGATGAAGGGCAGATTGACATTACGGTGGAAACAACAGCAGGTAGTTCACTCGCCTATGCAGAAGATATTGTCGAGCAAGTGAATGAAAAGCTAGAGGATTATGAAGATGTCATGGAAACAAACTTTGTAAGTGTTGGCGGTGATGGTTTCGGCGGTATGGGTGGTGGCGATTCAAGTAGCGCCTCCTATACCATCCAATTAGTCCCGACAGCTGATAGGGAGCAAACTACAACAGAGGTTGTCCAAGCGATGGATGAAGATTTAGCTACGATCCCTAGTGTTGACATCACCGTTGGCTCCCTTGATAGCGGTATGGGCTTTGGTGACCCGATTAGTATTGGGCTCAGTGGTCCAGAACACGAGGTGTTGCGTGAAATCGGGGACCAAGTCGTGGAGGAGATCTCTACTATCGAGGGAATTTATAATCCGGAATCATCCGCAACAACAGGTGTACCACAAATGTCGATCGTTATTGACAAGGAAAAGGCAGCAACATATGGCCTGGATCAGGAACAAGTCACCGGCCAAATCGATCTCCAATTTACCGGTCAATTAGCAACACAGTATCGGGAAGCCGGTCAGGAAATGGATGTGACGCTGTTATATCCAGAAAATGAACGGGCTTCGATTAGTGATTTAGAAGATATGAAAATCCAAACACCAACAGGAGCAACAATCGATTTAGCTGAGGTAGCAGATTTTAAGGAAATGCAAGGATCCGTTACTTTATTGCGTGAAGACCAACAACCCCAAATGAATGTGACCACAGATATTGTTGATCGCGATCTGGGTGGAATCGTTGCTGATGTGGAAACACAACTTGAAGCGATGAATTTACCTGAAGGGTATCATTATAATATTGGTGGCGAAGCAGAGGATATGGCTGATTCATTCGCAGATCTTGCACTTGCCTTAGTGTTCTCGATCTTCTTAGTGTACGCTGTGATGGCTGTGCAATTTGAGAATTTCCTATTCCCCTTCATTATCATGTTCGCGATGCCAGCAACTGTTATAGGTGTTATTCTAGGGCACTTGATCGTCGGGATACCATTTAGTATACCGAGCTTTATCGGGATTATTATGCTCGCCGGAATCGTGGTGAACAACTCGATCATTCTTGTTGACTACATTAATATACTACGGCGAAACGGAATGGAGCGATATGATGCCATTCTGGAAGCAGGTCGAAGCAGGTTACGTCCGATCCTCATGACGACCTTAACGACCGTCCTAGCGATGATCCCACTAGGTCTTGCCTTAGGCGAAGGTGCTGAAATGCAGCAACCATTAGCTGTCACCATCATCTTTGGATTAACCGTATCAAGTTTATTCACATTGCTCTTGATACCAGTAGTTTACACATTATTTGATGACTTAACAGCTCGCATAACAAGAAGAAATAAAAAAGAAGCATAAAAAGAAACCGTATGTTCCGTGAATCATTCCGGATCATACGGTTTTTATGTTTTTGCTGAGATTCCGGTGACTTGAG
>Ga0209487_1001288_pt1 | contig 21414 bp, 17 predicted proteins | sample Poulit2012_FD_187524 | JGI IMG/M metagenome (GOLD analysis project Ga0209487, IMG submission 187524) | Agricultural soil microbial communities from Georgia to study Nitrogen management - Poultry litter 2012 (SPAdes) (version 2) | ecosystem: Environmental > Terrestrial > Soil > Agricultural land...
TTTGCGCTGTACTCCGTCATCGGTTTCGCGCCCGTCGATGTACGCTCGCCCTTGATCGGGAAACCGGGATCGAGCAACTGCAGCTCGCTCGTAATCGGCACGCCGGAGAAACGGCAGCCCCAGGGGCCGGGCGCCTCGATCATCAGCAGCGCCGCGGGTCGCTTCGGATAGGCGCTGAGATACGATATCAGGTTGCGACGCCGAATCACCGGTGCATCCTCCACATCCCGACCATTCGAAACGCGGTCGCGGTACATATTGAAGAGATCGTTCGTCGACGGAAGACCGAACAGTTCGGCCTCGAAGAGATCCGCTATTTCCCGCGCCCAGTCGACCATGATTAAAACATGTCGTTCCACCATTCCGGCTCGCCCTTCAACCAGCGGTCGAACCAGGCCAGGATGGTGTTCGTCCAGATCACACGCTTTTCGTGATCGAGGATATGGTGATCCTGATCGGCGACGGCCACGTACTCGACCTCCCTCCCCAGCAACCTCAGCGCCGTGAACATCTGCAGGCTCTCGCCCACGGGCACGTTCGTGTCGGCCTCCCCATGAAGCAGCAGCAGCGGTGTCGTAATCTGGTCGGCGGCAAAGAGCGGACTTCGGTCGACGTAAACATCCGGCCGGTTCCACGGATACGAGTCGGCCGTAGCCACGGCGCTGTACTGGAATCCCCAGAAGCCTTCGCCCCAGTAGCTGGCGATATTGCTGATGCCGGCGTGTGAGACGGCCGCGGCGAACAGATCGGTCCGCGTCTGCAACAGCATCGTCATGAACCCGCCAAAAGAAGCCCCGATGGCGCCGACCCGTTCGGCATCGGCGTACGGATGCGCCTCCAGAAACTGAGTCACGCCGTCGATGATCTCATCGGCGACGATCTCCCCCCAGTCGTTGACGTGCAGGGCGGAGAAATCCTGCCCGTAGCCGATGGCCCCGCTGGGCTGAAGCACGTAAACGAGGTAGCCGTTTGCGGCCCAGAGCTCCTTAGGATATCGGCCGGCGTAATCGCGCGTGACCGGCGTTGTGCCGCCGTAGTAATAAACGACGACGGGGTACGTACGGCTCTCATCGAAATCAGGTGGATAGTAAACGTGGCCGTCGATCTCGATGCCCCGCTCATTGACGAACGTCCAGTTGCGGGACTCGCCGAAGCGGACGTCGGCATACACCTCGGCAGACGGATCGGCAAGCAAGCGCGACGCTCCGCTCTCAAGATCGATCAGCCACGCGCGCGGAGGCGATGAGATGCCGGAGCCGATGTACGCACCGATGGATCGATTTTGCGCAACGTCCAGGCTGCGCACGATATCATCCGCCGTTTCGATACGCTCGAACGTCTCCGATGCAAGATTGTACCGATAGAGCCGCTCATAAGATGCTTCGGTCACGGTGAGATAGATCGCATCGCCGCGCCATATCGCGCTTGATATTGAGGGATCGAAGTCGCGTGTGATAGAGACGGCCTCTCGAGATCTGAGGTCGTACAGATATGCCTGGGTGTCATAGTCGTTGGCAACGGTACCGGCAGGCACGTTCGTTCCAATCTCGCCGAACGACGTCGGACCGCCGGTGATGAGCAACCGCCGCCCATCCGGCGAGAACTGGCCCCCGCCGGCGAAGGGTGCGGCGAACAGAGAGTCAACCGTCAGCGAAGCCATGTCGATAAGCGCGAATTCGCTCCGGCTGAACGGCCGCTCGGCGTAGTCGATATGCGAGCGCGAAACAAGCAAACGCCGACCATCGGGTGCGATGTCGAGCAGACGCGTTGAAAGCGGACCGCTGGTCAGGCGATGCGACGTTCGCGATGCCACGTCGAGCCGATACAGGTGACTCCGGCTGCCGAAACCCGGCCGGCGCGATTCCAGATATTCCATTCGCCGCACGCCCGTTTGGCTCTGCTCTGCCTCTTCCGTGACCGAATACACGATAAACGTTCCATCGGGCGACCAGGTGTGACTGCCGAGGCGCTCGATATTATGAAGCAGCCGCTCCTGCGTCCCGGCGGCGAGGTCCACGAGCCAGAGGTCCGACCTGCCTGCGTCCCGGTCGACGTACGTAAACCGCTGACCCGCCGGCGCCCACCGGATGCCCGTGACGTCCTTACCACCGGCATAAGTTCGAATTAGGCCGAGGCCGTCTGTCCGTCTGATTTCGATGCGGGATTCGAGGCCGTCATGCCCTCGCTCAGAAATCCGGACCGCCACGAGATCGCCGTCGGCCGACAATGCCGGACTACTCGGCGTCGGCGCATCCGTGACCTCCCGCATGCTGACATAGCGCTGCGGATTCGTCGAGGCTGTGATCGCGGTGCCGTCTTGCGGGTTGACGGGCTCAAGGCGTGCGGTCAGCGTCAGGTCGACACCGTCGGCCGGGCGTGCCACCTTGATCAACAGGAGGTGCTTCCCTCGAAGAAGCTCGAGCTCATGCCTGAGCGACCCCGGGTTGGCCTCTCCATTCTCGACGGTGGATTTCGATGCGGCAACATGACCGTTGTGCCATAGGCGCACCGCGCTTCGCGACTCCACGACCAGTTGCGCTTTCTGCCAGCGATCGACCTCAACGTACGCCGCGGTCCACGCTACATGACCGCCATCATGTTCGGCTGCACCTATTCGCAGATCGCCTTTCGCTCGTTCCCAAGTGAACAGATCTTGTCCGATCCGGATTTCATCACCGGGAGCAGGCAGCCATCCGCCTTCGCCCGCAGAGCCCGAGTCGAGCAGTAGCGGTGCATCCGCCTCGCCGTTCTCGGAGAAGGCCGGTACGAGTACCGACACCGGGCCGGTAATAAGCCACTCGCGAATTTCGATAACGGATTCTTCTTCCGCAGGCTGTGCAGCAGCCGGCAGTGCGATAAAGACGAGAACAAGAACCGAGAGAAATAAGCGATGCACGAGTGACATACTGATGAAGATGATTGAGGCGCCGACCTGGCTGAACGCGTTCATACGGACCGGGGGGGGTACGGTATCTGCCTGGAGGCCGAGTTTGCCTGAACATAACGCCGTTCACATCGAAAATCGTGCTCACTATGTCGGCGATGCAGCGCCGTGCAACAGGAATGGAATGATGGAGGACGCAACGAAACTCGAACAGGTAATCACGAATTGCTCAAGTCACCTTGAGAGAAGAACCTGGCGAGAGACGACATGATGAGAGGAGCAAAGAGATCCCACAAAGACATGGTTGCCATCATCCAGGGCGGCTACTTCGTCGTCACCGGGCTGTGGCCCATCTTCCACATGAGGAGTTTCGAGGCGATCAGCGGCCGCAAAAAGGAGAAGTGGCTCGTCAAAGCGATGGGCGCGATGATCGCATGTGTAGGTGGGGCGGTGCTGAGGGATGGTCTCGAGCGTCGTGCCGACGAGCGGACGTGCCGACGAGCGGACGTGCCGACGAGCGGACGTGCCGCCTGGCGGTATCGAGTTCAGCCGCGCTTGGTGCCGTAGACGTTATTTACGTGTTGAAGAACCGTATCTCACCGGTGTACCTGCTCGACGCGGTCGTTGAGCTCAAGCTTATCGGGCTCTGGGGACTGGCGCGATTGTCGGGGCGACGAGCTACTCGAGCTGAGGCAGGCTCTCCACGAATCGTTTGAAGCGCTCATTATTTCGGTAGCCTCCCTCAGCCAGCTCAGCGCCGAACAAATCGGCGAAAGCGTTGCCCTCGATGACGACCGGGCCATCTTCCGTAATGCCGACATCCCACCCGATGAGCGGGCTCGGGATCGCGTGCATAGCCTTTTCCGCCACGTCGATTGCCTCTTCAAAGAACGGCACTTGGAATCCCTCGAAGTGGAAGCCCGTGTCGGGATGCGCGTCGAAGAGACCTCCCCCTTTATCAAAAAAACGGCGTGCCTGGCGCCGCAATCGTCCCGTTTCGAGATCTACACCGATGAAAACGCCGCCCTGGCTCGAGTTATCGATGTAACCGCCTCCCGCCCCGAAACGCATGAGCGCGCTGATGGTGACCACTTCGCCGTCGGGCATCATGCAATTGATGATTCGCAACGTGTTGAGCGATTCCGGATACACTTCTGCGACGACCGGGTGCTGGATCTGCTCCTCCTCGTAGATGAGCGCCGTTGTACGGGCCTCACGGAAAGCTTCTTCGATCTGAGACTCAATTGAAGAAGCGGTCAGGCGGAAGACGCGCTGGCCCATCCGCCCTCCAAGATCCTTCACGAAAATATTCGGCGCGGCGCCGGCAAGGCCGAAGATCAGCACGCGGAACCGCTCGAGCGTATCAATCGCAATGCGGCGTTCTTCGTCGTAGAAATATCCGCCGATGCTGTAGCCGAACAGGCGCGGCACGGGGATGTCGTTGCGCGCGAGATGACGGCCGAAATGATACTTGTCGTCGAACAGCCATCGGGCGGGCTGACGGCGGCGCGCCTGGTCAACCCGCAGCACGGTCTTATCGTCGATGTAGTTATCCGTGTCGTCGACGTCGCGGTGGTACAGGGCGCGCGTAAAATAATAGGACGGGAAGCCGCCCTCGGCGCGCATAATCCCGCGGACCTCCTCATAGATATCCTGCCACGATTTGCTGTCGTTCGAGGCCGCGGCCTGGGCCAGGCCTCGCAGGAGATCCATAAGTTTGGTCATGTGTGGCTGAGTGTCAGTCGGTTCTTTTCCAGTTGCGGATGTAGTTACTCACATACTCGAGGCAACGATCCATCGAAATACGCTCCTGACTCATCGAGTCGCGGTCCCTGACGGTAACAGTCTGGTCCTCGAGGCTCTGTCCGTCGACGGTGAAGCAAAGCGGTGTGCCTGCTTCGTCCATCCGGCGGTAGCGTTTGCCAACGCTACCCTTCTCGTCGTAGAACGTGTTGAACTCAGTCCGGAGGTCACTGTCGATCTTCCGCGCCGTCTCGGGCATCCCGTCTTTTCTCACGAGCGGGAAAACGCCGGCCTTGATCGGCGCGATCGCCGGGTGGAATTTCATGACCGTACGCTTGTCACCGCCGACCTCTTCCTCCGTGTAGGCTTCGGAGAGCAGCATCAAGATCGTGCGATCGAGCCCGACCGACGTCTCAACGACGTAGGGGATGAACCGCTCGCGTGATTCCTGCTCGAAATACTCCATCTTCTTACCGGAGAACTCCTGGTGACGGGCCAGGTCGTAATCAGTCCGTGAGTGAATTCCTTCCACTTCCTGCCAGCCCATCGGGTATTCGTACTGGATGTCGTAGGCGGCATCGGCGTAGTGGGCGAGCTTCTCGTGCTCATGCCAGCGCAGTTTGGATGCGCGGATGCCGATGTCCTGATGCCACTGCATGCGCTTTTCCCGCCACGCCTCGAAGTGCTCCATCTGCGTGCCCGGCTTCACGAAGTACTGCATCTCCATCTGCTCGAACTCACGCATGCGGAAGATGAACTGCCGCGCCACAATCTCATTTCGGAATGCTTTCCCGATCTGTGCGATACCGAACGGAATCTGCTGGCGCGTGGAGTCGAGCACATTGTTGAAGTTGACAAAGATGCCCTGCGCCGTCTCGGGCCGAAGGTAAATCCGGTTGTCTTCGCCCGATGAGACCGCGCCGACATGTGTCGAGAACATCAGGTTGAACTCTCGGACATCGGTCCAGTCGAAGGCACCCGAGTCGGGAGCGCGGATTTCCTCATCGATGATCACGTTGTAGAGCGCTTTGCTCATGTCTTCGGCATGGAGCGCCTCGACGAGGCGTTCCTGCACGCGATTGGCCTCGTCTTCCTTCCCTTTGCTGCGGAGCCGGACGATGTGACCTTCGATAAGCTGGTCGGCCCGGTACCGGATCTTTGACTGCTTGTCATCGATCATCGGGTCGTTGAAGGCATCCACATGGCCCGACGCCTTCCACGTAGTCGGGTGCATGAGGATGGCCGCATCGATGCCTTCGATATTGTCGTGCCGGTTCACCATCGCCCGCCACCAGTGCGACGTCACATTCCGCTTCAGCTCAACACCGAGCGGCCCATAATCGTACGTAGCGGCGAGGCCACCGTAAATGTCCGAACTGGGGAAGATGAAACCGCGACGCTTCGACAGCGAGACGATGCTGTCCAGAACCTTACTCATAATATTGGGGATAACGATGGACCCGGTGAACGGCTGCCGCGGGGGTGCCTTCGGATGCAGGCTGTAATCGATGTGCGGCTCAGCGAACCGGCGAAGCTACTATCGCAAATGTCGCCAATCAAACGAAAGAGGCGGAAAGAAGCGCAGGAAAGACCTGGTTGATGAGCCTAACATCCCGGTACATACGTGTGCCAACACGGTAATTATCATGTTCCACCGGAACGGCAGCCGGTAAACGAGTTATCACCGATCACCAGACGTGTGGGCACTTATCAGCCTCACGAAACCTCGATGACTATGGAGGCACGCAAGTACGTACCGATCAACCAGATGAGATTTCAGAACCTTACGGCCCAGCTTGAAGCTCGGTTTGGAGACAATTCGAGGGTCATCGGGCCTAACCACTGGGTGTTCGAGGTCATGACGGATGACCAGCGCTCGCAGGTGGTGCATCTGCTGTTCAAAGAACAGTCGGCGGATGGACGCGATGTATCGCGCGTCGTCGTCATGAGCCCCATCGGGAAAGTGCCCCAACGCCTCGACGGCGAGCGCTTACTGCGCATGAATGCGAAGCTGGATGTGGGCGCGATCGGCATCGAGGACTTCCGGAACGAGGAGAATGACGTCGTCACGTATCTGACGTTAAGGGCGTCACATCTTATGGCGACGATGGACTTCGAGGAGGTCTGGGAGATGATCGAAAAAGTCGGCCGCGTGGCCGACCGGCTCGAAAAAGACATCTACGCGCGAGATCTGCATTAGAACTCGCGCACGCTCACGATAATCAACGATCGTTTAGATAATAGAAATGCTTCGACGCCTCTACTACGGTACACGCTTCGGTACGTACCTGAAAAGCGAGCACGGTGTTAAAAAGTTTGCTGAGATGAGCATGGGTCAGCTTATCCGCAAAGTCACCAAAAAATCGGCCTTCTATCGGGAGATGAACGAAAATCTCCTGGTCGAGAAGGCCAACCTCCGGATGCGCTCCGATGAGTTGAGCGAACAGCATCTGCTGAACGCGGGCAAGTTCTTCAGCGTTCGGCGGCGGCTCTGGGCCAATAACTTGCTCCTGATCGGCGTAATGTTCGCCGCCTTTTTCCTATACCACGTCTCAATGATGGCGGTCGTAGGTCTCGACGCAGGGCTGTCTTCATTCATGACGGGTCTCGTCTCGGCATTCCTGGCGCTCGTACTTACCGGTGGAGGTGTTATCGTCACCGAGCGCCTGATTGAGTCGGTCATCCCGGCCGGGACGGAGGATGAAGAACTTACCGCGCGGCGACGTGCGGTCGGGCTGCTGTGGGGGTTCCTCCTGATCGGTATCGAGATGTCGATCCTTGGCCTTACCACCGTTCAGGCAGGTAACTTCGCGACGACCACGCAGAGCTCCGCCGTCTACTACGGCTTTGTGACGCTCGCGCTCTTGCTACCGATCGCCGCCGGCACGGTCAGGTGGGATGCCATGCACTATGTGGATGCCTTCAAGACGACCCGGGCGCACCGTCAGATCGATAGCCGTCTCGCGCAAATCGATTCCATTCTCCGCCAGAACGAGGAGTACGAGAGCAATTTTTACAAGGTCAACAGTATCTCGTACTGGGACCAGCTGAATGAATTCAAGACCTACAAAGACGTTTACAACGAGCGGCGCGACATCGTAGAAAATCTAACGGGTCATTTCTCGCAGACCTACGATACGTTCCAGACGGAGGCGCAGAAGCGGTACGAGTCTGACATCCGGGATATCACGACCAAGTCCATCCGAAAGCTGGAGTCGGGGGACCGCAAGCCGGTGGGGTCGAAACTCGGCCAGGCGCCCGGGCGGCTCCGCACGATATCCGATTACGACGGTTATCGGTCTGAGGACGGCAATTCTGAGTCGAGCGGCATCTACATGAGCCCGCGGCCAATCCGTTAGCGTGCCACGAAATATCCTTCCAACAAGAAAGCCGACCTCGAGTGAGGCCGGCTTTTCTTTTATAGGGCGGGTCGTCGACGTAGGGAGTCAACTAAATCATCCCATCAGGCCACGTTCCGATAGCGAGGTGAATCCATCCCCTGCAATAATGATGTGGTCGTGCACGGGAATGCCCATCAAGCGGCCGCACTCGACAAGTTGGCGCGTGATTCGGATATCCTCTCGGCTAGGCTCAAGATTCCCCGACGGGTGGTTATGCAGGCAGATGACGGATGCCGCGTTCTCGAGTATCGCCTTCTGGAACACGGCCCTGGGTTCGACGATGCTGGCGGCGAGACCGCCCTCACTGGCGTTGAAGTCGCCGATGATATGATTCGAGGTGTTGAGGAGGACGACTTTGAAGACTTCTCTTTTTAGGTCCCGGAGCATGGGCGCATAAACTTGTGCCGCGTCTTCAGGACAGCACACCTGGACGCGGTCTTCGAGCGGTTCACTCGCCACGCGCCTCCCGATTTCGAACGCAGCCATTAGCTGTGCGCCTTTCGCCTTTCCCACACCCATCACGCGCATGATCTCCTTCAGATCGCGTCGGGAAAGTGAGCGGAGGCTGCCATAGGTCCGCAGTAAGGCGTGCCCTAACTGGACGGCGCTGATTGGGCCGTCTTTCGTGCGCGTGCCACTTCCGAGCACAATGCCGATGAGCTCGGCGTCCGATAATTGCGCCGGACCGTGCGTCGTGAGCTTTTCGCGGGGGCGCTCCGAGACAACCCAATCGCGGATGGGCGCCGTATACGTAGGAGACGGCTCGCCGGAATGAGGAGATAATCGTGGGAGAATCGACACGGCGTCTTTGGTTTTTCTTTTCGTCCAAGACGCCATGAGGTGGATTATGTAACGCCGGCGCAGCTAACGCCAACCGGAGGGCGCGGCTTACTCAGGCACCAGCTCGTTCAGCAGATGCTCGTTGGTCGGCGAGGTCTGCAGATGGCGGATGAGGGCCTGCATCGCGTCGATGGGCGGGCGCGTGTTCAGCGCGCGGAAGAGCTGGTTGTGCTGTTTGACGCGGTCTCCGAGTAGCCGCTCCTCGTTGCGTGTACCACTCTTGCGGATGTTGATGGCCGGGAAAATGCGCTTATTGGCCATCTCGCGGTCGAGCACGATCTCCGCGTTGCCGGTGCCTTTAAACTCCTCGAAAATGACCTCATCCATCCGGCTGCCGGTTTCGATAAGTGCCGTCGCAATGATGGTGAGCGAACCACCGCCCTCGATATTGCGCGCGGAGCCGAAGATCCGCCGAGGAATCTGCATGGCGCGAGCGTCGAGTCCGCCCGACATCGTGCGTCCACTGCCTTCCACATAGAGGTTGAACGTGCGGCCGAGACGGGTCAGAGAGTCGAGCAGCAGGACCACGTCCTTCCCCAGTTCAACCAGCCGCCGCGCATATTCCAGCGAAAGCGACGACACGCGCACGTGGTTGTCTTCCTCCTGATCATTCGATGATGCGAAGACGGTGGCGCGCGTGGAACGCTTAAAATCGGTTACCTCTTCGGGCCGCTCGTCCACGAGCAGAGCGACGAGCTCACACTCGGAGTGATTCTCGCTGACGGCGGCGGCAATCTGCTTGAGCAAGATAGTCTTGCCCGTGCGTGGTGGTGCCACAATGAGCGCCCGTTGCCCCTTGCCGATAGGCGCAACCAGGTCGACCACCCGCATCGAAATGTCATCCGGCCTGGTGATCAGGTTGAGCTTTTCATCCGGATAGATAATCTGGCCGGAATCGAAGTTACGTGTCTTTTGCCACGTGTCGGCGTCGACTCCCATAACCGAGTCGACGCGAGCTACTTGCATCGCGCCCTTACGACCGGGCCGAAGCGTACCCTCGATCAGGACCCCGTCGCGGAGTTTGAGCTTCTTGATGAGGGGCGGTGGTACGAAGTAGTCGTTATCACCTTTGGGAAGATCAGGCCGAAACTCGCGAACGAAGCCGAATTTCTTGTCGCCGATCAACTCCAACATTCCACGAAAACGCTTCTCAGCCATGGAAGAACGGGTAGATGGAAGCTATAGTCCGAATCAAAAGGGGTGCGGTAATCGGGCGGTTGCCCATGATGCCCAGTGGCCGAAGGGGATGAACCAAAATCCCACGGGGCTTGCGCCGCCGACAAATCAACCGGAAAACCAAAGAAAGACCGGCGTAAAATCGTCTCGGTCCTTAACGCCCGGCGCGCCGAAGTATAGTACCTCCTCGAAGCCGGCGCAAGCAACGTCTGCAAGATAGACGGTGTTGGATCTGGAACGTGCCCTGGGATGCTTGGTTTCCCGAGTCGCGTTTGAGAGCTACCGTCATCATACCTGCTACATCGAGCGAATCTCGATGTAAAACTAATGTCGATGGACGAACCGTCCCTTTCATACAGAGATCTCCACATCGAGCGAGTGGGCCCTGCAGACTCGCCGCCCATCGTTTTGCTTCACGGGTGGGGTAGTAGCGCGGCTAACATGAGGCCGATAGCTCACGCGCTGGCCGATCGGTGGCGGGTATGGAATGTGGATTTGCCGGGGCATGGCTTCTCGCCTGCTCCACCTGAGGCGATGGGCGTACCCGAGCATGCGAGGCTCGTGGCGGATCTGATCGATGCCGAGGCAGGCGGCCGCGCCATAATCATCGGCCACTCGAATGGTGGGAGAATCGCGCTGCACATGGCGTCGTCGGCTGAGTTCGAGCAGCACGTAGACCGGCTCGTGTTGATCAGTCCGTCGGGCGTGCCTCCGCTGCGGACGGCTTCGTATCATGTCAAGCGCACGATGGCACGGGCACTCAAGGCGCCGTTCGCGATCTTGCCGGGCCGAGCGCGCGAGTTCGGGCTCGACTGGCTGCGGCACAGTCTCGTGTGGAAGCTGCTTGGCTCGAGCGACTATCGAGCGCTTTCCGGTACGATGCAGGAGACGTTCGTGCGAACGGTCAATTTTTATGTGGATGATCGGCTCTCGGCCATCGACGTGCCCGTGCTGCTCTTCTGGGGCACGAAGGACGAAGCGGTGACCCGACATCAGATTGACATCATGGAGCGCGCAATTCCTGACGTAGGCGTGGTGCAACTGGAAGACGCAGGTCATTACGGATACCTCGACGACTTCGATACTTTTCTTGCAGCCACCCTCAAATTTCTCGATGTCACCGAGACCGAAAGCGTCACCGAGGCTGAAGATATATGATCGTGTTCCTGGTACTGTTGGCGACTGCATTCGCAGGATGGCGGGCATGGCGCCGGCTGAGCTACTTCCTCCACGTCTTTCAGCTCGAAGGGTATAAGATCAACGAGTACAAAGCGTGGATCCGCGCGCGCCGAGGGCGTCTCGTTTTTCGCACGTCACATGCGATCGGGCTCTCGCTTCTCGCGGCGGCGCTTCTCTTTTTCTGGATGGGCGCAGGCCGGTGGCTCGCCGGGCTGTTACTGTTTCTGTGGGCCGTAGCATTTGCGTCGTCCCGCATTTACCGCCGAGAACGGCAGAAGAAGCCGATTGCGTACACGCCCCGCTTGCAGCGCCTGCTGACGACGGCGGCCGTACTCACGGTGCTGCCCGTTTCGATCGGCCTGGGACTCTGGATCTCGCTCGGCGCCCCGATCGGCGTCCTCTTTTTCCTTGCGGGGTTCTGGGCAGCGGATTTCTACGCGCCGCGCACGGTCACACTCGCTGCGCGGTTGATGCGGCCGGTTGAAGCGAGAATCCAGGAAGGCTTTAAAGAGGAAGCGCGGCAGAGCCTCGGCCTCCGTCGCGATCTGAAGATCGTCGGCATCACCGGTTCGTACGGCAAGACGAGCACCAAATTTGTCGTCGCCGAGCTCCTTCGTCAGCGACACAACGTGCTGGCCACGCCGTCGTCATATAATACGCCGATGGGCGTGTGCATCGTCGTCAATAACCAGCTTCAGCCGGAGCATCAGGTGCTCGTGCTGGAGATGGGGATGCGCTATCCAGGCGACATCGCCGAGCTATGCGATCTGGCGCGGCCGGACATTGCCGTGGTGACGTCGGTAGGTGTCGCGCACCTGGAAACCATGGGCACGATCGATGCGATCGCTCATGAGAAGACGGAGATCATTCGGCACATGAAGCGCGGCGGTATGGCGGTCCTGAATGCCGATGACGAACGCGTAGCCGCGATGGCCGAACTGGCTTCAGGACGCGTCTGGCGTGTTTCGGTAGAGGGCAACGAGGCCGACATCACGGCCCACGATATCCGCTATGGACCCGATGGTTCGTCCTTCGTAGTGCGAGACGACGAGGGAGAGGAGGCGTCGTTTACGACGCCGCTCCTGGGCAAACACAATGTGCTGAATGTGCTCCTCGGCGTGGCCGTCGGCCGGGCGATGGGGCTGAGTTTGCGTCAGCTTGCGCATGCGGCAAAACGTATCGAACCAGTCGAGCATCGCCTCCAACTCAAACAGGAAGGCCCCATCACGGTGATCGACGACGCCTTCAACTCGAACCCGGTGGGCGCGAGGAACGCCGTCGAGATCCTTGGCCAGTTCGATACCGGCCGCCGCATCATCGTCACGCCCGGCATGGTGGAACTCGGCGAGCGCCAGGAAGAGGAGAATCAGCGCTTCGGAGCCGCTATGGCCGACCACGTTGACCTCGCCATTCTCGTCGGGCCGCGCCAGACCGAACCGATCCGCCGCGGACTGCAGAGCCGCGGATTCCCCGACGACCAGATTCAGACGGTCAACTCACTCTTCGAGGCGAGGTCGTTCCTCAAGAAGTTCGCGCGCCCGGGTGATGTCGTGCTCTATGAAAACGACTTGCCCGATCAATATGATGAGGCTTGACGGTTTTCAATTTGGGAGGGATGCAGCGCCTCGTTAGTTTCGGCGGCAGCTCAGCATTCTTTCGCATCCGCCCGACATGCCTCCCACCCTATCATTTGAGAATCAACTTTTATCGGAAGGCTACACGCGTATCGCCGGAGTCGATGAGGCCGGGCGCGGCTGCCTCGCCGGCCCGGTAGTCGCGGCGGCCGTCGTTCTTCCGCGGGACGTCGTTCTGGATGGGCTGGACGACAGCAAGAAGGTCAGGCCCGATCAACGCGAGCAACTGGCACGCGAGATTCGACGGGTCGCTTCAGTTTCTGTCGGCATCTGTTCGGAGGACGAGATCGACGAGCTAAACATCCTCTGGGCGGCAATGGAGGCCATGCGGCGCGCTGTGTTCGGGCTCCGTCCGCATCCGGATTATCTCCTTATCGACGGCAACCGCGCTTATCCCGACTGCGCGCTTCCGCATCAAACCGTCGTCAAGGGAGATGCACGCTCGTCAAGCATAGCAGCGGCATCGATCATCGCCAAAACCGAGCGCGACCGGATCATGCGTCGCCTTCACAAGGAGCATCCCGAATATCACTGGATGACAAACAAGGGCTATCCGACGCCGCCTCACTTCGAGGCACTCGAAGCGCTCGGGCCGACGCCGTACCACCGGCGGTCGTTCAAGCTCGCCCGCGGAGGTAGCGCTTGATCTCGGCGACCACCGCCTGGGGTTGGAGGTCGTCCACATCAATCGTCACGTGCGCTTGTTCGTATTTCGGACGACGTTGATTGAGCAGGGATGTCACGTATGCATACAGGTCGTGGGCGTTGTCGGCCAGGAGCGGGCGCGCTGCTGCTTCGGCTTGCGTCCGGTGGATGATGGTCTCGGCACGAGCGGCGAGATAAATCACGGTCCCTGCCGACTTCGCCAGATCCATCGCACCCGGCATCGTGAGCGCGCCACCTCCCGTCGCTACGACGACCTCATCCATCAATGTGGTCTTTTCGAGCGCCTCGCGTTCGAGCCGGCGGAACCCGCCTTCCCCATCCTCCTCAAAAATTGTGGGAATGGATCGGCCCGCGTGTTCTTCAACGTATGCATCCAGATCGACGAACCGATAGTCGAGCGACCGGGCCAGAAGGCGCCCCGCCGTCGTCTTGCCCGATCCCATAAATCCCGTCAGGTAAATACGCGAGGGGCTCATAACTGCCGCTGGGTCTCGATCGGAAGCAGTGGGCATCGAAGGCGGGATCCGGCTATTATCTAAGATCGCTTAGTTTTGGAACGGCGCCGGGAAGCGCTCATCCTCTTGATCAAGCTCGCGAAGATATCGTGCCGCGTTACCGAATGCTCATTGAATATGACGGACGGCCATTCTCCGGATGGCAGATACAGCACGACCGTCCGTCGGTGCAGCAAGCGATCGAACACGCGCTCGAGGTCGTGTTGAAGGTGAGGCCGAACGTGACCGGCTCGGGTCGGACGGATGCGGGGGTTCACGCGCGCGGCCAGGTGGCGCATTTTGATGTCGACGAACCCGTCGACGCAGCTCGGCTCCGGCGCTCGCTAAACGGAGTGCTGCCCGGCAGTGTGGCGGTGCTCGCGCTGGAGAAAACGAGCGACGAGTTTCATGCGCGATATAGCGCGCGGTCGAGGCGCTATCGGTACTATGTGACGGGCGTTCCGACGGCGCTCGACCGAGATCGCCGGTGGCTTCTCCGCCCGGTACCCGATTTTGATCGGATGAACGAAGCGGCAGAGTATCTTGTTGGCCGGCATGATTTCGATTCGTTCTGCATCGCTAAATCAGAAACGAAAAACCGCATCTGCTCGATCTACTCGGCGGGATGGGCGCGCGAGGTTACATCGACCGGGCGGAGCGACTGGTACTTCGAAATCGAGGGAGACAGATTCTTACACGGGATGGTACGAGCCGTCGTGGGGACCCTCGTCATGATCGGCCGAGGCAAGCTCGACGTAGAAGACATCCCCCGTATCATTGACGCGAAGGACCGCCGCGCCGCTGGACCTGCTGCTCCCGCTCATGGCCTTATTCTCGAACGTGTTAAGTACGAAGACCGGTTCGCGAAGGAGGCATTTGATGCGATTTACGTGAACGATGACCGGAAATGATCGTTGCAACGACCAGTTTCGACAATTGGCGTCATGGACGCGACGTTGCAGACGTAAAGTTGCAAAGCCGGGTGCAACCCTTTGCTCTCCCATTCGAAGACAGGCGTGTACGGGCACAGGAAACGCTTCGTCGAACTTAGAGTAAGTCAGACGGCCTGCGGGCAGTGCTGAAAAACGAAATAGACCATGGATATCCAGCAGATCTTGAGATGGATTGTGGTTGCGATCGTTCTGATCGTGGCCGTCTCGCTCCTCAGTGTGATACTGAAGGTGGGAGCCGCTCTGTTGGCCGTTGCGTTTCGGGCGCTGCTGATCTTGTTGCTGATCGCCATCGTGCTGCGGTTCGTTGGCGTGTTCCAGCAGAAGCGCAGGTACTGAGCGTCGCAGCGTGCGGCGCGTCGAACCTTCCGGCTGGTAGCGCACGTGCCTCAAGATTCTCGACCGACGTCGCCCGACGTCACCTCCATATTTACCGAGACGGCTCTTTTACAGGACGTCATCGTCCACACGCCGGGCGAAGAGATGGAGTTGGTCTCGCCCTACAACCGGCTCGATTTACTTTTCGACGACATCCTGTTCTTATCTGAAGCGCGGCGTGAGCATCAGCTCATGTGCCGTGTCTTCGAGAAAGCCGTTGGCTCGAACGGGGCCGTGTTGCAGGTGTCGGATCTCCTGCGAGACGTCTTTCAACTCGATGACGCTCGGCGTGAGTTCGTCGAATTGCTGTGCCGCACGCGGTCGGATATCGCGTTGCAGGCGTTTGAGCAGGAGCTCCTCCAACTCTCGCCCGAAGACCTTCACCGGCTTGCGCTAACCGGCCGCTCGCCGCTGCCGATAGAATTGCAGCCGCTACCCAATTTGATCTTTACGCGCGATCTGGCGGCGGCCGTCGGCAATCATTTCATCATGAGCCACGCGGCCAAGCTTGCACGCATTCGCGAGAGCATCCTCTTCCGCGTCATCTTGCATCACCATCCCCGTTTTGAATCGCTCGGTGATCATTTGATCGAGCTCCCGGACGGTGTGACATTCGAGGGCGGCGACCTGCTTGTTCTTAACGCCGAGACTGTGCTTATCGGGCACTCAGAGCGGACGTCGCTTGGCGGCGTGCTTACCATCGCTCGAGAGTTATTCACCCGAACGGCGGTGCAGAATGTGCTGATGGTGGATCTGCCGAAGCGCCGGTACTGCATGCACCTCGACACCGTATTTACGTTTACGTCGCCGACCGAAGCGGTGTACTTCCCGCCGATCATTGGGGAGGGTGATCTGGAAGGCAGCGTCATGCACCTGACGCAAGGCGCTGAGCCGGAGCGTTTCGACAGCCGAACCCTCCCCAGCTTGAAGCATGCGCTGGCCGAAGTGGTACCGTACGAGATCACGTACATCCCGTGCGGTGGGCATGAGCGCCATCACCAGGAACGCGAACAATGGACCGACGGCGCCAACTTTTTTGCCATTGCACCGGGCGTGGTCATCGGGTATGAACGCAACCGCCGCACGTTCGAGATGATGCAGGAGCATGGATACCGCGTGGTGACGGCGGAGGGGTTCTTATCGTATTACAAGCAGAGCGAGTTTGTGCCCGGCGAGAAGATTGCCATCATGCTCGAAGGGAATGAGCTATCGCGCGGGCGCGGCGGCCCCCGTTGCATGACGATGCCACTCAGGCGACATGCGTTAGGGCCGGCGGCATGAGTTTCGAATCGATGTTAGAGCCGGACCGCCGGTGGATGAAGCTGGCGTTGAAGGAGGCTGAGCGCGCATTCGACCTCGGGGAGGTCCCGATCGGGGCCGTTGTCGTACGGAACCGTGATATCGTTGGACGCGGGCATAACCTCGTGGAGCGACTCAAGGACCCCACGGCGCACGCCGAGATCATTGCCATCACGGCGGCCTGCGAAACGCTCGGATCAAAGTTCTTAGACGGGTGCACGCTGTATGTGACGCTCGAGCCGTGCCCAATGTGCGCCGGCGCGATTGTATGGTCGCGCGTGGATCGGCTCGTTTTCGGCGCGTTTGACGAAAAAGCCGGCGCGGCGTCGACACTCTACAACATCCCGCAGGACCCGCGGCTCAATCACCGTGTCGACGTGGTCTCAGGTGTCGAAGCTGACAGGGCCGCCGGGCTCATGCAGGCGTTCTTCCAGCAGCGACGTCACAAGGACGGAGTTTGAGCCCGGCAGGATTTAAGGCTCCCGGCCCCTCGCCTGATTCGGCCACGTCGGAACGCCTCCAGGGCGACGATTCCCTCCGCAAGCGGCCCGGCACGTATACTTGCAGCATCCTCCCATCCACCTGTAGTACATCTATGTATCGCCGAAGCATCCCCCTCCTCGCTTTTTTTCTGCTGATTGTACTTCCTGCCGCTGCGCAGAAACGTGCAATGACCTGGGAAGACATGATGCACTTCCGCCGCGGGGCCGAAGTTCAGCTTTCCGATAACGGAGCGGTGGTCGCGCTTTCGGCGATTCCCGATCGAGGCGACAGCGAAGTCATCGTCGTCTCGACCGATGGCCGCACGGAGTTCGTGATTCCCAATGGACGCGCACCGCAGGTCACGCACGACGGCCGTTTCGTCGCAATGCGCCTCGATCCGCCATTCGTCGAGGTGGAGCGTGCCGATAAGAACGATGCTCCCGAGCCCGGTATGGCAGTGCTCGATACGTCAACGGGGGATGTCGTTGAGTACAGCGAGGTCGATGGGTTTGCCTTCTCGCCCGACGGCCGCTGGCTGGCGTTTATCCGAAAGACGGAGACGGAAGACGCAGATACGACGGAAGCTGATTCCACCGACAACAGTGCGCAGCGGAAAGGTGCGCCGCTGACCTTGCGGAATCTGGCAGACGGCACCGAACACCACGTCGCCGGCGTCGGTGCGTTTGAGTGGGCGTCGACGTCGCCTCGGCTTGCGGTCACCCTGACGCGAGATTCCCTCACGACGGCGCTGCGCGTTGCTGATCTGACGTCGGCCGCACCGAGATACGTTGACGTTCACGCGGCGCCGGGGCACGAGTATGCGCAGATCACGTGGACGAGCAAGCATGCGAACGACGAACGCCTCGCGTTCACCGCGCGTCCCGAATTAGGTGACGACGACGACGATGAGCCCGCACAGGCGTATCTGTGGTCGGATGGAGAGATCCAGCACGTCGCGATTGATGATCAACTTCCTGAAGGATGGACCTTGCCGCTTCAAGGCTCGGTGGCGTTCTCACGCGACGGCGAGCGGCTTTTCGTGGGCGTCCGGCCTCGCCACGATGACGACGATGCACCGGCTGATACAACCGAGGCGGCGCTCTACGATGTGGATGACATCCTCCGCGACGCCACCGTCGACGTCTGGCACGTAGACGATCCCCGCATCAAAACGCAGGAACGCCAGGTTCGGAATCGCGAGCGCAACGCCACCTTCCCCATCGTCTATCATATCAATGAGGGGCACGCCGTAATGGTTGGCGACCCCGATCGCCGGCCCGTCGCCATCCCGGACAATCCGAGGACGATCATCACCACAAATCCGACGCCGTACCTCCCGCTCATCACGTGGGAGGGTTCGTTCGCGGATGTCTATGCCGTCGACCTCCGATCGGGCGAGGAGCGGCTTATCGCGGAGCGGCTGGAATCACGACCGCAACTCTCGCCGGACGGTCGGTTCGTCGTCTATTATGTGGATGAAGCCTGGCATGCGGTCGACCTCAACTCGGGCACCACGCACAACTTGACGGGCCACCTTCCGGTTGGTTTTTCGGATGAGAATCATGACTACCCCAGACCGGTGCCGGGTTACGGCACAGGTGGATGGGTTGGGAATGATGCCGTTCTCATCTACGACAGGTTTGACATCTGGCAGGTGCCGCTCTCCGGTGGCAACGCCATCCGCATCACGAACGGAAGACCGGAGCACCGGGTTTTCCGTGTGATCCGCACCGATCCTCAGCAGGAGTCTTTCGCGCGCGGCGAAGCGGTGCTGCTATCGATGTACCACGACCGGAATAAGAATTACGGCTTCTATCGGGCGACGATCGGCCGTGAGGGCGCCGAGCGACTGCTCGAAGACGACGCCCGGTTCGACTTCATCGCGAAGGCCGACGACGCATCCACCATCCTCTTCACGCGCGAGCGCTTCGACGAATTTCCGGACTACTGGGCGAGCGATCTCGGTCTTCGGACTCCGCGCAAGCTCACGGATCTGAACCCGCAAATCGCGGAGTTCCGCTGGGGGAGTGCGGAGCTCATCGACTATCACAACATCGACGGCATCCCGATGCAAGGCGTCGTAATGAAGCCCGAGAATTACGACCCATCGCGCACGTATCCGGTCATCGTTTACTTCTACCGCTTCTTCTCGCAGCGTCTGCACGAGTTCAACCGCCCGCAAATCAACCACCGGCCGGCGTTCCCCTTTTACACGGGGCGCGATTACGTTGTCTTCCTGCCCGACGTCGTGTTCGAAGTCGGCCGCCCGGGTTATTCGGCAACGAAGAGCCTCGTGCCGGCCGTACAGAAGCTGATCGACGTCGGCATCGCAGATCCGGATCGGATCGCCCTGCACGGTCATTCATGGAGCGGGTACCAGACGGCATTTGCCATCACGCAGACGAACATCTTCCGCACGGCGATTGCCGGCGCGCCGGTCTCCAACATGACGAGCGCCTACAGCGGCATCCGCTGGGGAACGGGGATGGCACGGCAGTTCCAGTACGAGATGCAGCAGAGCAGGATCGGCCGGTCGATGTGGGAGGCCCGGGATCTCTACATCGAGAACTCGCCGGTTTTCTACGCCGATCGGATCCACACGCCGCTGCTGATCATCCATGGAGATGAAGACGGCGCCGTGCCGTGGGAGCAAAGCATCGAGATGTATCTGGCGATGCGGAGGCTGGGGAAGGAGGCCGTCTTCCTGCATTACCACGGCGAAGATCATCATCCGGCATCCTATGCCAACAAGCTGGACTGGGCCAAGCGGATGAAGGACTGGTTCGATTATTATTTGAAAAACGTGCCCGTCGCGTGGATTGAGGAAGGCGAGGCGCCGGTTTATCGGGATTGACAGCCGGGGCGCAGTCAGCCGCCGAGGAGAGCCGCGAGCCCGGTAACACGTCGCTCCTGCCTCAGGGCGGCTGCGGCCACGAGCTCGACATCGCCGACGATGGTGACGCGGCGCCGTGCGCGCGTGACGGCGGTGTAGATAAGCTCGCGCGTGAGGCGCTCGGCGTGCTCTTCTTCCGGCAGCACGAGCACGACATCGTCGAACTCCGATCCCTGGCTCTTGTGGATGGTCATCGCCCACGCCGCCTCATGGGAAGGCAAACGGCTGACGGGCACTTCGCGGATTTCATCGCCGACGGGGAAGCATCCCACAAAACGGCCCGGCTCCTTCTCCCACAGCACACCCACGTCGCCGTTGAAGAGCGAGACGTCGTAATCATTCGTGTTGATGAGGATCGGCTTGCCTGAATACTCGCTTCCCCACGGGCGCACACCCTCCTCGTGCAGCCACGCCTCGAGGTCGTCGTTCAGCGCATCGATGCCGAAATTACCCACGCGCATTGGGCTCAATACGCGCAGCCGGTTCAAGTGCTCGAGCGCTTCGCCCGGCGCGGAGGATTCGGCGAGCAGCCGAGCAAACTCCCGCACCGGCCGGCGGGTCGTACGCTTGAGCTCGGATCGAGGCACCAGTGATAAGTCGGCGTAGTTGCCGGCGGTGAGCACGTCGTGCACGGCCTCGGCGTCGCCTTCGCGGAGCGCGTAGGCGAGCCGCCCGATGCCCGATTCCGCTCCGAAGCGATAGCCTTTGCGGAGCGTCACGACGGCGTCCTGCATCGGCCTCGGCGATGGATCGACTAAAGGACGATACACGCAACCGAGCGACTCGAGCAGCGAAATGAAGCCCGCAGATTTGGATTCGGATTCTCCCGCGCGGCACAGATCTCCAAAAACAAAGCCGGCCTCGACACTCGGCAGCTGATCGGGATCGCCGATGAGAATCAGCCGCGTGCCTTCGTCAAGGGCGGCGAGGAGCGATGTAAAGAGCGCGTGGTCGATCATCGAGGCCTCGTCGATGATCACGACATCGGCGGCGAGCGTACGGTTTCGGCCGTAAGCGAAGCGCGCCTGCGACGGTCGATAGCCGAGAAGCCGGTGGAGCGTAGCGGCGGCCGTGGGGATGCGCGCTTTGAGTTCATCGTCGACGTCAAGCCGCGCGAGTTGTCCCGAGATGCTCTCCGCCATCCGGTTGGCGGCCTTGCCCGTCGGGGCGGCGAGCTTGATCTGCAGGTCGGCGTCGTTTGCGAGGAGCAGCGCCATCAGCCGTATGACCGTTGTCGTCTTTCCCGTTCCCGGCCCGCCCGCAATGCAGAGGAACCGGGAGCGCATCGCAGCAGCCGCGGCGACCGCCTGCCAGTCGACGTCAGTCGAAGTCTGCGGATCGAATAGCGTCGTGAAGAGCGGCTTAACCTTCTGGATCTCGAACTCCGCGTCCGT
>Ga0209487_1001289_pt1 | contig 21414 bp, 18 predicted proteins | sample Poulit2012_FD_187524 | JGI IMG/M metagenome (GOLD analysis project Ga0209487, IMG submission 187524) | Agricultural soil microbial communities from Georgia to study Nitrogen management - Poultry litter 2012 (SPAdes) (version 2) | ecosystem: Environmental > Terrestrial > Soil > Agricultural land...
CTTGCGCCGGTACCAGAGAAGTTTCAGTATTCCGGTCGGAAACAGAGACCCGTTCATCCGGCGAAAAACCTGGTTGTAGTCGGGCAGGGCTACAGAGAAAGCGACGGCTTTTCCGTTGATCTCTGCGATGTGGGCCACACTGGTATCAGCAATGGTCTTCAAATCAGCGGCCAGTGCCTCCATCTCCGCCTCTGTCAGGGGAATAAATCCCCAATTCTCTTTCCAGGCTTCGTTATAGATGCGGCGTATGATCTTGATCTCATCATCTATCTTCCGCAGGTTCAGCTCACGAACAACGAGGTTCGGATTCCTTCTGCGAACAATGTCGGATGCCCGCCGCATCCGCTCCCTGTTCACACTCTGCTGGTCCACTTCGTAGGCGTACATATCCATCGCCTTCTCCAGTCCCGCATCTTTGAGCTGTTTATCGTAGTAGGGTTTGCTGTAGGGCATCATGATGGACGGGTAGCGGTCAAAACCTTCTGTCAGCACGCCGATCTCATCCATCATACCCGGGCTGGCGGGTCCAAGGAGCGTCTCCATCCCCCTCTCTCTGAGCCAGTCGGAGGCGACACGGAGCAGAAGTGAAGTGACTGCCTGCGAGTCGATCGACTCAAAGAAGCCGAAGAACCCGGTACGCGTGCCGTGGTACTCATTGAACCTGCGATCGATAATGGCGGCAATACGGCCTGCAGGCTGCCCATTCCGGTCAGCGATGAAGCAGGCCATCTCTGCGTTCCTGAAGAAGGGGTTCTTGTCCTGGTCGAGCAGTTTTTTCTGCTCCATTCTCAATGGCGGGATCCAGTAAGGGTCTCCGGCGTAGTGTTGATATGGAAATTCCAGAAACTGCTTCTTTTCAGCTTCTGTAGAGACATATGTGATCCCGGTCAGGTTCTCCATGAGCCAGGTCAGATATCCATCAGGGAGTGCCCATTTCTGTCGATCACGCCGTGCTTGATCCCCACCTTCCTGAATGCAGTCAGAACACGGTCCAGATGTGAATTGGTATGCGTCGCCATGTAGCTGGTCCGGATCAGAGACTGGTTCTGTGGAACAGCCGGCGGCACGACGGCGTTGGTGTAGACTCCCTCCTCAAACAGATCTTTCCAGAACTGGAAACACTCCATCATATCACCGATAACCACCGGTATGATGGGGGTCTGGCTGGTCCAAACGTTGAATCCAAGGGACTGGAGCTCTTTCCGCATGAAGTTCGAAATCTCCTCGAGACGCTCCAGTCTCCAGGTCTCCTCCTTCAGGATCTCCAGAGCCTTGAGCACCGTGGCCACATTGGCAGGTGGCATACTTGCACTGAAGATGTGCGCCGGGGACTGATGACGGATGTAGTCTATAACCGGCTTCTCACCGACAATAAACCCACCCAGTGAGGCAAAGGATTTTGAGAAGGTTCCGGTGACAAGATCCACTTCGTCAAGAAGACCATAGACAGATGCAGATCCTCGTCCGCCGTCGCCGATCACACCAATCGCATGAGCATCGTCCAGATAGAGTCGTGCTCCGAACTCCTTGCTGAGCGCGACAAGCTCGGGAACTTTTGCAATCATCCCCGACATAGAGAAGACACCATCACTGATGATGATCTTGCCTGCTTCAGGGTCTGCCTTTTCAAGCAACTTGCGCAGATGCTCAATGTCGTTGTGACGGTAGCGGATCGTCGTGGCATTCGACACCAGCGTACCCACGACAATGCAGGCGTGGTTGTCCTTATCCGAAAAGATCAGGTCGTTTCTACCGGCTATCGTCTGTATAGATCCTTCGTTGGTCTGATAACCCGTGCTGAACAGAACACATGCTTCCTTTCTCAGAAATTCTGCAAGCTTCTCCTCGAGCTCCAGATGCAGATCAAGAGTCCCGTTGAGGTATCTCGACCCTGTACAGCCCGTTCCATAGGTGGCGATCACCTGTTGAGCTGCCTCAATCGTTCTGGGATCGTTGGTCAGACCAAGATAGTTATTTGAACCAGCCATGATAACATCACGGCCTTCAATTTTTACAATCGTTCCATCCGTAGCCTGAAGTGGTTTGAAATATGGGTACAGACCCATCTCCTTAATCTCTTCAGCTTTGGTGAAATCAAAAGCTTTCTGAAAAATATCCGTTTTGTTCACTTCAGGTCCGGTATCGCCCATTCTTAGCGGCTTGATCATTGTTAATTTAGCCTACAAATATAGCTACATTTAAGCTTCCTTCAAATTCTGGCAGTGGCGCCAGATATACGACAACCTGCCGACGAAAGTTTCGTCGGTGTCGGCTGAACCAGAAATCCGGCCACACCTGAGGATCTCAGCGGCGGGCAGCCTGCTGAACCATTGCCGGTCATCAGCCTTCACTACACCTTCTCAAAAGCGATCTCTTCAAGAAACTTCAGATACTGCTCGACGACGGAGTCCCAGCTGAAATGGTTCAGCACATACTCCCGGGCAGAAAATGAGAGCTTCTCCAGTTCGCTCTCAAGAACATCATCGATCTTGCGGGCAAACAGAGCGGGCTCACTGTGGGGAACACGGTAACCATTCACACCCTGTACAATCACATCTCTGATCCCCTCCAGGTCGGAGGCAATAGCTGGCAGCCCTCTCTGATTCGCTTCCAGCAGAACGATACCGAAACCCTCCATATCCCCTTTTACGGGTATATTCGGCATAACAAACAGGTCTGAGCAGCAGTAGGCCAGCTGCAACACGTCGTTTGGTTGGCGTCCGACCAGGTGAATGACATCCTTGTGGGCCGACTGATCGATTACCTGCCGGATCAACTGATGCTCGGGGCCATCCCCTATTATAAGATAATCTACCTGACTCTCCAGTCGTGGCAGCACTTCCCGGATGAACCAGGCGTGGCCCTTACGACGCACCTGGCGCCCTACTGTGAGTAGCAGCGGACGATCCGGCGAGAGGTCCAGATCCAGTCTGTGGGACAGTCTTTCCCTCGCTTCTTTACTGCTGCACTCCACACCATTCACATGGCTGTCCAGACCATTCGGGAGGGCGACTCCCTTCTCCGGATTCAGGCCCCGGCTGATACTGGCCTGCCGTGTGGCTCTGGATACAGAGATCACACCACTCAGTTTATTGAAAACTACCGGCAGGTAGCGTTGATAGACCGGAAACGGCAGTGTTACATCCTGTCCATGGTTGATCGTAACCATCGGTGTGGTAATTCGTCCCGGAAGGAACGGAATCACACCGGCAGTCACCATCGACGAGAAGAGGATCACATCCGGCTTGAACTCTTTAACGGCTCTTGGAATCAGGTTCAGAAGCCGAAAAAGGAAAACCGTAGTTGAGAGTCCGATCCCTTTCCAAGGTGCCCTCTGAATAATTGTCTTCAGCTCAACATCATCGCGGCGTTCAAGAGCCTCTACCAGCTGGATACTGACATTCTGCATGCCACCTACACTCTCCAGCGGCTGATTCCGAGGGGGGTGCAGATGAGAGATATAGAGAAGTTTCAAACTTTTCAAATCATCTGTTCTGTGAACTGCCGGTCAGGGCGTCCTTATAGTCATTGAGCAATCTGCTGTTGATCCTCTTCCAGCTATATCCCGCAGCCATTCTTCGAGACTCGTCGCCCATCCTGCTCCTGAGCGATACATCTGTCACCAGCTTCTCAACGGCAACTTCGAAGTCGGAACTTTTGGCAACATCTACAAGATAACCGTTCTTGCCGTCATCAACCAATGATTTGCTGCCCACTGCGTCAGCGACCACACAGGGAAGTCCACTGGCCATCGCTTCGAGTGTTACATTACCGAAAGCTTCAGTATCTGAAGGGAACAGAAAGATATCGCTGTTTGCATAAGCTTCAGCCAGTGCATCCCCTTTGAGGAATCCGGTGTAGACAGCTTCCGGAAGCATCTTCTCCAACCCCTCTTTAGCGGGTCCGTCCCCGACTACAAGTGGCCGTACCTCAGGAAACCTCTCACCCAGGCTAATAACAGTATCTGCAAAAAGTTCCAGATTCTTTTCCCACACCAGCCTGGAGACAAAGGTTACGATGATGTCACTCTGCCGGAATCCAAAGGCTTCCCTCCACCCGCTGTTACGTTTCGCGGGGGTAAATAGTTCTGTATTCACTCCTCTGGCCCAGACCCTCATGTCACCATTGAGCCCATGACCTCTGAGTGTCTCAATCATCGATTTCGTAGGAACATAGATATGGAGGCAGTGGCTGTAGAACCACTTCAGATAGGAGTAGACGACTCCCTCCAGTGCCCGGAGGCGGTAGTACTTCAGATAGCTGGGAAAGTGGGTATGGTAGGTGGCGACGATGGTGGCTGAACGCTTTCTGGCCCACCGTAAAGCTTTCAGCCCCAGGAGATCCGGTGTTGCAATATGGACGATATCCGGATCAAAAGCTTCAAGGCGCCGTTTAACCTCTCCCGGCAGTGTCAATGAGAATCGGTACTCCGGGCGGCCGGGTATGGAGATCGACGGCACCGGGATCAGCTCCCCCTCATGCTCCATCGGCGGATTGTCTATCGTCGGGGCTATGACCAGAACCTCAACTCCCTCCTCTTCGAGAAACCTGACCAGACGGTTCAGCGTCAGTGAGACACCATCCTTGATGTGATTGTAGTTTCCCGTAAAGAGAGTAATGCGCATGCCAGATTTATCCAAAATGGTACTATCTACTTTGTATCTTCGCTGTCGGACATTCAGTCCGTGCGCAACCGTATATTCAGAACAGTCGGCGGTTCAGGTCTGTGTGCACTCCTTATCAGCAAGATTCAGCTTTATCAGCAAGATTCAGCTCGAATCATGCCAGGTGGAGTCAGCAAAATGGGCAGCCGGTGAAATTTTTAGCGACGTGAATATAAGGATTATATGAAAGCATTTGTTACTGGCGGGACAGGATTTATCGGCAGTCATCTGGTCGACCTTCTCCTTGCAGACGAGGCTACAGAAGAGGTTCGCTGCCTGGTAAGGGGGCGTGAGAAGTGGCTGGAGGGGAAACCCTATCAACGCATAACTGGCGACCTGATGGACAGGGAGGCGCTCGATGCAGGCCTGGAAGGGGTCGACACCGTTTTTCATGTGGCCGGCATGGTGAAGGCCCCGTCACAGGATGAGCTCAACGAGGCCAATGTATCAGCAACGGAGCTCCTGATCCGGAGAGCAGAGGCGGCCGGCGTCAGAAAAATGGTCATCCTCTCCTCTCTGGCAGCTGTCGGCCCAAGCAACGGACACCCCCACCGGGAGGAGGCGGAGATGAAGCCGGTGAGCATGTACGGGAGATCCAAGATGCTGATGGAGCAGATGATCCATGACCTGGAGCTTCCGGACCTCTCTATTACAATAATCCGTCCACCCGCTGTCTACGGACCGCGTGAAGACCAGATCTACACCTGGTTCAGAATGTTCAACAATCGGATCTCAGCCATTGTAGGTGACGGTAAAAAGCCTGAGATTTCACTCGTCTATGTTTCCGACCTGGTGAGAGCGATCCGGCTCGCAGCGGAGCATCGCCAGCCGGGAGTCAACACCTGCTTCATCACGGGACCCGAGATCTACAACTGGGAACAGATTCGGAAAATCACGTCGCATATACTTGGAAAGCAGGCGCTTCCGTTGTACGTCCGCCCGGGGCTGGTCAGAAAACTGGGAGGATTTGTCGAGTCGGCTGCATCTCTGATCGGTGTCTATCCTGTCCTGAACCGGGACAAGGCGAATGAACTGGCCCTTGAGTGGACCTGCTCCGGAGAGCGCGCAGCAGAGGAGTTAGGGTTCAGACCGACAGTATCACTCGAAGAGGGCCTCTCCCGAACCCTGCACTGGTATCAACAACACGACTGGTTATGATTTCTGAAACGATTTTCAATCCACGTGGCTGCCTGCTTACCCTGATCACCTTTTTTCTCACAGCACCTGCTGTCACACTCCAGACGCAGCAGCTTCATGCGCAGCAGAACATGTGGAGCAGCGACTTCCGGTACTTGATGGAGATCCCCGCCATAGAGGCCGTCGAGAGCTCTCCGACACATCTCTATGTCTTGTCTGAGCTGGAGGGCCTGGCTGTTTTCAGAGCGGTCGGAGACTCCCTCCAGTGGCTATACACGTCAGAAGGGATGCAGCAGAGGGGCCATCAGCTCCACGCTGATGTTCGCTTTGCCTATCTCTATGGTGACGACTCGGGAAGGCTCACTGTGGTAGAACCGACCTCCGTTCTCGGTGTCTACTCCTCGACACGACTCACTGAAGCGCCGAGTTCAGTGCGAAGGCTTGGCAACGATCTCTATCTGGCTCCCGGTTCAGGCGGTCTCCACAGCCTCTCGCTACGGTCACCAGATGATGTGGATTCCGAGCCTGCAGCAGTTCTCCGGGAGGAGCTTGACGGAGTTCAGGTCGTGGATCTGGAGTCAGATCTCGGCAGCAGACTCTACATTCTTACAGACCGGCAGGAGCTGCTGATTTCGGAGCGTACCGACTCGCCACCAGAGCTGGAGCTAAATCGCCGGCTGCGGCTGGACAGGACCACAGATCGCCTCTTCCTGACAGAGAACGAGCTGATGGGAAGCAACAGTGACGGTGAGATCTTTCTGATCGACTCTGACGGCAGTACGACCGCTATTGCCAGGGTCGATGGGCCGGTGGAGCGGCTGCGGATCATTGACGGGGAGCTGATTGTACGCACACGTGACGGGCAGCTCTGGTCAGGATCTCAGGAAGACCTCCAGCTCATGCGCGAGGATCGTGAGGCGGGAAACTACTTCACGGTACTGAACGGCTCGATCTGGATCGCCGAGTACAGCCGGCTGCTTCCCTTGAGACAGAGGGAGGCGATTGCCGGTGACCTTCAGCAGGGCCCGGCTCAGTCAGAGGCCGGCGGCCCACTTCGTGTCCGTCCAATTGAGAATATCACCATCCCCTTTCCCAGACCAGTGATCATACCTCTTGAACTGCAGAGCGATCACGATCCGCGAACAGTCGGGTTCTCCAGGACTGCGGGGGCGGAGAATGCATCGATCCGCGGCCAGTCTCTGGTCTGGCAACCGGTTTCAGGCCAGACCGGCAGGCACGACTTCACCATCGCTGCGACAACAGAGGATGGAGAGACCGCCACTGTTTCGTTCACAGTGGATGTAAGGCCTTACAATACGCCACCACGATTTCTTCCGCTGCCGCAGATCACTATCTCTGTCAACGAACCTTTCTCGATGGATATCACCGCCATCGATCCGGATGGAACCAACCCGGACCTGATCCGCTATCTCGGGGTGGATATGCCCGATGGTGCCACACTTGATGAGCAGACGGGAGAGTTTACCTGGACACCGACGCTGAGACAGGCTGGTGCGACCGGCTTTCAGGTTATTGCAACAGATCAGTATGGTGCCGCCACCTCCACGGAGGTAAGAATCCGTGTGATCGAGACAGATCCCAGCGTAGAAGCAGATATCGATATTTAATGGTTGACGATTTTCCGGCTCACAAACTGATTCAGTGGTATGAGAGCCAGCAGCGGGACCTGCCCTGGCGGAGAACTGATGACCCCTACCATATCTGGGTCTCCGAGATCATGCTTCAGCAGACGCAGGTCGATACGGTGATTCCATACTACCACCGATTTCTCAGCAGATTTCCCGACATCGGGTCTCTCGCCACTGCAGACCGCCAGCAGGTCCTCAAAAGCTGGGAAGGGCTTGGCTACTACAGCCGGGCCAGGAACCTGCAGGATGCTGCCCGTACGGTGATGGAGAAGTTCAACGGGAAGTTACCAGACAGTATCGACGATCTTCGCAGCCTGAAGGGGATCGGACCCTACACATCTGCTGCAATTTCGAGCATTGCATGGCAGCAGCCATACGCTGCTGTTGATGGGAATGTGATCCGTGTGCTGAGCCGCTACTTCGGAATCACCGACGATACCAGAAGCAGCCGGACACAGCGGCAGATCCAGGAGCTCGCCGACCAGTGCCTTGATGAGGCGCGTCCGGGAGACTACAACCAGGCGGTCATGGAGCTGGGGGCAATGGTGTGCAGGCCAAAAAACCCGGAGTGTGGCGAGTGTCCGCTCTCTGCCGGATGTACCGCCTGCAAGATAGCTGCCACCGATCAGATACCTTACAAGTCGCCAGCCCGGAAAGTACCACATCACCAGGTTGTGGTAGGGCTGATTGTCAGTGATGACGGAAGGCTTCTGATCGCGCTACGGCCCGAGGAGAAGATGCTCGGGGGTCTGTGGGAGTTCCCGGGAGGAAAGCAGCGTGACGGTGAGGACCTCACGGAGGCACTCAAACGGGAGCTGAAGGAGGAGCTGGGTGTAGATACCGAGGTCGGTCCGCGCTTCATGAGCCTCAGGCACGCCTACTCCCACTTCCGGATCACCCTGCACGCCTACTGGTGTCGCCTCTCCCCCGGAGACCAGAAACCGGAACCACTCACCAGCAGTGACATCAGGTTTGTAGAGATCGGAGATCTGGATCACTACCCTTTTCCACAGGCAAACCGTCGACTGATCGAGAAACTCACTAACGGAGGGCTGGCTGCAGACCTCCAGACGACCACACCATGAACATCCGGAGACCCCCGTTAAGGAAACGGAGCCGTGGCATGCTCAAGGAGCTGAAAGTGCTGCTGGATCAGATCGCTAAAGAGGTCGAGACCCCGGCCTATGTCCCCGATGACCCGGTACAGTTTATCCACGCCTTCGAAGAGAAACGCGACAGGGAGATTGCCGGCTTTCTGGCTGCGCTTATGGCGTGGGGGCGTCGCGACATCGTGATCAGAAAGACCGACGATCTGCTCTCCAGAATGAACTATGAACCGGCAGCCTATGTGATGCACTACTCACCGGCCCGCGCAGAGGATTTCCGAACCTTCCGCCACAGGACCTTCAATCAGACCGATATCCACAGTTTACTCTCCAGTCTCCACTGCATATACACTGAGTTTGAAGATTTTGAAGCGTTCTGGATCTCCTGCAGCAGAGAGGCATACGCAACAGGCAGGCCGCTGCTCTCGGTGTTCCACCAGCGGTTCCTCTCCCTGACCCCCGAGTTTGCTCCCAGAAGCCGAAAGCATATCTCCACCCCGGACAGCGGCAGCCCCTGCAAGCGCTTGAATATGTTCCTGCGCTGGGCCGTGAGAAAAGAGAGTCCGGTGGATGCCGGAATCTGGAATCTGCTACCCGAGTCCGAGCTGCTGGTCCCCCTCGATGTTCACGTGGCACGGCAATCCAGAAGGCTGGGACTGCTGACCCGCCGCTCGAATGACTGGAAGGCGGTTCTGGAGCTGACAGAGGTGTTCCGTCACATGGATCCCGAAGATCCCTCGAAGTATGACTTTGCACTTTTCGGCCTGGGCGCCCTCGGGCACTCCCTTCCTCCCCAGTTCCATCTGAACGCCGTCTGAGAATCTATCTGAACCGGCAGGCTCCGACACCCTCTACAGCGTTGTCACATCCAGATCCCCAGTATCCTCATCAGGCAGCTCAAACTGGAAAGCCTCGGCATATGGATCGATATTTCCCTTCTGAAACTCTCTGTAGATTCGTGTCATCTCCTCTCTTGCATCCATCACTGAGCGACGGCCATTGACTATATCATAGACCAGATTGATCGCCGCAAAATTCATGGCGGTACCGGCACTCCTTGAGGAGATCTCACCACGAGTCCGCTCCACAATGATACTACCGTCGAACTCCGCCACCCGTGAATAGAGGTGAACCGGAACCTTGTAGTTGATTGACTGCTCAAGGAAATCTGTATGATGTGCCGGAAAATTGTGCGGAATCTCTTCACTGCTAAGAACTGTCCGCTTCCATCCATCTTCTGTGTTATACCATACCAGATGACTCCTGGAGTAGTCATCGGGTTCACCATACCTCTCCAGGAGCCTGGCAGCAGCTCCCTTGGGTTTTTGAGGCCACCTCTCTAGAATTCGTTCAAGTTCTCCCGTCCCCTCCTTGATAGATTCATTTATATCTCTCATTGATTTTTCCATGTCTCTGCCCTCCCACTTTAGCCATTTTATAATCTTTATCTGATTAACTCTACACAGCTCTTCATCGTTTGCACTCAAGCGATTAAAAAACTGGTTCAGATAACTTTCTAACCTTTGGAAACAGCTTCTCACAGTTTGAAGAGCCAGGTTCATTGCAAGTTCCGCTCGTCAACTGCACTGCCTCACCAGTAGCTCCTTGTCAGGGCGGGAAACGTTCAATTCATACAGTATGAACTGATCGTTCTTTTTCTTATATTTATGACCTTTCACAAAAAATAATTCATACCAGTAAAGATTGTCTATGATCGGAATTAACGTTAAGGATAATGAAAGCATTGACAGGGCCATCAACCGCTTCAAGAAGATGGTTACCCGGTCACGAGTCCTGAATGAATACAAGGACCGTCAGCAGTATAGAAAGCCATCAGAAGAGCGACGAGAAGCCCTCAAGAAGAGCGTTCGTGAACAGAGACGACGCCAGCGGGAAAATTACTGATACCCGTCTGTTCAGAGCTTCAGAGCTCCGAATTCAAAAATTTCAGAGCTCCGAATTCATAATAAAGCCAGGGTATTCAGAATAAAATCAGGAGAGAAGTACATCGAGAGCCTGTCCAAGATAGCGGACCCGCTTTAGATCGATCCCCGGCTCCGGACTCTCCCTCTGTTCGCCAAGAGGTGCAACACAGCGTTGGAAACCCAGTTTTTGACCCTCCCTGATCCGCTGCCCTGTTCGCGGTACGCGGCGGATCTCACCACCCAGCCCGATCTCTCCCAGAAGGAATGAGTCTGCTTTGACCGGCCGCTCCCGATAACTCGAGGCAAGAGCACCTGCCACAGCCAGATCTGCGGCACGATCGGAGATCCTCAGCCCACCGGCAATATTCAGATAGACGTCCAGATTCGAAAACTTCATTCCAGCCCGCTTCTCCAGTACAGCCAGTAGCAGTGATAGCCTGCGCTGATCAAAGCCTGATGTTGTTCGCTGGGGTGTTCCGTAGCTGCCGGTCGTCACCAGGGCCTGCACCTCCACCATCAGCGGGCGGCTCCCCTCCATGATACAGGCGACCGCATTCCCGCTGACACCGTCATCCATCTCGGAGAGAAACAGGGCAGAGGGGTTGGAGACCTCCTCCAGACCCTGTTCACCCATACTGAAGACTCCTACCTCCTGAGCTGAACCAAACCGGTTCTTCACACTCCGCAATATTCTGTGAAACCGGCTCTGATCGCCCTCGAATTGCAGCACGGTATCGACCGTGTGCTCAAGGATCTTCGGCCCCGCCAGCTCCCCCTCCTTCGTCACATGGCCAATCATCAGCGTGGTTATATCTTCGCGCTTCGCCAGCTGCTGAAGTACCGCCGCACACTCGCGAACCTGCTGCGTGCTTCCAGGCAGACTTGCCAGCTCACTTCTGTAGATTGTCTGGATAGAGTCTATAACCAGCAGATCCGGCTTCTCCTGCCGAGCTGTTGAGACAATACGATCCAGATCAGTCACATTGAGGACCTTCATCCGGCTGTCGGCAACTCCGATCCGGTCGGCCCGCTGCCGTATCTGTCCTGCAGACTCCTCACCGGCGACATAGAGCAGATTCAGATCCGGACTGGCTTTGGCAAGGTGGAGCATCAGCGTACTTTTACCGATACCGGGATCTCCGCCTAGAAGTATCAGTGATGCAGGCATCAGCCCGCCTCCCAGTACGCGGTCAAACTCTCCGATCCCTGTACTCATCCTCTCCTGTTCGGCGAACTCTATCTCCGACAGCGAGACCAGTCTCTCCTGACCAACGCCACCCGCCTCCACCTTGTGACGCTCACGCGCCTTCTTCTCCTGGAGAACCTCCACCTCTTCAAGAGTGTGCCACTCATTACAGGTGGGGCACTGTCCAAGCCATCTGGCAGTGGTGTGATTGCAGTTCGTACAGCGGAAAGCAGTTCGGGATTTGGCCACAGTCAGTGCTCCATTTCAGGGACTTCCTCCCTCTCTTCAGAACGGCTGGAGATCTCCTCGATCTTGTTATTGACATACCAGGTTGTAGCGATAACTCCCAGGCCGATACTGCTGTAGTAGGTGATCACCCGCCAGAGAAAGACCGCCAGACCGATAAAGGCAGTACGATCGATCAACGGTCCAAAGAAGATGGCGAACAGCCCCTCTACACCTCCCGAACCACCTGGTGTCGGAATAACGAGCGAAGCCAGATTCATCGCCAGAGATCGGAACACAAGCATCACTTCATCAGCAGGCAGCAGGCTCAGAATGACGATCACCGGTACAGCTACGCGTGCCAGCCAGGCCATGGTTGAAAGAGAGAAGGCTTTGAAAATAAAACCGGCTGATTTCTTCTTCAGCTCGTGAGAGTAAGACTCCAGCGTCTGCGCTTCGTCCGCAGCCCTGCGGCGGTATTTGCGGAGAAATGGAATCTTGAACAGCAGGTGGACAAGTCTCTTGAAGAAGGCGGGATTGACGAGCAGGCCGTAAGCAAGCACTGCACCATAGAGCAGCAGTGAAGCATAGATCAGCATCATGGTAAAGGATCCGATAAAGCCGATCTCCGGCGGAATTACATCCAACCAGATGCTGCCAATCAGCAGTATGGGTACAGCCATGGCATACCAGAACTGATCCAGAAGCACCCCGTAGAGAATGATCGCTGTAGACTTCCCCAGCTTGATCCCTTCACGGGACATTGCATAGGTGGCGACAGGCGCCCCTCCCACGGTGGACGGGGTGACAGCGGAGGCGAAATCCCATGTCAGTGCAATTCGCACCGTGGCCATCCAGCTCAACGCCCCTTCAGCAAGAAAACGGATCTTGGCAGCGACAAATCCGGCCCGGAGCAGGGTTACGACGACAGCCAGAACAAGGCCCGGCATCCGTTTCAGCCTCAAATGGTCCAGCACTCCGGGGGAATAGGTAAACCAGATGATGACGGCCATACCGATCACACTCAGCCCGAGCGAAATCCACATGTATCTCGTCGAGATTAGTGAGCTGGTCCTATTTACATTGCTGGCACTCATGCTGCAAATCATCCATCTTCAACAGAGCAGACACAGCCCTGCAATCCCTGTTCAGACAAGTAAATGCGCGTTTACAACGCATTTTAGAAACAGAGCTGTGTCACATTGACACAACTCTGTAAAGTTATAAAAAAATCAGGCTATATCGATCGACTCATCCAGATAAACATCCTGGATTGTCTGGAGAAGCTTTGCACCCTCCTCCATCGGTCTCTGAAATGCCTTTCGCCCGCTGATCAGACCCATACCGCCAGCGCGCTTGTTAATGACTGCCGTACGGACAGCCTGGACAAAATCATCTTTGCCGGAGGCACCGCCGGAGTTGATCAGCCCGGCCCGGCCCATATAGCCGTTGGCGACCTGGTAACGTGTCAGGTCGATCGGATGATCCGTGGTCAGCTCACTGTAGATGCGCTCATCAAGTTTCCCGTAGGAGGAGTCTCCGGTATTGAGTGCTTTGAAGCCGCCATTATTGACCGGGAGCTTCTGCTTGATAATATCCGCCTCTATGGTGACTCCCAGATGGTTGGCCTGTCCCGTCAGATCGGCCGAGCTGTGGTAGTCTGTACCGTTTACCTTGAAGGCTGAGTTTCGGGTGTAGCACCAGAGAATTGTGGCCATGCCAAGCTGATGAGCGTAGTTGAACGCTTCGGCCACTTCCACGATCTGTCTGTTGGACTCTTCTGAACCGAAATAGATGGTGGCACCGACAGCGACAGCTCCCATGTCGTACGCCTGGTCGATGGTTCCGAACATGATCTGATCGTAAGTGTTCGGATAGGTAAGCAGCTCATTGTGGTTGATCTTGACAATGAACGGAATCCTGTGGGCGTATTTGCGCGCAACCGAACCGAGGACACCAAACGTTGATGCGACCGCATTACATCCACCCTCGATGGCCAGCTTCACAATATTTTCAGGATCGAAATAGTCCGGGTTCTTGGCAAACGAAGCTCCCGCACTATGCTCAATGCCCTGATCTACCGGCAGGATGGACAGGTATCCGGTATTGGCGAGCCTTCCATGGTCAAAGAGTGTCTGAAGGTTTCTCAGGACCCGCGGATTCCTGTCAGAGTGATACCAGGTCCGGTCAACATAGTCCGGCCCGGGGATATGCAACTTCTCTTTCGGAATAGTTTTACAGGTGTGTTCCAGCAGATCAGAAGCATCCGCTCCAAGTAGCTCCTCGATATCTGTCTTTACGTTTGCCATGAAAGTTCTCCTTTATGTTTTGAAATGGATCGAAGCGATGCGCCTGTCAGACTGCACACCGGTTAACGAAATTGGAAAGGGCTTCAATATAAAAGTTATGGTTGCTAAAGGCTAAAGGTTGGAACCGCTTTCATGTAGGTATATCTCCATGAAAGCAAAGAATCTGCGTAAGGCTTCGGGATCTTCAGACTCATACACTATAAAAAGAGAACAGATCCAGATGATCCAACCTGCAGGACGTCTTAAGCATACAGCAGAGGCAAACTTCGTTCGACACTCCCTCAAAACCAGAGTGATCTATCTGGGTGTATTGGGTCTGACTGCTGGTGCTCTGCTTGTGTTGCCACTGATCCATGTTGAGGTCGGCGTCCGGAGTCACGGCATGATGCGTCCCGGCGTCGAACGCATTCCTGTCCATGTGCCGGTAAACGGGATCGTCGAAAGATTGATGATCAGCGAGAATGCACGGGTCGATTCGGGGGGTGTCATGATCACTCTCAATACAGAGATCGTCGAGGAGTCGTTGCGAGTTGCTGCCGACCAATCGAAACGAACAGCACAATCACTCCGTGACCTGATGCTCCTGACCGGGAGTGAACCGGATGATGGCGTCACAGCAATGGAGATTCAGAGCATACACTATCGCCAGGACCTCAGAGAGTTCCAGCTCCAGATCATGAGGGCTGAACAGGATCTTGAGCGGGCAGAACGGGCTCTCGATCGCAACCGGACGCTCTACAACCGCCAGCTGATCAGCCTCGTAGAACTGGAGGAGTCACAGTATGAACGGGATCAGGCGGCTCAGGCCCTGCATCTTATCCGGGAGGGCCAGATGCAGAGATGGCTGCTTGAACAGCGTGACCTTCAGGAGCTTCAGGAGCGCCTGCAGGTTGAGATCCGCACCCTGAGACGCTCACTGGAGAATCACCGGATCCTTGCACCTGTCAGAGGTACCGTTCACAATCTGGCAGGTCTGCAGCGGGGGAGCCATCTCTTCGCCAATCAGCTGATCGCCGAAATCAGTCCGGATACCTCTCTGATTGCTGAACTCTATGTCAATCCGGAAGATATCGGACTGCTCCGGAGGGGGATGCCGGTACGGGCTCAGATCGACGCCTACGATCACAACTACTGGGGGATTGTAGATGGCGTGGTTGAGGAGATCCCTGATGATGTCACCTACATCAGCGAGAGTCAGCCGGTCTTCAGAGTGCGCTGCAGTCTGAACCGGCAGTTCCTCGAACTGGACAGCGGCCACCGTGGAGAATTGATGAAGGGGATGACGCTGCAGGCACGTTTGATCGTAGCGAGAAGATCCCTCTATCAGCTGCTTTTTGACAAGATCGATGACTGGCTGAACCCCGTCTGGGAGTGATCATGGATTCGTTGGCACCCGGTTCAGAAAAGTAAAAAAGAATCATTCAAAAAGAGAAAAAGATGTGGTTCAGAAGAAAAGTATTGGTAAAACAGCGCGATCTGACAGACTGCGGTGCGGCCTGTCTCGCCTCCGTCCTGGCCTGGTATGGCCGCTCCACCCCTGTTGCCCGTATCCGTCAGCTGGCCTCAACCGATCAGAGCGGCACCACCGTACTGGGGTTGATGCAGGCCGCAGAGAGACTGGGCTTCCAGGTCAAGGGGGTTCGGGGGCGCAGAGAGAGCCTTCCGGAGATCCCTCTTCCTGCGATAGCGCACATCATAACATCAGAAGAGTACAGCCACTATGTGGTCATCTACAGATCGGGGAAACAGTATGTGGAGCTCATGGATCCGGCAGACGGAGCCTTTCACCGGCAAACGGTCGAGGAGTTCGAGCGCATCTGGACAGGTGTTCTGGTGCTGCTTGTACCGGATGGAGAGCTGAACCGTGATGAAGAGTCCCCCTCCGTGGCCAGCCGGTTCAGCCAGCTTCTCAGCCCCCATCGGGCCACACTGCTTCAGGCGCTCTTCGGGGCCGCTGTCTACACAGTGACCGGACTGGGTACCGCCATATTTATTCAGCTGATCGTGGATCACGTTCTTCCAGCTGGCAATACAAACCTGCTGAACCTGCTCGGAACCGTCATGCTTGTGCTACTGCTGGTTCAGCTATTCACCGGCTTTACAAAATCATGGTTCATCCTGAAGACTGGACAGCTGATCGATGCACAGCTTATTCTGGGCTACCACAAACACCTTCTGAAACTGCCCCAGCGGTTCTTTGACAGTATGCGGGCCGGAGAGATCATCTCCAGAATCAATGATGCCGTCAAGATACGGGCATTCATCAACGACACAGCCATCCATCTGACGGTGAACCTGTTCATCATCCTCTTCTCATTTGCGCTCATGTTCACCTACTACTGGAAACTGGGCTTTCTGATGTTGACCATGCTGCCGCTCTGTCTCCTGATCTATCTTTCGATCAACACCCTGAACCGCAAGACGCAGCGTCAGGTGATGGAGGATGCCGCACGGCTGGAGACCCGGCTGGTGGAGACGATCGGAGCTATCTCCACCATCCGCCAGTTCAACCTTCAGAGTGACACACATCGTAAAACAGAGACAGAGTTCGTCCGGCTGCTGCAATCCATCTACCGGGCCGGACTGCACAACCTGGTTTCGGAACACGCCTCCTCCACAACAGCCCGTTTGTTTACCCTCCTGTTACTCTGGACCGGGTCGATACTCGTGTTGAACGGTGAGCTCTCAGCTGGAGAGTTGCTCTCATTCTACGCGGTGACCGGCTACTTTACAGGACCGGTGATCGAGTTGATCGGAATGAACAGAACTGTTCAGGAGGCGTTGATTGCGGGGGACAGGCTCTTTGAAATCCTCGATCTGGAACCTGAGGAGCCGGAAGAGAGGGTGGAGCTGCCTTCCGAGATCGGCGGGAGTCTCCGTCTGGAGGGGGTCTCCTTCAGATACGGGAGTCGGGAGGTTCTGTTCAGAGATCTGGACCTGGAAGTTCCCCCGGGAAAGATCACTGCATTTGTAGGCGAGAGCGGATCGGGCAAATCGACCCTCATCCGGTTACTTCAGAAGATGTACCCTCTCGATCGTGGCCGGATCTTGCTGGGAGATCTTAATCTGGATCATGTCGCCAGCACCTCACTGAGAGAACGTATGTCCGTGGTGTCTCAGCGGGTTGACCTTTTTGCCGGTACCGTACTGGAGAATATCGCAGTGGGTGATTATAACCCTGATCTGCAACGTATCATCTCGATCTGCCGGGATCTCGGTATTCTGGAGATCATTGAGGAGCTCCCACAGGGTCTGCACACTCCAGTCGGGGAGCGGGGTGCTACACTCTCCGGCGGGCAGCAGCAGCGCCTGGCAATCGCCAGAGCCCTCTACAGAGAGCCGGAGATTCTGATTCTTGATGAGGCCACCTCTTCCCTCGACACCGATGCGGAGCTCTGTGTCCGTCGCTGTGTCAACCGGCTCCGGAGAGAGCAGAGGATGGTGCTGATGGTCTCCCACCGGCTCAACCAGGTGGTCATCGCAGATAAGATCTGTGTACTGAAAAAGGGTCAGCTCATTGAGACCGGAACCCACCGTGAACTTTTGCAGAAAAACGGGGAGTATCGGCGACTATGGGATCTGCAGTTTCCGTCTGTTGATGAACCCGTTGACGACCCTGATGGTGAGTTGTCATCACTGTAGAATTACTGGGTAGAGTCGCAGGGTATAGCCTCGTAGGGCAGATGTCGCCGGGCAGAGCCACCTGAGTTGAGTCGCAGGGTAGAAGTTACTGAAACATGTGCCGAATCGTGAGCAGCCGTCACTCCAGAGTCACTGATTCCTGATTCGGATATGAGTACCGCCCAGGCTGCCGGCACCGAATATCGTCCGCCGACGCCAAGCAGCGCCAGCAGAACGTGTGGGCCGCGACCACTGTTCAGACTTGTACCACCTGGCATGCCTCCACACATGGCGATACCAGGGATCTATAACAAGAAAGTGATACGAGAAAAATCAGGAGAGTTATGGGAGAGGTAGCAGAGACTATCGGTGATATAGCCGGAGCGATCGGACGAGGATTGGTTGCAGGACTGGCCGGAACGGCCGCAATGACGGTGGCCCAGACCATCGAAATGAAAATACAGGAGAGGGAGCCCTCAGATACTCCCGCCGAAGGGCTCGCAAAAGCTTTACCGGTGGAGGTGCCGGAGGACACCAAAGAGAAGCAGAAGCTGTCACAGCTCGCCCACTTTGCCTATGGCACTACCTGGGGCGTGCCGCTGGCCCTGATGAGAGAGTCAGGAATCCCCGGATTGACGGCGACAGCGGGCCATTTCGGAGCAGTCTGGTCTGCTGCAATGATCATGCTTCCGAAAATGGATCTCGCTCCTCCGGTGAGTGAGTGGGATCTTAAAACGCTGCTGACAGATGGTCTGCATCACGCCATCTACGCTGCTGCAACCGGACTTACCTACCACTGTATAACCCGAAACAACCGGGAATAGCTATAACGGAAAATCAGCCGATTTACTTCTACAGTGATATAACCGATATTTTTCAGCAACGTACAAGAAGCGGTGTATGCTGAGATGGTTCAGCCGAAAAACAGGTCCTGAACAGACAGTTCCGACTAGTAACAGATGAGCCGCCCAATGTGCAAGGACTATACTTCCAGTCCGAAAACATGTATTTTTAGCGGATCATGAAAATTGCTAATATCGATATTGGCCACGAGCCGGTGGTCCTGGCACCCATGGAGGATGTCACCGACTCTCCATTCCGGCAGATCTGCCGACGGATGGGGTCCGCAGCTGTCTATACCGAATTTATCAGCTCCGAAGCTCTGATCCGCGACTCCGACATCGCCAACCACAAGATGCATTTTGAAGAGGAGGAGAGGCCGTTCGGCATCCAGATCTTTGGTGGCCGTGAAGAGGCGATGGAGGGAGCAACCAAAGTCGCATTGCATAACCGTCCCGACTTTGTTGATATCAACTTCGGGTGTCCGGTCTTCAAGATTGTCAAGAAAGGTGCCGGTTCAGCCTGCCTCAAGGATATCGGAATGATGGAGAGGATGGCGGGCACAGTGGTCGACGCTGCCGGTGATCTCCCGGTTACAGTGAAGACGCGGCTTGGCTGGGATGACCATACCATCCGGATCTCCGAAGTCGCTCTCATGCTTCAACGTGTGGGGGTGAAGGCGCTCACTGTCCATGCTCGAACACGTTGTCAGAAGTACAAAGGCGACGCCCGGTGGGAGTGGCTGAAGAAGCTGAAAGATACTCCGGGGCTGGAGATACCCATCATCGGGAACGGCGACGTGGTGACACCACATGATGCCCGTCGCATGTTTGACGAGACCGGTGTAGACGGGGTTATGATTGGCCGCGGAGCGATCGGCAATCCATGGCTCTTCCGCCAGACCCGCCACTATCTGGACACGGGCGAACTCTTGCCAGATGCAGGAATTCAGGAGCGTCTGGAGATGTGTGCCGAACAGTTGCGGCTCTCGGTTGCGCACCATGGCGAGAGGTACGGCGTGATCATCATGAAGAAGCACTACGGTCAGTACCTGAAGGGGATCCGCAATGGCAAGAAGCTGAGGGCAGCCATTATGGAGCATAAAGAGATGCAGCCGATCCTGGAGCTGCTGCTCAATTTCAGGGAGTCAGACGAGCTGGTGATGGCCACCTGAATCTTTGTTTGTTACCGATCCCCGGATCTTTTTTTGGTACCGACCCCCGGATCTTTGTTTGTTACCGATCCCCGGATCTTTTTTAAAGACCACGGCCTCTTGTACCTCTTGTGAATTTGTCTCCAGAACCAGAATATCCTCGTTCAGGCGTTCACAACCTGTCAGTTCAGCCAGTCACGCCTCATATAGGGTCGGAGCACCTCGGGAACAGCCACCTTTCCATCCTCCTGTTGATACGTCTCCAGAAGTGCGGCCACAACACGGGGGATGGCGAGTGCTGAACCATTCAGAGTATGTGCCATCTCGATCTCTCCGCTGTCCGTGCGGTATCTTAACTGCATGCGCCGCGCCTGAAAATCGGTAAAGTTGGAGCAGGAGCTGACCTCAAGCCAGCGCTTCTGCCCCGGACTCCACACCTCCAGATCGTACTTTTTACTCTGGGTAAACCCCATATCACCGGTACACATCAGTAGTGTACGGTAGGTGAGGCCCAGCTTCTGAAGGAGGTGCTCTGCATCTTCCCTCAGTAATTCAAGCTCATCGTATGACGTCGCAGGGTCGACAATCTTGACCAGCTCCACCTTGTCGAACTGATGCAGACGGTTAAGCCCCCGCACATCCTTTCCATATGAGCCTGCTTCCCTTCGCCAGCAGGGGGTATAAGCCGCATACCGTACCGGCAGGCGCTCGCCCTGCAGGATCTCATCACGATGAAAATTGGTCACGGGAACCTCTGCCGTCGGGATGATATAGAAATCATCACGGGGTATCTCATACATCATATCCTCCTTGTCCGGGATCTGGCCGGTTCCCCTGGCAGAGTCTTCATTGACGAAGTGAGGAGCCTGCAGCTCCTGGTATCCTCTTTCGGAGGCCTGGTCCAGAAAGTAGTTGATCAGGCTCCGCTGCAGGTGTGCCATGGTCCCCCTGTAGAACGGAAAGCCGGCACCGGTCACCTTCACCCCCCTCTCAAAATCGATCCAGCTATTCTCCTCAGCCAGCTCCCAGTGCGGCTTCTGCCACTCATGGGCTTCTGGCTCGCCATGGGTGTCATGAACCACATTGTCATCTTCCGTCGAGCCGACAGGCACCGACGGGTGTGGCACATTGGGTATCCGGAGCAGCAGATCTCTCCTTTGACTGCTGATTCTTGTGAGCTCCTCTTCTGCTTCTTTAATGGACTGCTTGGCACTGGAGGTCTCTTCAATAATCTCTCTGGCCTCCTCTTGGCGCCCCTCTCCCATCAGCTTTCCAATCTGCTTTGCCTTCTGGTTGCTTTCAGATCGTAATCGGTCCAGGCGGGTTACCATTTGACGCCAGCGGGTATCCACCTCCAGCACCTGGTCAACCACAGAGACATCGGACTCCCCCTTCTGCTTCATCCCTTCGATAACCCTCTCTTTCTGTGATCTGATGTAATTGATGTCAAGCATATGATTTCAAAAAAGATTTTTTCTGTTTGAGCTCCTGCCCATGTTTGTACCCTGCCACCGGTTGGTGTCCGACACCAGGTTGGAGTCCCTGCTCCTATGTTTGAGACCTGCCACCTGTTGGAGTCCAGTCATCAGATTGGAGTCC
>Ga0209487_1001290_pt1 | contig 21410 bp, 18 predicted proteins | sample Poulit2012_FD_187524 | JGI IMG/M metagenome (GOLD analysis project Ga0209487, IMG submission 187524) | Agricultural soil microbial communities from Georgia to study Nitrogen management - Poultry litter 2012 (SPAdes) (version 2) | ecosystem: Environmental > Terrestrial > Soil > Agricultural land...
GAAATGGACGAAAATGAAATCAAGAAAAGACGTGATATGAGAGATGTCCCGACTTTTACGATCGATCCAAAAGATGCAAAAGACTTCGATGATGCTTTGTCCATAAGAGAATTGGAAAATGGAAATTGGGAAATCGGTGTGCATATAGCCGATGTGACTCATTTCGTAAAACCTGATAGTTTTATAGAAGCTGAAGCTTACAATCGTGCGACTTCAGTTTATTTGGTCGATAGAGTGGTTCCTATGTTGCCCGAGCGATTGAGTAACAATTTATGTTCTTTGCGACCTAACGAAGATAAATATACTTTTTCGGCTGTATTTGAAATGGACGACAAAGCAAAAGTTGTGAATCAATGGTATGGACGAACGGTTATACGTTCGGACAAAAGATTTTCTTATCAAGATGCACAAGCTTATATCGACAATGAATCCGAAGGACCTTTCAAGGAAGAAGTTTTGGTTTTGAATCAATTGGCTAAAATTCTTCGCAAAAAACGAATGGCTGCTGGTGCGATAACTTTCGATAGTATGGAAGTTAAATTTGAATTGGATGAAAATAACAATCCAATCGGAACTTATTTACAAGTCAGTAAGGAAGCTAATCATTTGATCGAAGAATTTATGTTGCTTTGCAACCGTAAAGTTTCAGAATTTGTATCGACCAAAAAAGATGGTTCACCTTCAGGGAAAACTTTTGTTTATCGTGTACACGAAGATCCGGATCCCGATAAATTATTGGATTTAAAATTGTTTATCAAACAATTTGGTTATGAATTGGATTTGAGAAATCATGACACGGTTACTCAATCGATGAATGATTTATTGCAAGAAATACAAGGAAAACCTGAGCAAAATTTAATAGAAACACTTGCGATTCGAACGATGAGCAAAGCTAAATATTCGACCGAAAATGATGTTGGACATTATGGTTTAGCATTTAAATATTATTCGCATTTTACTTCTCCTATTCGTCGATATCCCGATATGATGGCGCATCGATTGTTGCAAAATTATCTGGATGGAGGGAAATCGCCCAATCCAGAAACTTGGGAAGAAAAGTGTTTGCATAGTTCGAGCAGAGAAAAGTTGGCGGTGGATGCCGAAAGAGATTCTATCAAGTTCATGCAAGTGAAATATATGGAGCAATTCATAGGCGATGAATTCTATGGTTTCATCACGGGCGTTCAAGAATATGGAATTTTTGTTGAAATTCCTGAAACCAGTTGTGAAGGAATGATTCGTTTGAGAAATATAGAGATAGATTCGTTTTATTTCGATGAGAAAAATTATTCGATCGTCGGTCGAAGAACTGGTGTTACTTATCAATTGGGTGACAAGATTTTAATCAAAGTGGTAAAAGCAGATTTACAAAACAAGCAATTGGATTTCGAACTTCTCGGTTAAATCTAAATTATCATCATTGTAATATTAAATTTAAAATAACGTAACTTGCGTCTCTATGGAGTTGGTGACTTATGCCATATTGTGGGGAGTTATATTAAGTTTCATACTTATAGGTCCTGTGTTTTTTATGCTTTTAGAAACCAGTGTTTCGAGAGGATGGAAAGCAGCTATAGCATTGGATCTTGGGGTTTTAACTTCGGATTTGATATGTATTTTGATCGCTTATTACGGAAGTAAGGATTTAGCGATTATCATTCAAAATACACCTTCGGTTTATGTATTTGGTGGATTTTTTATATTCATTTATGGATTGGTCATGTTTGTTTCCAAACCCAATCTGAAGATGCGGCATGTTTCAGTGGCAACTCGTTCGTATTTAAAAACTTTTCTGAATGGATTTTTGCTCAACATATTGAACATAGGTGTCATCGTATTTTGGTTTTTTATCGTTGGAACAGTCGTGATTCAATATCCTGAACGTCAAGACGCTTTGTTGTATATGTTCATCGTATTGGCAACTTTCTTCAGTATTGATTTATTGAAAATATTTTTGGCCAATAAAGTCAAAGAGAAATTTACTTTGAGAAGAATTTTTTACTTCAAAAAAATCGTTGGTTTTATATTAGTAATTTTAGGATTAGTAGTAATTCTCAAAGGATTTGGAGTGTTTTCGAGCATAGATGATATGATAGAAGAAGAAATCAAAAAGGGAATGAATACGACGAATCAGGCCAAATTATTCTTTTCGAATGAAGATTAATTCATTTCTTCTAAAGCCATAACTATTTTATCGACCACTGAATCTGAACTTATGTTTTGAAAGTAATCGATTTTCTCAGCATTTTTAGGTTCTTTCCCAAAGACAGAAGTCGGTCTAAATTCCATACTTTCATCTTGTATCACATCGTCCCAACTTTGTCCATAACCCAAAAATCCCATGAAAGGATGTGTATTTCCCCAAATCGAAATCACTCTTGTTCCGACCAAAGAAGCCAAGTGCATATTGGCAGAATCCATGGAAACCATTAATTTAATTTTTCTGATAATTTCCAATTCGGTTTTCAAATCATATTTTCCTGCGATAGATTGAATATTTGGATTTAATTTTTCCCAACTTTCCAAAATTTCACTTTCTTTTTTACCACCGAATAAGTAAACTTTCACTCCCTTTTCAGCGATATTTAGAGCGACTGTAAGCATTTTATCCAATGCATACATTTTCCCTTCATACATCGCAAAAGGAGCGATTCCTATGGCGTTTTCTTTGACTATTGATGATTCAGGCAATTGATGTTTCAATTCAAATTTAAATCCCAATTCTCTGAACACATCTGCGTATCGCTCAACCATAGGTTTGAGTTGTTTTCTGACTTTATTTTCTTTTCTCACCAAAGCTTTTCTTTCATTGCGTGCTTTGTCGAGCATAGCTGTTTTTGGATGCGATAAAAACTTACGTATAATTTTGGTTCTCAATACATTGTGTAAATCGGCTACTTCTGTAATTCCTAAGGATTTTAATTCTTTGGACAATCGATACAATCCCAAAATACCTTTGTGTTTTCCATCCAAATCAGCTGGATAGAAAGTAAAGTTTGGAATATCATCAAATAAATCTTTGAATTTTTCTCTTGAAACATAGATGATTTCAACCTTTGGGTTTTGTTGAACGAACTCACGAATCACAGGAATAGTCATGGCAACATCGCCAAAAGCTGAAAATCGTAAGACTAAAATCCTATGTTTCATTTAAGATTTCATTTTGGATTGAAGAGCTATGGCATAGAATTTAAATTGCTTGATCATTGCAAGTAATCCATTGGCTCTGGTAGGCGAAAGAAATTCTTGCAAACCGATTTCTTGGATAAAATCCGTATTGGAAGCCAAAATATCTTCAGGTTTTTGATGGTTGTAAATTCTCACCAAAAGAGCTGCTAAACCTTTCGGTAAAATCGCATCGCTATCAGCTTGGAAAACGATTTTATCATCTTCAATTTTGGCATCTAACCAAACGGTGGATTGACAACCTTTGATGATTTTATCATCGGTTTTCACTTCGTCTGGCAAAGGATTTAGATCTTTTCCTAATTCTATTAAATATTCGTATCTCTGTTCCCAATTATCGAAAAATGAAAATTCGTCGATAATTTCGTTTTGAATTTCTTGAATTGTCATACTGCAAAGATAGATAATTTCGACTTTATATGAATTGTAGATTGCTTAAATTTGCAGCAATAGAATCTTTGGATTCCAAAAATAATTGAATGAAAGTAATAGTGTTGGATGAGAATCATGATTTGTTGAACAAAGGTTTGATGAATTTAGGTTTTCAAATCGATGAAGCATATACGGATAGTTATGAACAGGTTTTAGGGAAAATTGAAAATTACGATGGAATGATCATTCGCAGTCGAATTCCAATTGACCAAAGAATGTTAGCAACAGCCAAAAATTTGAAGTTCATCGGACGTGTAGGAGCGGGTTTAGAAAATATAGATGAAGAATTTGCTGTATCGAAAGGCATTGAATTATTCAATGCGCCTGAAGGCAATCGTGATTCTGTTGCAGAACATGCAATTGGGATGTTGTTGATGTTGATGAATCGTTTGAGAATTGCTGATGCTGAGGTGAGAAATGGCATTTGGTTACGGGAAGAAAATCGAGGCGATGAACTCATGGGAAAAACAGTGGGTATCATCGGTTATGGAAACATGGGAAAAGCTTTTGCGAAGCGTTTACAAGGTTTTGGTGTAGATGTAATTTGTTATGATATCAAAGAAAATGTAGGCGATGAGTTCGCTATGCAAGTTGATTTGGAAGAACTTTTCAGCAAAGCTGAAGTTCTGAGTTTACATACGCCACAAACCGATGAGACTGTTGGTATGATCAATAGGGATTTTATAGATTCTTTTAGAAATCCATTTTATTTTATCAATACAGCACGAGGAAAAGCAGTTGTAACCGAAGATTTGGTGGAAGCAATTGAATCGGGAAAAATCAAAGGAGCCTGTTTGGATGTGCATGAATATGAAAAAAGTTCTTTTGAGAATTTAAAATTCGATGAATTACCTGATGCATTTCAATATTTGGTGAATTCCGATCGAGTGATTTTGGCGCCGCATATTGCCGGATGGACACATCAAAGCAAAAGGAAGTTAGCAGAAGTAATTTTGAATAAAATCTCTAATTGGAAAAAAATGACTAATATTGTAAAATAATTTTCGGGGATGTAGCTCAGTTGGCTAGAGCGCTTGCATGGCATGCAAGAGGTCGTGGGTTCGAGTCCCATCTTCTCCACTTTCGAAAATCACAATTAACTTAATGTTAGTTGTGATTTCTTGTTTTTGTGAACTAATTAATATTGGTTATATTTGATTCAAAGCATTTAACACAGCTTTAATCAAATTTATTTAACCTATAAAATCTCTTTACATTCATGAAAATATCTACTTTTTTTTTAACTTTTATTATTTTATTATTTTCAATTTCTTGTGTTACAACTCCGCAATATGTTTTAGAAGAACCTAAAATTAGAATTGAATCTTTTCCTAAAATTGGAGAAATTCACAAAAAAGAATTGGGTAATTCTTTAGTAAGTGAGTATTATGTTGAACAAGCTGAATTTATTGTTCTTAATGAAATACCATCTGCAAGAGCTTTTAATATAAATCTTAAAGAAAGTAAATTCAAGTTTCAAGGCTATGATAAAATGGGAAGATTGTATTACAATTCTCCTACCTCAGGTGTTTTATTGATGCCAAACAATGAATTAATGGCAATTAATTACACTTTATCTAATCGATTTGCTAAGTATAAATTAAAAGAACAAGTTGATTTTGAGTTAGTTTATGAGGATATAGAATCAGATAAAAACTTTGTTCAAGAGTTCTTATATAATGGAAAAAGTGGTAATACTTTAAAATTCTCTTATCGTGAATTTAATAATGATTTAATTAGACCTGCTTTCACACAAGAATTGCAATATGATATATCTGAAAGCGATACTATAGGTTTTAAGTCTTTAAGAATTCAAATACTGAATGCTACAAATACTGAAGTAGAATATAGATTACTCAATTCATTTTAATAACTAAAAAAATAAAGAAGGAGTCTCATAAGAACAATCAACCTCTTGAGGTTTTCATATTTGAATTCAACTCCTTTCCCCGAGTCGAATAATTTAAAGAAAAAAGGCTGTTTTCACTAGTTGTGAGACAGCCTCTTTTAAATTTTGTAGAAGAGATAGTTATTTATCTTCCACCTGCTTCATTTTGAGCTTCTTGAATCATTTGCTCATTAGCTGTAATTGCAAATTCCACACGTCTATTTTGTGCTCTACCTGCTTCCGTATCGTTACTTGCTCTTGGTTGTTCTTTACCCATACCAATTGAACTCAAGCGATTTGCTGCAATTCCTTTGGATTTAAGATAATCGACTACAGATGCTGCTCTTCTTTCAGACAACGGAAGGTTGTATTCTTGCGAACCTACTCCATCGGTATATCCAACGATAAGAATATTGGTATTTTGATATTCGTTAAAAATTGGAATTAATTTATCCAAATTCGCTTTTGCAGCAGCAGTTAAACTCGACTTATTGTATTCGAAACGAATGTCTGATTCCTCGTCTAAAATCACTTGAATTCCTTCAGCTGATCTTACGACTTCAGCACCAGGCAAAGTGTTTTCAATTTTTTCTGCTTGTTTGTCCATTTTATTACCGATCACACCACCGGCAACTCCACCAACTACTGCACCTAAAATTGCTCCTAAGGCAGCATTGTCACCACTACCTACATTGTTTCCAATCACACCACCGATAATTGCACCTGAACCTGCACCAATCGCTGCTCCTCTTTGAGTTTTATTGGTGTTTTGAATGGCTTCACATCCAGTAAATATCATACCGAATGACAGTATCAAAACAATAAATTTTAAATTTAAACTTTTCATAATATTAGTTATTTGATTAATTTCTTGAGAATGAATAATTGATTCCGATGGCTTTACCTTCAAACATCATATCTTGTCTAAGTACAAGATGATTTCCGTCGTTGTTTACCACTCTTAAATTGTATCCATCGACCACATTTTTAGGTTTTTCACCTTCGTATATCTTTTTGAATTTGAACATCATAGCTCCATTTTCTTCGGTCAAAAACCATTTGATTTGAGTGGTTTCTGATGGACAAGAAGGACCACCATTTAAGGTATAATATCCGCTTGAATTGTTTTGAATCAATCGCCATGTACTTCCGATGAAGCATTTATAATCCGCTTGATGAAATGCCATCACATTAACATGGTCAGGATTGATACCATCGACCGTCACATTGGTAATCGTCCAATCGCCGCGTACATTTTTACCAGCATCTACGACTGCTTTGGATTCGGCACAGGATACTAAAAATAGTACCGAAATGAAACTTAGAATAATTAATTTTTTCATATTTCGAATTTAAGGGTTAATAATTGAATAAAACGACCTCTTTAAATTGCATTTACGGCAACATCTCAATTGAGGCAAGGGTTTTATATCTTTAAAACAAAGATAATCTAATAATTTTCAATATTTTTTTATTTTGTAGATAATCGACGAATAATTTCCGTTCCAAAATCCAAGGAAATTCGAAATTGTACCTATGAGCATTGCTCTGAAAATTCCCCATCGATTGCCTTTGTATTTTTCGGACAACAAGCTTACATAAAAACTATCTAATAGCAACGGATATTTATTTACAATCTTCATACCATGATGATTCATCAATCGATCAAAATCCTCAGGAGAAAAATGCCATAAATGTCTCGGAACATCATAAGCTGCCCAAAATGATTGGTAGAATTTTGCATCGAAAGATTTATAATTTGGAACGGCAATGATGAGTTCGCCTTCCGATTTTAATTTTGATTTTATCTCAATTAAAGTTCGATTGAGATCGGGTATGTGTTCCAAAACATGCCATAAAGTGATGCTGTCAAAAGTTTCATCGGTATCGGATAATTCATCGAAGAACTCTCCTTCTCTGCCGATTTTATTTTTAGCAATTTCAATTGCTTTTTGATTCGGTTCAATTCCGAAAACCTTCAAACCTTTTTTTTGAGCAAATTGTATAAAGTCGCCAGTTCCACATCCGATGTCCAATAGTTTTTTTCCGTTTTCTTTATGATCTAATTTCGAAAACTTGTATCGAATGTTGTAAAGTTTTAATTTTTGATAAACTTTTTCAAACAGACTTTTTCTACTATCGGTATGCGAAATATAATTTTCACTTTTATAGAATTCACTTAAATTTTCAGGAATTGGATGAGTTTCTAAATATCCAAATTCAGAGTTTTTATTCAAATAAAATTCCTTTTGCGTAAGAAAATGATCTTTCACTTTGAAAGTATTCTCTGAATTTGTCGGTTGAATTCGCTGCATTAATTCTTTATGTTTCACGTGGAACATTTGGCATTATCTACCCAAGAAAATCAACAAAACACTTATGTCCGAAGGAGTGACTCCGCTGATGCGCGAGGCTTGAGAAATGGTTTCTGGCATGGCTTGCATCAGTTTTTGTCTGGATTCGGTCGATAGTGATTTGATCTTGTTATAATCAAAATTCTTTGGAATTTTCACATCTTCCAATCGCTTGAGTTTATCGGCATTTTGTTTTTCTCTTTCGATATAACCTTTGTATTTCAATTGAATTTCTGCTTGCTCGAGTACTTCTCTATCCAAGTTCTTTTCGTCTATAAAAGATTTAACTCTTTCAATCGTTAAGAAATCATTCAATTTGATTTCAGGTCTTGTGATAACTGAAACCATTTTCACACTTTGTCTCAAAGGTTTTCCACCATTGTTTTCTATCGCAGAATTAATTTCTTTTGGCAGTATAGATTCCTTTTCGAAGTAGTCCATGAGTTGATGAGCTTTGGCGTATTTCTCTTCCATTTTTTTCATTCTCTCATCATCAGCCAATCCCAATTGATGCGACAACGGTGTTAGTCTCTCATCGGCATTGTCCTGTCTAAGCAGTATTCTGTACTCTGCTCTCGACGTAAACATTCTGTAAGGCTCTTCCGTACCTTTAGTGATGAGATCGTCGATTAAAACGCCTATATAAGCTTCATTTCTTTTTAGAACGAATTTTGGTTGATCATTGAGTTTTAAATGAGCGTTCATTCCCGCCATCAAACCTTGACTCGCTGCTTCTTCGTATCCGGTTGTTCCGTTGATTTGACCAGCGAAATATAAGTTTTCAATGATTTTAGTTTCTAAGGTTCGATACAATTGAGTCGGTGGGAAATAATCGTATTCTATGGCATATCCTGGTCTAAATATCTTTGCATTCTCGAATCCAGGAATAGCTCTCATTGCACGAACCTGAATTTCGTCTGGCAATGAAGTTGAGAATCCATTGATGTAATATTCGATGGTTTTCCAACCTTCGGGCTCAGCGAATATTTGATGTCTTTCTCTTTCTGCAAATCGATTGATTTTATCTTCAATCGATGGGCAATATCTCGGTCCTGTACTTTTAATTGCTCCGTTGAACATAGGAGAGCGATCGAATCCTTCTCTCAATAAATCGTGCACTTTTGGATTTGTATAAGTGATCCAACAGCTTCTCTGTTGTTTCAATGCTGGTGTATCTTTGAAAGAAAATCTTTGCGGGTTTTCATCACCTGCTTGTTCTTCCATTTTCGAAAAATCAATTGATCGGCCATCTACTCTTGGTGGTGTACCTGTCTTCATTCTTCCCGCATCGAATCCTAAATCGATCAATTGTTCAGTAATTCCCGTAGCTGCTTTCTCCCCCATTCTACCTCCGCCAAATTGTTTTTCGCCTATATGAATCAATCCATTCAAGAAAGTTCCGTTGGTAAGAATCACAGCTCTTGATCTAATTTCAGCGCCCATAGAAGTCTTTACACCTACTACTTTTTCGCCTTCGACTATGATGTTAGTGACCATGTCTTGAAAGAAATCTACGTTTGGATTTGCTTCAAGCGTCAATCGCCATTCTTCAGCGAATCTCATTCGATCCGATTGAGCCCTTGGGCTCCACATGGCAGGACCTTTCGATAGGTTCAACATTTTGAATTGTATCATAGTTTTATCGGTTATAATACCCGACATACCTCCCAAAGCGTCTATTTCTCTTATGATTTGTCCTTTACCAATTCCACCCATGGCCGGATTACAAGACATCTGAGCGATGGCTTGAAGGTTCATGGTGACCAATAAAACTTTTGAGCCCATATTGGCTGCTGCGGACGCCGCTTCTGCTCCTGCATGTCCTCCTCCTACTACAATTACGTCGTATTGATTTGAAATCATTTGTTTAATTTTTAATGTTCCACGTGAAACATTTAATTTAATTCATCGAAGAAAGCCAAATATTTATCTTCTGCTTTTCTCATTTTCTCTTCTTCTTCTTCGGTTGCATCGTCATATTTCATAAAGTGCAAAATGCCGTGTATCATGACTCTTGCCAGTTCATTTTGAAAAGTGACTTTGTTGATTGCTGCATTTTCCTCGATTCGGTCGATGCTAATAAATATATCTCCAGCCAAGGATTTTCCTTTGGAAGTTTGAAAACCGATCACGTCTGTATAATAATCGTGTTTCAAAAAATCTTTATTGATTTGAAGCAAATATTCATCATCGCAAAAAATATAATTTATTTCTTGGATTTTGTACCCTTCCATTTCAACTGATCGATGTATCCAATTTTTCCAAAGGGATTCATTATCAATTTTAAAGTCAGTTTCATAAAACAATGCAATCATGCTGCAAATTTAAAACCAAAATCCGAGAGATACATTGAATAAACCTCTTTTTGTGGAAGGAGAATATGTCCATAGTCCAATGATAGGTCCTAATGGGCTGTCATATCCATAACCAAGGCCGTATCCAGTGAATTGATATTTCAAAGGTTGAATGTCTTCGAAATCGTTTTTTAAACTGGCCATATTGAAAAAACCAGACAAATAATGGTTTCTTAAGATTTTGGCTTGAAGCTTTCCTCCTACCAACATCAAATGATCGCCAGCCGAAGTGATAAAAGGTAAACCATAAAACCTCGAATAATTCATAAAATCTTGTTCGACAAATCCACCCAAAATAAATTTCTGAGTCGTGAGCGCTTGTCCAGTGATATAATTTCCATAATCTCCGAAAAGATTGATCGATAACCAAGAATTCAACGGACGATTGAATTGAACTTTTGCGCGTATCAATGAACTATTGGAAAAGTTTTCTGCATTTGAACTGAAATGGTATTTGAATTTTCCATCGACTTTAATTCCTCTTCTCGGGAAATTAGGATTGTCCAAATTATCGGCTTTGAAAAAGCCATAGAAACTCATATAATAGTTGTCCTCCATTCGCTTGAAAGGATCATCGTCCGGAAGATTATTGGTTTTTATATCCAAATATTGATGTTCCAAACCTGCACCAATTGCATATTTTTCGAACAAGGTCGATTGAATATAAAATTGGTTGATGAATTCATGGAATTTGTAGGTCAAATGAACGTTTGGATAATCTGGGTCGAAATTGCTAATCTTTGCTTCCGAACGGAAATTGTTGAATTTCGAATTGAATCCAAAACTTGGAAGTACACCATTATCGATAAAATAATTCACCGAATATCTTGGGAAATCTCCAAGGATCAAATCGGCCGATAAAATAGAGTTTTTGAATAAAACTTGTTTGCTGGTAAAGTTGACCAATAAACCAGTTTTGAATAAATCATCGTAATGCAAACCGAATTTCAATGACTGTTTGCTCGGCTTTTCTTGCACCAAAATATTGAGCGTTTTATGTCCCCTTTCGTTTTGTCTAATTCTATAATAGATTTTATCAAAATTTCCTGACGAATAAAGCGTTTTAACTCCATCTCTAATGGTTTCATAAGAAGCCAATTGCGGAGGTCTGATACTGAGTTTTCCTTGAATATAAGTTTCATTGAAAGATTTCAATCCGAGGATGTTTATGTCCGTAATTAATTGATAATCATTGACTGGCGGAACACTGTGCTTAATTTCTGGATGACCTTGTATTTTGGCAATTTCTTTTAATTCATCCAAAACATTTTCAGCAGCAATTTTTCCAGCAACTATAATTTCATCTTTATTGTCGAAGCTTGTGACTCCATACCCTTTTAGATTTGGTTTAATGGTCAAATCGACCAATTTACTCTGTTCTGCTGACTTTTCAACGATGTTGTAAGTAATCAATTGTTCGATGACTTTGGTAGCTGATCTTAATTCTTCTTGAGAAGCCAATCCATCTTGCAAATCAATTCCAATGATATAATCCGCACCTAAATCCAAAACTTCCTGAACGGGATAATTGTTTCTTACACCTCCATCGATGTACAATTCACCATCGATATAAACAGGGTCGAACAAAGTCGGATAAGCTCCGCTCGCCATCACGATTTGAGGCAAAAATCCTTCATTGAAAGTCACTGCTTCACCTGTACTTAGTTTTGTAGCTATACAAACAAAGGGAATGCGCAATTCATTGAAATTTTCAATATCGTGGGTATGACGAAATAGATAAGATAATTCGTCTATGGTTCCTTGACCGCTCGAAATTGCATTGGGAATAGACAATTTAAAATCGTCAAAAGGCAATTCTAATACATATTTTTCTCTGTAAGTTTTATCAAAAAAAGGCAATTCCGTTCTGGATTTCTCATTTAAAATCAAAGCATTTAAATCCAGGGAATACATGATTTTTTCTAATTCATCGGCCGAATAACCCGATGCGTAAAGAGCACCTATTATGGCTCCAATACTCGTTCCGCCTATATAATCAATTTTAACTCCAGCTTCTTCAATTACTTTTAAAGCACCAATATGCGCATAACCTTTGGCTCCTCCTCCACTCAACACCAATCCTACTTTGGGTCGATCTTCTTGAGCATTAAGTTGAAGGCTTGCAGCAAAAAAAATAAATACAGTCCATAAAAATGGGAAATTGAATATTTTTCGCATAAGTCAAAGCTGATCTAATGATTTAATGTGTTAAAATACACAATCCTATTCGTACAAATGTACTATTTTTGTTAAAAAATTAGCCAAAGATGAAAATTGCAGTCGTAGGTGTCACCGGTATGGTTGGGCAAATTATTTTAGATGTTTTGAAGGAAAGAAATTTTCCTGTGAGTGAATTGATTCCAGTGGCTTCTGAAAGATCAGTCGGAAGTGAAATTGAATTTGGAGGAAAAATTTATAAAATTGTTTCGATTGAAACTGCATTTGAAAAACAACCCAACATTGCTTTATTTTCGGCAGGTGGAGATTTGTCCAGAGAATGGGCGAAAAAATTTGCTGAGAATGGATGTAGAGTAATCGACAATTCATCGGCTTTCAGAATGGATGCAGATGTGCCTTTGATTGTTCCGGAAATCAATGGAGACTTGCTGACAGATGAACATTATTTGATATCGAATCCCAATTGTTCTACCACTCAATTGGTGATGGTTTTGAATCCTATTCATAAAAAATATAAAATCAAAAGAGTCATAGTTTCAACTTATCAATCAGTGACTGGAACTGGTAAGGATGCAGTTGAGCAATTGGAAAATGAAATCGCTGGGAAAACTGCGAATATGGTTTATCCTTATCCGATTTTTAAAAACGCAATTCCTCATTGCGATACTTTCGATGAATTGGGTTATACCAAGGAAGAATTGAAATTGATGCGTGAAACTCAAAAGATTTTGGACGATCGAACTATTGCTGTTACAGCAACTGCAGTAAGAGTTCCCGTGCAAGGTGGACATTCTGAATCTGTCAATTTAGAATTGAGAAATCCATTTGAATTAACGGATTTGAGAAAACTTTTGCATCAAACAGAAGGTGTGACTTTACAGGACAATACAGATACCAATACTTATCCGATGCCGATTTATGCCGAAGGAAAGGATGATGTTTTTGTCGGTCGTATCAGAAGAGATTTGTCGCAAGCGAATTCATTGAATATGTGGATAGTTTCTGATAATTTAAGAAAAGGTGCAGCGACCAATACTGTTCAAATCGCTGAATATTTATTGAAAAATAATCTGGTCTAAATCGGCTAATCCATCGAAATGTATATAGAAAGCGCTCAAAATCAAAGAATTAAAAACTTAATTAAACTTCAACAAAAATCCAGAGAAAGAAAAAATCAAGGAATTTTTTTGGTGGAAGGAATTCAAGAAAATGATTTGGCTCTGAAAGCGCAATTTGAAGCCGTTGAGTTTTATGTGTGCGATGATATATTCGACGGATCGATTGAACTTAATCATTTTAAAGTTTTCAAACTTTCTCCTGCCCTATTTGAGAAATTGGCTTATCGCAAAACAACGGGAGGAATTTTAGGAGTTTATAAGACCAAGGAAAATTCATTGGATACTATTCAACTCAAGGACGGAGCTTTGGTGGTGGTTTTAGAATCCATTGAAAAACCAGGAAATTTAGGAGCGGTTTTGAGAACTTGTGATGCTGCGGGTGTTGATTTATTGATAGTTTGCGATCCATTGGTCGATTTTTACAATCCAAATGTTATCAGAAGTAGTGTGGGAACAGTTTTTACGAATCAAATCGCAGCAGCCGATAAACAAAAAGTTGCCGACTGGTTAAAAACTAACGAGGTGAAAATTTATTCCACTTATTTGAGAGAAGATACCAAAAGTTTGTATGCGATGGATTTTAGAAAGAATTCAGCCATTGTTTTAGGCACTGAAAATTCGGGTTTGTCAGATTTTTGGTTGGAGGTATCCGATGAATTGATAAAAATTCCTATGCATGGAAAAGTTGACTCATTGAATATTTCCAATGCGGCAGCGATTTGCATTTATGAAGCTGTTCGTCAAAAATCATAGATCAAATTGATTTTAATTTCTGAATTCATGTAATAAAACTGATTGAGTCAAATGTATTTATACCTAATAAAAAAATATGTGTTAAATTAACTCATTAATATTAAATTATTAAGACATGAAAAAACATTTAACTATCTTATTATTGACTGTTTTTCTAATCGTCAATGCACAAGAAACCAATCGTTCTTTTCAACTTAATTTTGGAGCAGATATAGGAAATTCAAAGGTTGAAATGAATGATCACTCCGTTAACTCTTCCACCAATGGTCTTTTTGTAGATTTAAATTATTCTTTAAAATTTATTCGTTTTGAAACAGGTTTGGGTTATTTCAATACGCAAGGAAATTGGGCTGAATCTGGTAATTCCTATTTTATGGAAAATCAATATTTGAATATTCCTTTGGGAATAAGTGGTCAATTTGGTTTTAAAAGAGGTGAAGAAGTTACTCAATCCCCATTGTCTTTATTGATCGGAGTTGGAGTTTACACAAACTATTTGATGCAATCTAAAATCGAAGGTTTGAATAAGGAAAATGATTTAGGTTGGAATTTTGGAATGTATTCTAAAATCGGTGCGAATTTTCAGATGAATGATTTGTTTTCCTTAGGAATTGGGTTAAAAACCCAAAGAGATTTTTCAGACATTGATAAAAATAATATTTCTGTGAAACAAAATCGAAATGTGGTTTATTTCAATTTTGGATTTGATTTATAGTAATATAAAATATTATGGAATTGCTGTTATTCTAATTGGTTTAACAGCAATTTTTTTGATCAAAAATTAAAAATTTAATTCTTCTTTAAAGCACTTCAAAAATTTCTCTAAAAGTGAGCAAAAAACGACCTATTTTAATTAAGCTCTAACGAAAAATCTAATTAAAAATGATCGTCAACACTTCCAAAGATTTTGGTGGTCTAAAATCGCTTATATGAAGCTCGTAGTATTTCAAAAGTATGTTGATGAGTGATTTTCTTTGGTTTTGGTTGAAGAGATTTTCAGTTTGCTGAAAAAAATCCAGTTGAATTAATTTTTCCCATGATTTCAGTTCATCACCATCGACAAAAAAATGTCCAGGATTTGCATCGGTTGAAATTCCTTCGACCAAATCAAAATATTTTGAGTCGAAATCAATGTTGGGATAAAATCCTAAATAAACGGTTAGGTTCAACAAAAACCAAAGATGAAAATCGGCATAGCAATTTTGGTTCTCATCAAATTTCAAAAGTGAAGTTTGAAGGAATTCGTACAAATTTGGATTGTACTCTTCTTCTTTCAAAACCGAATGTAGAACTTCTGCTAAAAATAGAGCAATGCAAGTTTTTTCAGCTTGTGAATGTAGGTTTATATAATGTCGACTTTGTCTAACTTCGCTAAAATGGTTGAGCGATGTGTTTTTATTTTCTTTATAAACCACTTCAATTTGAGTCAAAGGATGAAAAAGTGCGCTGATTTTCTGTTTTTTTGAATGAGTGCCTTTGACAAAGAAAGATTGAATACCTGTTTTCTGGGTGTAACATTTAAGGATTTTCCCAGTTTCTCCATATTGAATCGAAGACAGAACGATGGCTTCAGTTTTTATCATTTTATCTTACGATTGCAATTTTTGTTTGTTTGCTTTGGCTGGCATCTTTATTGGTCATCAAGACCAAATAAATCCCAGAAGCGACATATTTTCCATTCATATTTCGGGTGTCCCATTTGGCAACACCTCCACTGGCTTTCGTCTGATAGATTAAATTTCCGACTACGTCCACTATTCTTACGTCCGCATCATTCGGCAAACCTTTAATGGTCACTTCACCTTTGAATCCAGGTCTGACAGGATTTGGATAAGAATAAACATCTCCGAACGAATCGCCCACTTCTACAGCATCGCTTCGATAAGAAACAAGTCCTTTGTCAGTAGCAAAAAATACGACGCCCGATTGATTGTCAATCGCTATTTTGTTGACTTTATTGGAAGGCAAAGGCGAATTACCTGAGGTAAAGTGATGAACGGTTTTAGTACCGTCGGATGAGAAGCAATAAACACCGCCGGTTTCAGTAGCCACCCATTTTTGATTGGCTCCGTCAATGGCGATATCATTGATTTGAACATCGGTCAATAAAGCTTCTGGAATTCCATCTTGTTCGATGATCACCGGTTGGGTTTGGAAATTTCCTGATTTGATGGATTCGATGGGATTGTATAAAACCCTTAGTCCCATGATGGTTCCTATCCAAAGTGTTCCATTCATATCCACAGCTACTGCAGGAACTTCACTCGATGGTAAATCTCCTCTTTCAACATTTGCATCTACGGTATAGACCTCGTTCATATCGGTCATTTTCAAACCACTACTACTTCTTGGCAAAGCAGCAAATACATAATCTCTATAAAAAAATGGTTTTCTCGCTCCTGTGTCACTTCCCGTGGCCAATAAATCGATGGATTCCCAAGTATCATTGGGAGTTTTTTTATGCATTAAAGATCTATATCCAGGTTCAGCAGTGGATTGTTGCACCCATAGATTTCCTTCGTCATCGAATCTTGTTCCTCCTATTCTCGCTCGAAATATCAATGTACTGTTGTCTTCATTATAATTCTTTACCATTTGACCATTTTTGAATTTAAGCAATCCAATATTAGGTGTTGTATTGTTCCAACTTGGAAATTCTAAATAAGTTGAGACATAAAATTCAGTGATATCATTTGGATTGACTTCAATATCGACCACGTCTCTTGCGTTGAGCATATCTTCAGATTTGTAATGAATCCATTGATTACCATCGAAATGATAAAAACCATTAGGATTTGAAAGAGGTTGAAAGAAGTTTTGAATACCACCTGGAGCAATCCAAATTTGATCTTGTACTGCGGTAACTGACCAAGATTGATTGTTGTAAGGTCCATCGGGTTTTATGCTTAAATTATCTCTTAAAAGTCCATATCGACGCGAACCGCCGTAAGTAATATTGTTGACTTTGATACCGATATTGAGCGGATGTTCGTATTCGTGAGAATCGATGAGGTTTAAGTTTTCATCATAATTACTAACTCGCGTGTATTGAGTTATGCTTAGCACATTTCCATTGACATTAATGTTTGTTAAAGATGGAAAATTTCCCCAAAGTGACCAGTTTTCTCCATCAAATGAATAGATATTGTCTCCTGTAGAAGCCAATATTTGATTTTGAAATAAAACGATTTGTCTAAATTCTGTATTGGGCAATTGATTGACTTGTTCCCAAGCGACGAAATTTGCAATAAATTCGTTCATGGGATGCGTATAAACACCTTTTTCACTTGCGGCGTAAATCGCTCCTTCAAAAACAACGGATTCGTTCACGGCAAAATAAGCATTGGCTTGAGTGAAATAAACAGTTTCTAAAAATTCTTGTTCGATCAAATCAAAAGAAGCCAAACCAAATTCACCAGAAATAATGGCTGAATTCCCAAATGGGAAGATATGATTTACAATTTTGCTTCCTGTATAGAATTGATGCAGAGGAATTTCAAGTAAATTATAATTTTCATCTTCACCCAAAATATCTATTTCTCCACTTTCGTATCCGATCAAAATAAAACCCAATTCATGATTGAATGTAAACGAGCTAATTCCTACATCATTTAATTCATCGACCTTTGAATTCTTCTCAATTTCTTGCGTATTGGGATCGTAAATAAAAAATCCATTTTCAGAACTCGCAAAGATAAAGCCATTGACTTCGAACAAGTGTCTAATATTGCCATAAGAGAAATAATCATCCCATTTTACTTTAGAATTTTGTGCAAAGGTTAATCCAGTGGTGGATACTAACAAAAGCAAGCCTAAAATTATGGTAAAATACTTTTGAAATCGTGTGTTCATAAGTCAAATTAGTGTATGTAAAATCAACGGAAGTATCTGTTTTTTAGTATTGAAAACTTAGAAGTTTTGTTTGACCATATACTTATCATAGAAGGCTTTTATATGGCCCACAGCCTCATCTGCTGTATCGACCAATCGATACAAATCAAAGTCCTCTTCGGATATATAGCCTGAAGCCAAAACCTGTTCTTTGAGCCAATCGATAATTCCCGACCAATATTCAGTTCCTACCAATACGATTGGAAATCTACCAGTTTTTTTGGTTTGAACCAATGTCAGTGCTTCAAAAGTTTCGTCCAAAGTTCCTAATCCACCGGGTAGAACAATGAATCCTTGTGCGTATTTGACAAACATAACTTTTCGTGCAAAGAAATAGTCGAAATTGATGCTGTAGTCGTAGTCCACAAATTCATTCAATCCTTTTTCAAAAGGCAAACTAATTCCTAAACCAACTGATTTCCCTTGACCTCTTTGAGCGCCTTTGTTGGCAGCTTCCATGATTCCAGGCCCACCACCTGTGATCACTCCGAACCCTAATTGAGTCAATTGATAACCAATTTCTTCGGCAATTTTATAATATTCTGAGTCGGGTTGTGTCCTTGCTGATCCAAAAACTGAAACACATGGACCTATTTTTGACATGGTTTCATAACCTTTTACAAATTCTGACATGATTTTAAACAAAGCCCACGAGTCATTTGATTTGACTTCATTCCATGTTTTCGGTGCCAGCTTTTCTCTTATTCTATCGCCATCTTTATCTATCATATCTAATTTTTTAATCTCTGTCTAATCTAATGAAATTAACTCGATGTATTTTTCTGAAAATAAAAATCCTTTGATAATGGATTCAATTACGATGTCGCTTTCGAGTTTGATCATTCGTTCTTTTATGCGTTTTTGCGAATTGATTTGATGATGAAAATCGAAATATCCATAACCTTCACATCGACCATTATTGACCCATACAAAAGCTTTTTCTAAACGATTTCTGCCGGGTTGTATCATCAAAAAGTTTCTGTCTTCTATATTAATTCTCTCCAATAGTTTATCGACCCTTTCATTGTAACTTTCAGTTGATTCAATTCCCTCACATGCTCCAAAACATTCGTTCACTTCAAAGCTCAAACAAACTTTATCATCTGGACTTTGTTCGTTTAACTTCGGGCAAAGGTCAAATTCTTCGATGATCAATGAAAGTACATTTTTTGCAACTCTCAGATTTTCAAATCGCATGATGGGTTCTTCAGTGGTTTTGTCATGAGGTTTGATTCTCAGTGTTTTATAACCATTTTCTTCTCCCAAGTACAAAGCATTTCTATAGTTCAAAGTCCTTGCGTTGAACTTTGGTTTGAGTTGTCTAATTTCGTTAATTTCTTTGAGTCTGGAAATCAATTCATTACCAGTAACTTCGTATTTTATACTTTTAAAGTTCAATCGAATTTTGTTTGCTAAACCGGTTTTGCTGGTCAATAATTTTCGGACACCTTGGGCAATGTTGATAACTCTTGATAGATAAATTACTTCATTTTCTTCATTGAGAAAATAATACAATCCAATTCTGTTCGGTAAGTCTTTGTAATAAGAAAAATATTTTTTGCTGGTAATTTTAGGTTCGACTATGAATTTAGAAATGTTTTTTTCAGAATCTTTGGCCAACAAAAGTTTGAACAATTCGATGGTCGCTCTTGCATCGCCCGCAGCTCTGTGCCTATCTGACACTGGTATGCCCAATTCTTTGCTCAATCTCCCTAAAGAATAAGAAGTAACATCAGGAAAATATTTTTCGCTCAAAGGAACAGTATCTATAGTCTCTCTATAATAGGTATAACCCAACTTTTTGAACTCTTGTCTGAGCATTCTATAATCAAAATCGATATTATGTCCGACCAAAATAGTTCCTTCAGTAATTTCAATGATGCGTTTGGCCAACTCATGAAATTTAGGTGCAGTTCTGACCATTTTATCTGTAATTTGAGTCAACTTTTGTACATATGGGTCTATTTTTCGATCGGGTGAAACCAATGAAATCATTTGGTCAACTACAGTTTCTCCATCGAATTTATAAATAGCAATTTCTATTATATCTTCTTCTCCTCTTTTGCCTCCTGTAGCTTCTATGTCTAATACTGCGTACATTATTTATTTTAAAAATGTTTTTTTATGTTCATGTTTTTTGAGTTTAAATCGGTTGATGTGTAGTTTTTGTTTCATTAGGACAACGATTCTAACTGCATTTAATTTTGGTCGATTATCTTTTATAAATGAAATGTCACAAATTTAAAAATTACTTTGAGTTTAAATAATAAAAGGTTTTAGAATACTAATTTAATTGAAAGATGGCTCATTCAGGTAATTTAAATTGTCCAACCACTGGATAGTGACCCGATAGTTTTACATCTCTCAAAACCTTATAATCGATCGGCAAAATTTCTTCTGAATGAAATATATAATCCAATCTCAAAGAAAATTTAAAATCGTGAAAACTCGTTCCAGAAGAACGGCCGATTTGATAATAAGCATCGTTTAGCAGATAGGAAATTTGTTGGTATTCATAAGAATTCGGAACTGAATTTAAATCGCCTGCCAAAATCACTGGATGTTTAGAATTCAAAATATAAGGAACCAATTTTTTAATTTGTAATTCATGCGTTAAAAATCCTCTGGTCAACTTATTTTTTAGAATTTTCGAGTTGTTTTTAGCATTTTCTATGCTTTCCATACTTTCTTTGACCAATTTCTTTTCGATAAACATACTTTCCAAATAAACATTGATAATCCTGATGGTATCATGTCCGATGTCGATATCAGCATATGCAGCTGTTCCTACATTTCCATTGCCTTCACTGAGAATTCTTTGAAATTCAACGATTGGATATTTACTAAAAACTTGAATCAATCCATGTTTTTCATGAAAATATTCACCTAAAATCGAATCCTTTAAATTCCTATGCAAATCATCTCTCCAATAAGCTTCTTGCAATAAAATTAAATCAGCATTTTCTTTTTTGAAAAAATCCACAAAACCATCTTTTCTAAAGTATTCTGCATTGAAACTGATCACTTTGAAATCGGCTTCTGTCTGCATTTTTTGACCGAAAAACTGATAAGTTTTTGCCAGAGGAGGAAATAATCCTAAAGTTAGTATCGCAAATAAGATAGCGTAAAAAATTCGTCTTGAAAGCAGAATTAAAACCAAAATAACATTGAACAATACGATGAATGGATAAAATATAGGAATGAATCCAAAATAAGGAAAGGTCGATGGCGCGATGTGTGGTGCTAAGTAAATACT
>Ga0209487_1001291_pt1 | contig 21388 bp, 16 predicted proteins | sample Poulit2012_FD_187524 | JGI IMG/M metagenome (GOLD analysis project Ga0209487, IMG submission 187524) | Agricultural soil microbial communities from Georgia to study Nitrogen management - Poultry litter 2012 (SPAdes) (version 2) | ecosystem: Environmental > Terrestrial > Soil > Agricultural land...
ATTAGGGCGGCGCAATCGTTGGCTAATGCGGTTGCCTACTTGGATAATGGCTTCAAGGTCCACTCCCGTTTCAATGCCTAAACCCTGCAGCATGTAAAGCACGTCTTCTGTGGCGACGTTGCCGCTTGCGCCTTTTGCGTAAGGGCAGCCACCAAGGCCTGCAACTGAGCTATCAAACACACTGATGCCCTCTAGTAAACTGGCATAAATATTAGCCAACGCTTGGCCGTAGGTGTCGTGAAAATGGCCAGCAATGTGTTCGCGGGGAATGTGCGCCGCCACTGCTTCTATCAGCTCGCGTGTGGCGGTGGGGGTACCGGTGCCGATGGTGTCGCCAAGGGAGACTTCACGACAACCCATCTCGTATAGTGCTTTCGCTACGCTAGCCACTTGTTCTGGTGCAACGGCTCCTTCATAGGGGCAGCCCAGTACACAGGACACATAACCACGCACGGGTATTTTAGCTTTTTTAGCAGCGGCCATAAGCGGCTCAAAGCGTTTTAAACTTTCGCTGATACTGCAATTAATATTTTTTTGTGAAAAGCTCTCGGTGGCGGCAGCAAAGACAGCCACTTCATCCACACGAGCGCTAATAGCATCTTCAAAGCCACGCAGATTAGGGGTAAGTGCTGCATAAATCACGTCTTCACGACGCTCGATAGCACCTAATACAGCCCCGCTACCTGCCATTTGCGGTACCCATTTCGGAGATACAAAGCTGCCCGCTTCAATATAACTAAGCCCTGTGTCGGCTAAAGCTTGAATGAAGTTAACCTTGTCCTGCACCGTTAATGGTGTTGCTTCATTTTGGAGGCCATCTCGCGGGCCCACCTCAACTAAGGTGACTTGAGTAGGTAGTGTCATGAGTTTGGTTCCATTTCCACAAGTATTGTACCTTCGCTCACCATATCGCCTTGTGCACAGAAAATTGCTTTAACCACGCCTGCTTCTGTGGCGCGAATGCTGTGTTCCATTTTCATAGCTTCTACTATTACTAGCAGGTCGCCTGCGTCCACGGGTTGCCCAACTTCAACGGCAACTTTAACGATACTGCCGCTCATTGGAGCGGTTAGACCGCCGGCAATGTGTTCTGTTGTCGCTTGGCTAATAGGGTCGACGAGAGTAAGTGTATAGAGTGTTTCATTCCATTGTAGGTGCAGCTGTTGCGGTGTACGAATAGCGCAAAGCTCACGCTGCTGGTTATCCTCTTGATAACGTAGCATATTTTCCCGCCAATGGGTGTTATGTAAAGTAGCTGCATCGACGGTAACGGAGTGAACTTCATCGTTGAGGTTGAAACGCAGCTTAGCTTCTCTAGCACTGCCGTTGCGCCAACCACTAGCAGCTGCCCAAGGAGAGTGGGGGTCCTCGAAGGATATTTGAGGAGGCGAGCTAAGAATCCATGCCGCCCCCGCAAGCTGCCAAAACAAAGGGGGTAGGGGTTGGTTTGGTGTAAAAAGATCGGTCGTGTGCTCTTCGATAAACCCTGTGTGAACATACCCTTTGGCAAAAGAGGGTTGCGCTAAAATGCGTTGTAAAAAAGCTACGTTGGTTTTTACACCACTAATGTGGGTTTGTTTTAGTAGGTGTAAAAGCCGTAAGCGAGACTCCTCGCGTGTTTCGCCCCAAGCAATGAGTTTGGCCACCATGGGGTCGTAAAATGGTGATACAGCATCACCCTCACGTACGCCGCTATCTATGCGTTGGCCTGGGCCAAGAGCAGGTTCGCGATACAGGCTAAGCTGCCCAGCAGCGGGTAAAAAATCGTTATCGGGATCCTCCGCATAGAGACGCACCTCCATGGCATGCCCGTGAAAGGTAACTTGGTCTTGGCAAAGAGGCAGTGTGCCGCCTTGGGCTATTGCAATTTGCCACGCTACTAAATCTGTATTGGTAATAAGCTCAGTAACGGGATGCTCCACTTGTAGGCGCGTGTTCATTTCCATGAAATAAAATTCGCCGCTGCTGTCGAGCAAAAACTCCACTGTGCCAGCATTTACATAGTTAACAGCTTGCGCGGCGCGTACAGCAGCCTCCCCCATGGCTTGTCGTAAGGCGGGGTCAATGCCTGGAGCAGGCGCTTCTTCAACCACCTTTTGATGGCGGCGCTGAATAGAGCAATCACGTTCTGCCAAATAGATATAATTGCCATGGGTGTCGGCAACTATTTGAACCTCCACGTGGCGAGGCTGAAGGACATATTTTTCAAGGAGCATATGGTCATTGCCAAAAGCTGCCTTTGCTTCTCGTTTAGCGGAATCAAAGGCTTCTGCTAGCTCAGCTTGGCTTTCTACCACTTGCATTCCGCGGCCGCCACCGCCCGCACTCGCTTTTAATAAAACGGGGTAGCCAATACTTTCAGCGGCTTGTTGAAAACGCTCAAGGGATTGGTCTTGGCCATGATAACCAGGCACTAAAGGCACACCGGCGCGCTCCATCAGGGATTTAGCAGCGGATTTGCTGCCCATCGCCTCAATGGCACTGGCAGAAGGGCCTATAAAAATGAGTCCTGCAGCTTCAACTGCCCGCGCAAAGTCGGCGTTTTCGGCTAAAAAGCCATAGCCTGGGTGGATGGCATCAGCATTAGTGCTTTTGGCCGCAGCAATGATTTTTTCTATTTGCAGGTAGCTTTCTTCTGGGGTGTTTCCGCCAAGATTAACAGCAGTATGTGCTAATTCAAGATGCAACGCTTGAGCGTCGGCTTGACTATGAACAGCTACGGCTTCAATGCCCATGGTCTTTGCTGTGCGGATAATGCGACAAGCGATTTCACCACGATTGGCAATGAGTAAACGTTGAATAGTGCGCATTATGTTTCTTCCTGCCAAGGTGGAGTGGATTTATCAAAAAATGCTTGTAGTCCAGCCTGCCCCTCGTGGCTAGTGCGCAAAGTGGCAATAGTGGTCTCCGTATGGGCCCGTGCTTTAGGAGGGGGCAGACTTGAATCTATGTCTTGGAGTAATGCTTTGGTGGCGCGCATGGCGTTAGGACTGTTGTGCATAAAGGTGCTGACCCATTGCGATACCGCTGCATCAAGTTCATTTGCAGGATACAGCGCAGCTAGCAAGCCGTGCTGCATGGCCGCGAAAGAATCAAAACGCTCACCACTTAAAGCATAGCGGCGTGCGGCTCGTGCGCCCATGGCATGCACCACATAAGGGCTGATTACAGCTGGGGCTATGCCTAAACGTACTTCAGATAATGAAAAAATTGCGTCTTTGGTGGCGATTGCCATATCGCAGCAGCTGATTAAGCCCAAAGCACCACCAAAGGCGGCGCCTTGTACTACCGCCAGCGTGGGCATCGGAAAGCTCGCTAGCCGATACATGAGCTCGCCAAGTTGTTGGGCGTCTTGCAGATTATCTTGGTAATTCAATTGGGCGGCGGCTTTCATCCAGTGCAAATCCGCTCCCGCAGAAAAGTGCTTACCCTTAGCGCGTAACAACAAAAGGCGTATGCTGGTTTCTGCTGCTAAGGCATCTAGTGCATGAAGCAGTTCTTCTATCATGATGCCGTTAAAAGCATTATTTACGTCTGGACGATTGAGCCAGAGAGTGGTGATGTGCTTATCTTGTTCTATTAATAAAGTTTTATAGTTCATGCGAGTGTCCTTACATGCGAAACACGCCAAAGCGTGTGTCTTCAATAGGAGCATTAAGAGCTGCCGAAAGGCCAAGGGCTAACACCTGCCGAGTTTGAGCGGGGTCGATGATGCCGTCATCCCATAGACGAGCGCTAGAATAATAGGGGTGTCCCTCGCGCTCGTATTTTTCTAGGATGGGGCGGCGGATGTCTTCAAGCTCCTCTTCGCTAAGTTTGTGGCCTTGGCGTTGCGCTTGGGTTTGTTTTACCTGGGCCAACACATTGGCTGCTTGTTCTGCCCCCATTACACCAATGCGAGCATTTGGCCACATCCATAAAAAGCGAGGGTCGTAGGCGCGTCCGCACATGCCATAGTTGCCCGCGCCAAAGCTGCCGCCAATGACAACGGTTAGCTTGGGGACTTTGGCACAGCTCACGGCTGTCACCAATTTGGCGCCGTGCTTAGCGATACCTTCTTCTTCATATTTTTTTCCCACCATAAAACCAGTGATGTTCTGTAAAAAAATCAGGGGGATTTTGCGCTGGCAAGCAAGTTCTACAAAGTGTGCCCCTTTTTGAGCCGCCTCTGAAAACAGCACGCCATTATTCGCCAGAATAGCCACGGGATAACCATGCAAGTACGCAAAGCCGCACACCAAAGTACTGCCATAAAGTGCTTTAAATTCATCAAACTCACTGTTGTCCACTAAGCGGGCAATGATTTCACGTACGTCGTAAGGCTGCTTGGTATCTGCAGGAATAATGCCGTAAATGTCTTCGGCGGCATAACGTGGTGCTTGAGGTTCTTTAACTTGTAGTTGACCTTTTTTGCGCCAATTGAGATTGGCAATGCAGCGCCGAGCAATGGCGAGGGCGTGATAATCATCTTCAGCGTAATGGTCTGCCACACCAGAGGTTCGGCAGTGTACCTCTGCACCACCTAATTCTTCTGCGGTGACCTCTTCGCCGGTGGCGGCTTTTACTAAAGGCGGGCCAGCTAAAAAAATGGTGGCTTGCTCGCGTACCATAATGGTTTCATCTGCCATGGCGGGTACATAAGCGCCGCCGGCAGTGCAAGAGCCCATCACCACAGCGATTTGTGGGATACCATTGGCGCTCATATTGGCTTGATTGAAAAATATCCGACCAAAATGGTCGCGGTCCGGGAAAACCTCATCCTGGCGGGGGAGGTTGGCGCCACCTGAATCTACTAGGTAGATGCAAGGTAAATGATTTTCCGCGGCAATGTTTTGTGCACGTAAGTGTTTTTTTACTGTGAGGGGATAGTAGCTGCCGCCTTTAACAGTGGCATCATTGGCAATAATCATACATTCGATGCCAGACACGCGCCCTATGCCAGTGACGATGCCCGCTGCGGGCACGTCTTCGCCATAAACCTTGTGAGCTGCCATGGCAGAAAGCTCGAGGAAAGCTGAGCCGGGGTCTATAAGCGCGGCTACGCGGTCGCGCACTAATAATTTGCCGCGACCTAAATGCCGTGCTTGAGCAGCCTCGCCGCCGCCCTGGTAAATGAGTTGAAGTTGCTGCTGTAAGTCTTGAACTTGACGCAACATACATTGTTGGTTTTTTAAAAAATCAGCGGCACTGGGGTTTACCAAGCTAGTGAGTTGGGACATGGGAAATTCCTTTAAGCAATAGCATTGTTTATGGACGAGTTTCTTGGAACAACTCGCGTCCAATTAACATGCGGCGAATTTCGCTAGTACCAGCACCAATTTCATAAAGCTTAGCGTCGCGCAATAGGCGACCGGCGGGGTACTCGTTGATGTAGCCATTACCGCCTAAAATTTGGATGGTATCGAGTGCCATTTGTGTGGCTTTCTCAGCGGTATAAAGAATAACACCGGCGGCGTCTTTGCGGGTGGTTTCGCCGCGGTCGCAGGCCTGAGCCACTGCATATAAATAGGCACGGCTAGCGCTGAGGCCTGTGTACATATCAGCAACTTTGCCTTGAATGAGCTGGAATTCACCAATAGCCTGGCCAAACTGCCTACGTTCGTGGATGTAGGGCACAATCACATCGAGGCAGGCCTGCATTACTCCCACGGGCCCACCGGAGAGCACCACGCGCTCAAAGTCTAAGCCACTCATCAGTACCTTTACGCCTGCATTGACAGCACCAAGTACGTTTTCTTTTGGCACTTTTACTTGATCAAAAAAGAGTTGGCAGGTGTTCGAGCCGCGCATGCCGAGTTTGTCGAAGGCAGGCCCGCGGCTAAAGCCTTCCCAGTCACGCTCTACGATAAATGCGGTAATGCCATGGGCACCTTTGTCGGGCTCGGTTTTTGCATAAATTACATATACATGGGCATCTGGGCCGTTGGTGATCCAGGTTTTAGTTCCGTTGAGTAGGAAATATTCACCTTTATCTTCTGCTCTCAGGGTCATTGAAACCACATCTGAGCCAGCATTGGGCTCGCTCATGGCAAGGGCGCCTATATGCTCACCGCTAATAAGCTTGGGTAGATATTTTTGCTTTTGTTCGTGATTGCCGTTACGAAAAATTTGGTTTACACAAAGGTTGGCGTGAGCACCGTAGGATAATCCCACTGAAGCGGAGGCACGGCTGATTTCTTCAATGGCGATGGTTTGAGCTAAATAGCCCATATCCACACCGCCATATTCTTCAGATACAGTAATGCCAAGCAGGCCCATATCACCAAACTTGCGCCACATATCCATGGGAAACTGGTTGCTAGTATCAATATGGTGTGCCCGTGGGGCGAGTTCTTTAGCTACAAATTGCTGAACTTGTTCTCTGAGCTGGTGGATGGCGCTATCGTGGGCGAAATTTAAGCGTGAATAGGTCATTTATTGTTTTGCCTTGTATTTATTGTTGTATGTGAGGTTTACCTTTACGTAAAGGTAATGAAGAGGCTCTTTTGCTGTCAAGACAAATATGTCATGGAACCTTGGTTAAAAAAAAAGAAAACTAGGCGCCACGGTTGGTCAGGCTAGAGGAACTTTGGCATAATGCGCAACGTAAAAAAAACAACTGAGCACGATTCCAAGGATTCACTGATACTTTTGCCACTGTATTGGCCGACGCATGACAGTAGAGGATAAGCATGATTCGTAAAGCCGTTTTACCTGTGGCGGGCTTTGGCACCCGCTTTTTACCCGCTAGTAAGGCCATCCCCAAGGAAATGATTACGGTGGTGGATAAACCTGTCATTCAATATGTGGTAGCGGAGGCTGTGGCAGCGGGCATTAAAGAAATCGTGCTAGTAACCCATAGTGCTAAGCGTGCCATTGAAGATCATTTTGATCGTAATTTTGAACTAGAAACTCAGTTAGAGCAAAAACAAAAAACTGAGCTTTTGCAAGCTCTCGCCGATATTATTCCGCAGGATGTACGCATTATTAGTGTTCGCCAAGGCCAAGCCTTGGGTTTGGGGCATGCCGTATTGTGCGCAAAAGAGGTGGTGGGCGATAACCCATTTGCGGTGCTGCTGCCAGATGTGCTAGTGGATAATCATCAGCAGCCAGAGGTGGACTTAGCTAAGATGGTGGCGGCTTATGCAACCACTCAAGCGAGTCAGATTATGGTGGAGGCGGTGCCTGAAGAGCGTGTTTCACAATATGGTGTGGTGGCGCTTGAGGGCACCTCCCCGCAAGCAGGTGATAATCAGCCCATGACGGGAGTGGTGGAAAAGCCGGCTGCAAGCGAAGCGCCATCGAATTTAGCCGTAGTGGGCCGCTATATTTTACCAAGCCGCATTTTTGCCTTATTAGAAAATACCAAGCCGGGTGCGGGCAACGAAATTCAATTGACTGATGCCATAGCCGCCTTGTTAAAAGAAGAGCGCGTGGATGCGTACCGTATGACGGGTACCACTTACGATTGCGGCAGTAAGGAAGGTTACTTCGCCGCTACGTTGGCGTATGCCGTACGTCATCCGCAGATTGGTAAGATGGCACAGACGCTAATTAACGCGGCCGCTCAATAGCCCATATAGGAGCCTACCATGGAGTTATGCGTTTACGGGGATACCTTAAATGCTTTGGTTACGGCTGCTGCCTTAGCGTCCACTGGCCACAGGGTGAGCTTGCGGACGTTAAACACGGAGTTAGACGCTCAGCTTCAATTAGGCAGTACACCTTTCCGCGAAATTGAACTTGAGCAGCTATTAACAGAGCAATTGGATGCTGGGCGATTGCGAATCGATGCTAGCAATGAGACGCTACCTTCCGATGTCACAGCAGTTTTTTATGCCTTCGATGAAAGCAGTTATGAAATTGCTGTGGAGCTTACTCAGCGCTTACAGCAGAGTACGCCTTTTCTTATAGTTAACCAAAGTGCTTTTCCAGTGGGTGCCACTGAAGCCCTGCAAGCCTTAAATCAGGGCGCTGTGGTGGCTATGCCGGAGTTCGTGCAAGAAGGGGCCGCTGTGGCAAGCTTCATCAGGCCCAATCGGTTGCTTTTAGGGTGTGATGATAAACAAGCTGAGTTGTTGGTGCGGGAAATTTTTCGCCCATTCAACCGTCAGAAAGACCACTTCCAAGTGATGCTGCCGAGGGAGGCAGAATTCACCAAGTTAGCCATCACAGGCATGTTAGCCACCCGTGTAAGCTTTATGAATGATATGGCCGAGCTTGCCGATGAGCTAGGGGTTGATATTGAGTCGGTGCGCCAAGGTGTCGGCGCTGATCCGAGAATTGGTGAGGCTTACTTATACCCTGGTAGCGGCTTCGGTGGTTTGGGGCTTTCCCAAAACGTCACCCACTTAGCGGGAGCTTTGGCAAGCAAGGGCGTGAAGTCTACGTTACTTGAGCAGGTGCTAGAGATTAACGAGCGCCAAAAAGAAGTGATGTTTCGCAAGCTTTGGCATCATTACCAAACTGACCTTCAAGGTAAAACTGTGGCCCTTTGGGGGGCAGCTTTCAAGCCAGGTACAGCAAGGATTGATAATGCACCTGCCTTAGCCTTGATAGAGGCGTTGTGGGCTCAAGGTGCCAACGTAAAGGTGCATGACCCGCAGGCGTTGGATATGTTAAAGAAACATTATGCTGAACCTAAGGGCGAGATTACTTATTGCAATGATATGTACCAAGCTGCGGTAGATGCCGATGCCTTGATTGTGGTAACAGAATGGAAGCCCTACTGGAGCCCTAATTTTCAGCAACTTAAAACGGAAATGGCGCAGCCTTTAATTTTAGACGGTCGCAATATTTATGAACCGAGCTATGTGCGCGCGAGTGGATTTACCTATTACGGAGTAGGGCGATGAGAGGGAAGCGATTTACGCCTGAATTACCCGCCGAGTGGCAAGCTGTGGCAGCGGCGGCCGAACGATTAAGTAATACCCATATTGCAGATTTGTTTGCTCAAAACCCTGAGCGTTTTAAGCAATGGCAGCATCAGCTTGGTCCTTTGATGTTGGATATTAGCAAACAGCGTCTAGACAAAGACGCGCTTAACGCACTGTTAGCGCTAGCAAAGACCAAGCAGCTTGATATTTGGATTGAGCGCTTATTTTCTGATTACCAAGTGAACAATTCTGAGCAGCGTCCCGCTTGGCACTGGGCGTTGCGCGCCAGCGAGGCGCAAGCCCTTAAAGAGCCTGGAACTGGCGTTTTTGCTGCTGTTCGCCATGAGTTAGCGCACATGGAAGCCATTGTGACCAAGCTACATGCAGGGCAGTGGCGCGGCATTTCTGGTGAGCCCATTACCGATGTGGTGAATATTGGCGTGGGCGGCTCTGATTTGGGGCCTTATATGCTGAGCAAAGCCTTGGCTGATGCGCGGGCTGAAACCAAAGGCGCTTTACGCGTGCACTTTGTATCTTCCATGGATGGCAGCCAATTGTCTCCGCGCTTGCTAGCATTACGGCCGGATACTACCTTATTTATTATTTCCTCTAAATCCTTTACCACCGTAGACACTCTATATAATGCCGCCACAGCACGCACTTGGCTAGAGCGGCATTTAGGCAACTCCGAGGCCATGCTGCGCTGCCATTTTATTGGTGTATCGGGTGCGGCAGATAAAATGACCCAGTGGGGTATTCACCCTGATAATCAACTGCGCATGTGGGAGTGGGTGGGAGGGCGATTTTCCCTGTGGTCTGCCATTGGGTTGCCTATTGCTATCCGTATTGGCATGGCTGGGTTTAGGGAGTTATTGGCGGGTGCCCACGCCATGGATGTGCATTTTAAAGACGCGCCTTGGGAACAAAATATTCCGATACTAATGGCCCTAGTGGGGGTGTGGAACACCAACGCTCTGGGCATTAATGCCCATGCAGTGCTGCCCTACGATGGGCGGCTGAAATTCTTGCCGAGCTATTTAGAGCAACTAGAGATGGAGTCTAATGGCAAATCGGCAAGCCGTAGCGGCGAGCAGGTGACAGTGCATACTTGTCCGGTGCTGTGGGGGGATGTGGGCTCCAATGCTCAACATGCGTTTTATCAGTTGCTCCACCAAGGCACAGTGTCGGTAACCTGCGATTTTATTGCCTCCGCTAAGCGTTACCATGAGCCGCACCATGAAGAATCAGAGGAAGAGCTGCGCCGACAACACCAATTATCCTTGGCTAACTGTTTGGCGCAATCGCGCTTGCTAGCCTTCGGTGAGCACGCATTTGAAAAAGGCCAGCAATTACCCAATTACAAGCGCTATCCCGGCAATCAGCCAAGCACCACCTTGCTTTGTGACGAGATTAGCCCCTATGCCATGGGCGCATTATTGGCGGCCTATGAAAACAAAGTCTTTGCCCAATCGGTGCTCTGGGATATTAATCCCTTCGACCAGTGGGGCGTGGAAATGGGCAAAGTGATTGCCACTGAAACTTTGGGTTTTATTCGCAATACTGAACCCATGGATGACACGCTAGACAGCTCCACTAAAGGTCTGATTGCCTATATCCAAGCGCACCAAGAGTAAATACAAGAGAAACCTATGAGTACAACGATTCAAGCATCTATTTTTCGCGCCTATGACATTCGTGGTGTGGTGGGCGACACCCTTAATAAGCATGTGGCCACTTTAATTGGTCGCGCCATTGCCGCCGAGAACCTAGCCAGAGGCGAAACTAGCATCGCCGTAGCCCGAGATGGCCGTTTGTCAGGCCCCGACATGCTCGACGCACTGATTGCAGGATTGCGCGCTGGAGGTTGCGACGTAGTGAACGTGGGGCAAGTGCCCACACCAGTACTGTACTTTGCTGCTTCTACGCTACCGGGGGTTACCTCTGGCGTTATGGTAACGGGTAGCCACAACCCGCCCGACTATAATGGCTTTAAAATTATGCTTGCCGGCGAAACCTTGTCCGGCGATGCCATTACCGATTTATACCGTCGCATTGTTGAAAATGATTTGAGCGAAGGCAGTGGAAGTTTCGTCGAAAAGGATGTGTCCGAGGCTTATCTCGCCCGCATCGTTAGCGATATAACACTAAAACGCCCAATGAAAGTGGTAGTGGATACAGGCAACGGTGTAGCGGGTGAACTCGCGCCCAAGCTGATGAAACAACTTGGCTGCGAGGTAGTGCCCTTGTTTACTGACATTGACGGCAATTTTCCCAATCACCATCCCGACCCAGGCGACCCTGCCAACATGCAAGATTTAATTCGTGTGGTGGCTGAAACAACAGCAGATCTTGGCTTAGGCTTTGATGGCGATGGCGACAGGGTGGGCGTTATTACTCCCCAAGGTGAGTTAATTTACCCCGACCGCCTGATGATGGCCTATGCACAAGATGTGCTGAGCCGCATACCGGGTGGCCGCGTTATTTTCGATGTCAAATGCAGCGGCAACCTTGCCAAAGTGATTAACAAGCATGGTGGTGAAGCCGAAATGTGGCAAACCGGCCATTCACTGATAAAAGCGCGTATGAAAGAAACTGGTGCGCCCCTAGCGGGGGAGATGAGTGGCCATATTTTCTTCGCTGAACGCTGGTATGGCTTTGATGATGGCTTATATGCTGCCGCTCGGCTGTTAGAAATCCTCGCTCAGCAGCCAATGGATGCGGATGAATTTTTTGCTCAGTATCCTCAAGACCCAAGCACTCCAGAAATCAATATCGAAGTAAGTGACGAGAAGAAATTCAAGGTGGTGGAGCGCCTCATTGCGGAGGGTGAGTTTGGTGAGGGCAAGCGCACCACCATCGATGGATTGCGTGTGGACTATGAAGACGGTTGGGGACTTTGCCGTGTGTCTAACACCTCGCCTAAGCTGGTGACACGTTACGAAGGTAAAACAGAAGCAGCGTTGCAGCGTATCCAAGAGCTATTTGAACAAAACATCGAGCGAGTGTTGGCGCAAGAAGTGAGCGATTAAATGTCTGCTGGTGGTAAATGTTAATTAATTAAACTGTGAACGGCTTCGTATTAATTGAGTGCTGCTCTATAATCAGTTGCGCACGCTGAAGGATGGTTGAGTTACTAAAGCGACGTTAGGCTAAGTGAGCAATTGCGTAATAAACAGTTTGTAACAAGGAGATTTTTTGATGGATTATTTTGAACGCTTCCAGCATGCGCTTTTCTCTTTGCCCCGCATTCAGAAAAAAGCACTGATGCTATTGACAGATGCCATAGTTTTACCATGGATATTGCTCGCCGCCTATGCAACCCGCATGGGCTTTATTAATCCAGTTGAAGCTTTTGGTAATCTCCCTTCGTCATTATTTGTTGTAGCCCCCCTTGTTACCTTGGGCGTTCTCACTATTTTCGGCGCTTACCGTTCTATGGTGCGCTATCAAGGCATTTACAGCGCTGCTGTAAGTGCTATTGCCATGCTGGTGGCGTCGGTGGGGCTCGCAGGGGTCAGCTATTTAGCTTATCAAGGTGGCATCCCGCGTTCCGTATTTTTAATTTATTGGGCTCTTGGCTCCATATACTTGGCCGGAAGCCGGTTGGCCGTAAGAACTTATATTTTTTGGTGGCTAACGCGTGAACAAAAGCGGACTCCGGTGGTAATTTTTGGCGCGGGAAGCTCAGGCTATCAGCTTTCTGCATCTTTAAACGGTAGCGTTGAGTATGCACCAGTAGCTTTTGTTGACGATTCAAGAAGGCTGCAGGGTACCGTTATACAAGGGCTGCCGGTACTAAGTCGCGAGCAGCTAAGGGGTTTTGTCGGTAAACAAGCGGTGAAAGCAGCTCTGTTGGCCATTCCACGGGCTACTAAGGCAGAGCGCTTAGATGTCGTTAATTTTTTGAAGAGCTTGCCAAACCTAGAAGTAAAGTCCGTTCCTTCTTTTGTGGACATCGTTTCAGGCAAAGCGCGTATCGAAGAAGTGCGCAGCATCGCCATTGAAGAGTTGTTGGGTCGTGACCCTGTGCCGCCCAAAGCTGATTTGCTCACTGCCTGCATTAGCGGTAAAAATGTATTGGTAACGGGGGCGGGAGGCTCTATTGGTAGCGAACTGTGTCGACAGATTGTAGCTCTTGCTCCGCAGCGTTTGATTTTACTCGAGCAAAGTGAGTTTAGTCTTTATCAGATAGAAAAAGAATTGCGTCAGATTTGCCAAGACAATAGTTTTAATGTCGAACTAGTGCAGGTTCTAGGCTCGGTGCTTAACCAAAGCCTGATACAAAGCTTGTGCGAACAACATCAAGTTCATACCTTCTATCATGCGGCTGCTTATAAGCATGTGCCTATTGTAGAAGCAAACCCCACTGCGGGAGTGCGCAATAATATTATGGGTACTTATCATGCCGCAAAAGCAGCAGAGGCGGCCAACGTAGAGCGTTTTATTTTAATTTCTACAGACAAAGCAGTGCGGCCAACCAATGTGATGGGGGCTACTAAGCGGTTTGCTGAGCTTGTTTTGCAAGCGATGGCGGATCGTGGCAGTGATACGGTATTTACCATGGTGCGGTTTGGTAACGTGCTAGGCTCCTCAGGTTCTGTGGTGCCTTTATTTAATGAGCAAATTAAAAAGGGCGGTCCTGTAACTGTTACCCATCCAGAAGTAACCCGTTACTTTATGACGATTCCAGAGGCGGCTTTACTAGTGATTCAAGCTGGCGCCATGGCAAAGGGTGGCGAGGTGTTTCTGCTTGATATGGGAGAGCCGGTTAAAATTTATGATTTGGCTTGCACTATGGTATCGCTTATGGGGGCCACAGTGCGCAACAAAGATAACCCTGATGGTGATATTGAGATTAAGTTCACAGGCCTTCGTCCAGGTGAGAAGCTGTACGAAGAGCTTTTAATCTGTGATGCAGGAATTGGTACAGAACACAGTATGATCATGCAAGCACGCGAGAACTTCTTGCCTTGGGAACAGTTCGTGGCAGCGTTTCATGCCATGCAAGAAGCGTTAGACCTTAGCGATGATTCTTTGATTCGAACGCTATTGTTACGTTATGTGGAGGGTTACCAACCTGCTAGCCATGATGGTGCTTCAACCCCTGAAACTGCTTTGCAATCTGCATCTTACCCAACCGAATTCTCCCCGCCTGCTAAGCGAATCCATTAATATCCTCTGTGTGGCGCCAAGCGTTTGCATTGGTACCACATTGCGTGCACATTCTTTTTTTTGGTTCAAAATAAGCAATAGCTATTAGCAGGCTCTTCCTTATTGCTGGTTGTTTTGATTTTGTTCTCAAAAGATGAGTCTTTTGTAAGTCTTTGACCATTAACGATTTTTATTGCTTAAACTTATAACCTGTTCACAAAATTAATTTTGTTATTAGCTATTCTTTAAGGCGTTGAGCAGGCCTGCTTGCTTACAAAACAACAATAATTAAATCCTTGCTTATAAAAGGAAGTAGCAATGGGAAAATTAATAATAGTAGATGATCATCAATTGTTTCGGGCTGGTTTGATTAAGATTTTTAAAACACTGCCTGGTTATGAAGTAATCGCAGAAGCTGAAACCGGAGAGCAAGCCATAAAACTGGTGCTTGAAAAAGAGCCAGATATGGTATTAATGGATATCAGCATGCAAGGCATGGGGAGCCTAGAAGTCATTAAAAGAATGAAAAGAATACAACAGGATATCAAGATATTGATTGTTACCGATTGCGTGAGTGCGCCTTACCCGGCTAGGGCAATTCGAGCAGGTGCTGATGGCTATTTTAGCAAATGCGATTGTCCCGTTAACCTTATTAGGGCTGTTCAAACCATTATGGCTGGCCAGCACTACATAACAGCCAATGTTGCTCAAGAGATGGCATTAAAAAGCCATGTGGATTACCTAAATCCTTTTGAGTCGCTATCGGAGCGAGAGTTTCAGGTCATGTCGTTAATAACACAATGCTACAAGGTTAGAGACATTGCAGAGCAGTTGTACTTATCGCCCAAAACGGTGAATACTTATCGGTATCGCATTTACGGTAAGCTTGGCGTTGATAGCGATGTGGGAATGGCGATAATGGCCATGCACCATGGTATGCTTCCCACCGGTACTCAGTGGAGTAGGAAAAGGTCTGGAGCTTGAACGACAGAATATTTGATAGTCAGTCATTTTTAAAACGATGCACGCGCAAACCTGGCGTGTATCGTTTTTATAATCGGGAACATAAAATTTTATACGTGGGCAAAGCCCGCAATCTTCACGATCGTCTTTCCAGCTATTTTGTTGGGCAGGTTACATCCCGCAAAACTGAAGCCATGCTAACGCATGTGGCAGACGTTGAAATCACGGTAACCCATGATGAAACCGAGGCGTTGCTACTCGAGCAAGCCTTAATAAAAAAGCATCGACCCACTTATAATATTTTACTGCGCGATGATAAATCCTATCCTTATATCCTTATTGATCGCTCTCATACCTTTCCCCGCGTCAGCTTCCATCGTGGGCAACGAAACAAAATCGGCCAATACTTTGGCCCTTACCCGAGTGTGGCAAGTGTAAAAGAAGCGCTTAATGTACTTGAGAAGGTATTTAAGTTACGCAATTGCCACAATTCCATGTTTAAGCAGCGCGCTAGGCCATGCCTGCAATACCAGATTAAACGCTGTACGGCGCCTTGTGTAGGTAAGGCCAGCGAGGCGGAATATGCAGAACAAGTGCAACTAGCGGTGGATTTTTTGGAGGGGCGCGATACAAAACTCCTGGCTGAGCTCGAAGCGCAAATGCTTCATGCTTCTGAACGGCTTGCCTTTGAGCGCGCAGCTGAAATACGCGACCAAATTGCTGCATTACGGCTAATACAACAGAAGCAATATGTGGATACCACAGATGAGACAGCGAGTGCGGATGTTTTTGCGGTGCTAGTGCGACACGGAAAAGCGGTTGTGGAGCAACTAAGCATTCGCCATGGGCGATTGCTAGGCCATAAAAGCCATACGTTAAACCTCCAACTTGACGAGACTCCCGATAAAGTGCTCGAAACGTTTGTGGAACAATATTTTTTAGGCATTAATGATGTGGAAGAACTGCCTAAAGAAGTACTTCTAAGCCACCAAATCAATAGTGAAACTGTGGGTGAGGCCTTATTCCAACGCCATGGTAGGCGCCTGCGCTTCGCAGTTCAGGTGCGAGGGCAGCGACAAGCTTGGCGCCGTTTGGCGGAGGAAAATGCTCGCCACTCAATGGCTAATGTCTTAGCTGGTCAGCAAAATATGGGACAGCGTCTTGCTGCCTTGCAAGAAGCGCTTGATTTGGCCACCATACCTGAGCGTATAGAGTGCTTTGATATTAGCCACACGGGGGGTGAGAAAGCGGTGGCTGCTTGCGTGGTGTTTAATCAAGAGGGCGCTTTGAAGGAAGAGTATCGTCGTTACAACGTTGAACCGCAGCAACAAGGTGATGACTATGCAGCTCTTTCAGAGGCAGTGGAACGCCGTTATCGTCGCCTCATTGACAACAATCAATCTTTGCCCGATCTTCTTTTGATCGATGGTGGCAAGGGGCAGGTGAGCGCAGTGGCGGCAGCACTTGCCGAATTAGGGAGACCAGACCAAGAAATATTGGGAATCAGCCAAACACCCGGAAAGCATAAAAACTCTGCAGAACGGTTGCATAAAGTTAACGGTGCTGTAATAGTCTTACCCGCAGAACATAGAGGCTTGCATTTGTTGCAGCAAATTCGTGATGAAGCGCATCGTTTTGCATTGATTGGCCATCGAGCGCGACGGCAGAAGAGCCGTGCAGGCTCTGTGTTAGAGGGCATTCCTGGCGTTGGACCAAAGCGCCGAAGAGCTTTGCTACACCACTACGGTGGGCTAGCGCAATTACGTAATGCGTCTGAAGAGTCCATAGCAGCAGTGGAGGGCATAGGGCCACAACTCGCTCACACCATCTATGCTTGGCTGCACGAATAGTGCACGTTAGTTACTGTCGAATACAAGGTATATACCATGCAAAAAACCGATTACGCCACCGCATTAACACTTCCTAATTTGTTAACACTGGCACGGTTGGCATCGGTTCCTATTTTAGTGTTAGTGTTTTTTCTTCCATTTAAAGCAAGCCCTTTAATTGCCGCAGTTATTTTTGCCGTAGCAGGCATCACGGATGCATTTGATGGTTACTTGGCTCGCAAGATGAAGCTAACCAGCCGTTTTGGTGCTTTTATTGACCCCGTGGCAGACAAACTAATGGTGGCTGTTGCTTTGATGTTATTGGTTCACGGGCATAAAACTATTTGGATGACAATACCTGCTTTGGTAATTATTTCGCGGGAGATTCTAGTTTCGGCATTGCGCGAATGGATGGCTGAAATTGGTAAACGCGCCAATGTGGCAGTGAGCGCCATGGGTAAAATTAAGACTATCTTGCAGATAGTGGCCATCACCATGCTGTTATACTTTCCGCTGGAAAAAGGTGGCATGGGAGAGATTATAGTTAATTGGCAAGTGCTACTTTCGTATGTGCTCTTGTATGCAGCAACGTTTTTAACGCTATTGTCTATGTATCAATATTTGCGCGCTGCCTGGAAGGACTTGTGGGCAAGCGAGCCTAAAGTTTAAGCCTTTTGTGTGTTTGCTAAGCACTTGTTTTTAATCTTGTGCAAAGAATCGCCAAACGGCAAATGTTTGCTTGACAGGTAAGGCGGCTCATGTAGAATGCTCGCCGCATATAGGGAAGCAAATCCAAGCCTTCTCTAAAGATTTAAGCGGGAATAGCTCAGTTGGTAGAGCACAACCTTGCCAAGGTTGGGGTCGCGAGTTCGAATCTCGTTTCCCGCTCCAATTTCTAAGATTCATTTTAAGGCGCGGTGGTAGAGTGGTGATGCAGCGGACTGCAACTCCGTGTACGCCGGTTCGATTCCGGCCCGCGCCTCCATGTTGTTGATGGCAACAAGCCCGGGTGGCGAAATAGGTAGACGCAAGGGACTTAAAATCCCTCGAGGGGTAACTCTCGTGCCGGTTCGATTCCGGCCCCGGGCACCACTATAAGCCGTTAAGATATCAATTCTTAACGGCTTTTTCTTTATAGCGCACTTACCTCTTCATTTTTAGATACATCCTTAGGGCCAGTGTCACAAAACATTTAAACTGCCTTGGTTTTTATAAAAAATAGCTTGTAAGGCTAGAATGGCGTGGTAATGTATTTTTGTTAGCTTTCTCTGAGCTAGATGCAGTACGTGTGATAAGGATGCAACGTTCTAGAAGTTAATAACAATAAATTGCCAATTAAGGATTAAATATGACATTCGTAGAATCTATTCAAACATGTTTTTCTAAATATGTGGAATTTAATGGACGCGCAAAACGCTCGGAATTCTGGTGGTTTGTTTTATTCACCTTTTTAGGCTCTTTGGTCGCAGGGGCCTTACATGAATATTTATCGGCACTTTTCTCGTTGGTGGTGCTGCTGCCAAGTTTGGCGGTAGCGGCGCGCAGGCTGCACGACATCGATAAAAGTGGTTGGTTCTTACTCTTATACTTGATTCCTTTTATTGGTTGGATAGTGCTGCTGGTGTTGTTTGTTCTGGATAGTAAAGATCCCAACCGCTTTGGTTAAAATGGCACCTGTAAGCATTAAAAGGCAGAGCAGCATTAACGCTACCTGCCTTTTTATTGCCGTAATAAAATACAGTGGTGCGCAGTGAGTTAATACATCACGGTCTTTAGCTTCCCGCTTTCCGCATCTGATAACGGCAATCCGCCACAGCCACCACTTTTCCCTCAGGATTAATTAGTTCCACCTGCCAATCAAAGTCGCATTTCCCCTCGGCAAGGGTTGTAGCATTAATACGCTCAATCTCTTCGTCACTTAAGCTAATTTTTACTTCAATGTCCGTGGTGGCGGGGCGGTAAAAATTAATATCTAAGCCCTTAAGAATGGGGTACATCTTGGTCACATCAAAGCAGGTGAGATACACCACGCCACCGGGAAACTCTGCCAGGGTGAATAGGGCACCTGCATACATAATGTTGATATGGTTTTTATTGCCTTCTAAAGGCATGCGTAAGTGGCATTTGCCCCTTGCCACATGGAGCACCTCGATGCCGCAGCGCTCGATAAAAGGGAATGCTTTTTCAGCGGATTGGGCGATTTGGGCGTAAAATGCTTCTGAGCTCATTATTATTTTCCTTATTAAATTAGCGAGTATTACGTTAGTAGGTATTGAAGGCCTCTTGTATGGCGGTTTCATCCAACTTGAGCTTAATTGCCAGTAATAGCAAAAGACGGGCTTTTTGCGGTGGCAAGTCATCGGCTGTAATAAGGCCAAAACGTTCGTAATACTCAATGGGAAGCACTCGGCCGCTAGCTAAGCGGCTACTCATTACCACGGGGATGTTTTTCTCACGGGCGCTTAGCAAAGGAGCTTCTTCTAAAGGAGAGCAGCGTCCTGCACCAGTGCCAGCCATAATAATGCCATCAGGTTGATGATGCGCCATTACACTTTCTAAAAGGCGATGGTCCGCGCCGGCATGGGAATAAATAACAGGCACATAGGGCGAGAAATCATCTAAGGACACAGCAAAGCGAGACTGTGATGTGTGGAGTCGTGCTGGTCGATGAGCAATGCGCACTTGTCGATCCACGTCCACCGTGCCTATGGGGCCTGTATTTAACGCTTTAAAACTATCCACGTGGTAAGTGTGGGTTTTGCTGACGTCGCGAGCAGAGTAGATGTTGTCGTTCATCAACACCAAGGCGCCCAGACCATGGCACGCAGAGCTCGAAGCCACACGCACAGCATTTAGCAGATTAAGATGCGCATCGCTGCTGAGGGCGGAAAAAGGGCGTTGTGAGCCCACTAACACAATGGGCTTGGTGCTATTGACCGTGAGATGTAGGAAATACGCGGTTTCTTCTAAAGTATTGGTGCCATGGGTGATGACAATGCCATCGGCCCCTTCGGCAAGACGCTGCTCAATAGCATGTTTAAGCTGTAGCCAGTGACTTAAATCCACAGCGGTACTGGTGACATTAGCTACCTGTTCCACGCTAATGTGAGCGGTGTCGCTGATTTCAGGCAAGGTGTCGAGTAAGGCTTGGGCGGTGAAATGCCCAGTACGGTAATGACGCAGCTCATCGCGCAAGGGATGATGTGCAGAAATGGTGCCGCCTAAAGCAAAAAGAGCGATGCGGGGCTTGCTCATGAAAACTCCTTAAAGGTCAAATTTAGCGCATATTTCTCAAAATATGCTGCAAAGCTTGATTTTAATGAGGGGCTCAGGAGCAACTAAAGGCTAGCGGCTCCTGAGGAGGTCAGGCTCTAGTTTAGGATAAAACTTGCCATGGTGTTTATGGCGTGGTCGGCTTCTTTCAAAATGCGTGCGTGAAGAGGGAAGACATGCCACATTTTTTCATAGATGGCTAATTCGGTGGCGACACCTTGTTGCTTGAGCGTAGAAGTTAAGGACTTGACGTCTGCCAGTAGGATTTCCTCTGTGCCCACAATAATGAGTGCTGGCGGAAGCCCAGTTGCGTCGCCTAGTGCTGGCGAAATACCAGTTTGTGTAAGTGGTTCATTGCCAGCGTATCCTTTGGCGGCGGCGTTTAAACCCTGCCAGGTGAGCATGGCATCTTGGGGCTGGTTAGGAGCTTGCGCATTGGGGTGGGTTAAATCAGCCCAAGGAGAAAGCAGAATCATCCCTTTTGGCAGCGGTATTTGCTCTGCCTTCAAATGCAACAACAGGCTGAGCGTAAGACCACCACCAGCAGAGTCACCTGCCACCGTTATATGTGTTGGATCAAACCCTTGCTCAAGCAGCGCCTGATAGCAAAAACAAGCATCTTCTAAAGCAGCGGGAAAGGGGTGCTCTGGGGCTAAACGATAATCGGGCACAAACACAGTGGCTCCACTGGTTTGTGCTAAATGACTCGTGAGGGATGCATGGGTTTTAGGCGAGCCGGCAGTGTAAGCACCGCCGTGCAAATAGAGTACTGCGGTGCCGTTTTTTGCTGGTCCATAGCGCAGGCTAGGCACGCCTTGCAACTTTACTTGCTCAGGCTTAAGTCCTCGCGCATTTAGAGTGCTTAATGAGGCAAGCTCTAGCCCTTTGCGCCTTAGCTTAGGGCTTATGTAAGGCGCGAATAGTGGTTTCACTGCGAGCCGTAACGCATTAAAAAGTGCGCCCCGTAGTAACGCTGATGAAGAAACACTATGCAGTTTCAAAATGATAATCCTCGGGATTGACATTGTGAGTGAGGGCGCGGTACCTGAAGGTAAAAGTTGGCCAGTTGTTGGTGTTTTTGCCGGATTCGTTTTGGTACCAGCTAGTGCAACCTGCTTGCCAAACAGTGCCTTCAATTTGTGCTTGAATAGCATCGTTAAATTTGCGCATGCTCGTTGCTTTAACGTCAATAAAGCGTGCTTTTCTTTTGTTTGCAGCACTAACGCAGCGCAACACGTATTCAAACTGGCTTTCTAACATATAAATAATGGAGTTATGCCCAAGGTTAGTGTTGGGGCCGTATAAGATAAATAAATT
>Ga0209487_1001292_pt1 | contig 21384 bp, 20 predicted proteins | sample Poulit2012_FD_187524 | JGI IMG/M metagenome (GOLD analysis project Ga0209487, IMG submission 187524) | Agricultural soil microbial communities from Georgia to study Nitrogen management - Poultry litter 2012 (SPAdes) (version 2) | ecosystem: Environmental > Terrestrial > Soil > Agricultural land...
GGAGGGAGATGAGATCGATTCGGACTGCTGGGAGTTCGTCACCGATGCCCGCGGCCGTGCCGTCACCCTGGGCACGCCCACAGCGCGCGACGCCTGGGATCGCGGTGGCATGCACACACCGAGCCGGGTCATCGGCAGCGCCCACGGCGCCCAGGTCGAACGGATCTACTACGCAGGACAACGCACACGTTCGACCACCGGCCCACGAAGCCGGTACGCGATCGGTTACCTGGAGAAAGACGCCAGCGGCACGTGGCGCCGTCACCCATCCCCTGTGGTCGAGGGCGAGCCTGATCGGCCCAGTGCGCTCGAGCCGTTCGTCCTCTTCACCGGCGGGCGGTGGCGCATGTGGTATCTGTCCGCCGAGGGGGAGGTCGGCCGCGGCGAACAGCCGGACTACCAGATGCGGTACACCGAGAGCAGCGACGGTGTCCGCTGGCAACCACCGGAGGTCTTCGCCTCAACCGCTGAGGGCTACTTCGACAACTGTGTCGTCCCGGTGGTCGATGGCTGGCGCATGGTGCTGGCACGCGGCACCAACTTGCACGGCACCCGCCCGTTCCCATCGCAGGGGCTCTGGATCTGCGAGAGCACGAGCGACCCGGCTGGCCGGGATACGTGGCATCCGGTGGCACGCCTGCTGGACACCGATCTGGAGTCCGAGCCCTGGTTCTCCGCCGGGCTGTGCGGCCCGGCGATCGTGACCGACTCAGACCTCATGCATGTCTTCGCTACTGGTACCGCCGGGCCGACGTCCTGGTGGCGTGAGCTGCGCGCCCGTGTGCGCGATCATCGCCGGCTGCCGCCACCATCCCCGTTCTACCTGTGCACCGGCCGACTCACCTTCACCCGCCACTAGCTGGGCTGCGGCGAGCCTGTCCTCGGCGCCGTTCCTGAACTGGTCCGAGGTCGACCTCGCACCGTTGCTCACTGACGAGCTCGACGTTCCGGTCACCGTCACGAACGACATCGACTCCCTGGTCGAAGCAGAGAACTGGTTCGGCCACGGACGGGAGTACGAGAATTTCGCCGTCCTGACGATCGGGGTCGGGGTCGGCTGCGGTCTCGTGGCGCACAATCGTCTGGTCACGAGTCCTGGCGCCGGCCTCGGCCTGATAGGGCACCTGCCGCTCGACTCCGGCGGACCCGAGTGCCCAGACGGTCACCGCGGCTGCGCCAACGCCTATCTCGGCATGCACTCCCTCATTGCACAATCGAGCATCGCTACCGGCCGACCACTGTCCTACGAGGAGATGCTCCAGCTCGCCGTCGAAGGGGATCCGATCATCGACTCGATCGCGAGCATCACCCTGGCGCAGCGCATCATCCTGACCGGAGAAGGGGTACAGCTCGCCGCTGTCGCGTGGAGACGGATGCACGAGGGGATGCTGCGACACCGGCATCCGCGGGCTGCTCCGATAGACCTTGTCATCGCGGACCACGACGCCACGCTCTGGGCCCGCCATCCAGCGAACCGTGCTCGCCGCAACACCCACCATCGACTAGCTGGACCAGGCGACCTTCCGCTGTCCCCACCACCGGCCCGGCCTCCCTGCCGGTCAACCCGGCCCCGTAGGTGGCCAGGCGCGGCCCGGTGAACGACCGGGCCGCGCGCACAGGTCGGGTCAGAACCGGCCGCGGAGGGCGTCGATCTCGGCGACCACCTCGACCGGTTCCTCGTCCAACGGCAGCGTGTCCAGGTCGCCGGGGCCGTCGGGCCCGTCATCGGGCTGCAGCGCCGCGAACAGCGGTTCGAGGTCCGCCTGGGCCTGCCCCTGCTCGGCGACGAGCTCGAGGGTCTTGCCGTCGGCAGCCTCGGAGGTGAGGGAGGCGATGAGCACGTCAGCGATCTGCGCGCGGGAGATGACGCCGTCGGAGGGGTTTCCTGCCCAGTGGGTGTCACCCTGCCGGAAGACGAGGTGGTGCTCGTCGTCCTCGTTGTAGTCGAACCAGCCGGGGCGCACGATCGTGTACGGCAGGCCGCTCGCGCGCACGAGCCGCTCGCCGCGGCGCTTCCAGTCATGGCCGGGCGTGGGCTTGGTGACCCCGACCGTGGTCATCAGCGCGACCCTGGCCGGCGCCGTCAGCGCACCCAGGACGGTGGCGACGGGTCGGTAGTTGACCTGCTCGGCGTCGGCGTCGCGGTAGGTGCCCTGCGTGAACACGACGGCGTCCACGCGGTCGAGGGCATCCCCGAGCGTCGCGGGGGCGGTCGGGTCGCCCACGACCACCTGCGTCCCCTGCGGGAACAGCGAATCCTGGGCGGGATCGCGCACGAGCGCGCGAGTCTCGAAGCCGGCGCGCAGGGCGCGGTCGACCACGTGCCGGCCGATGCTGCCGGACGCGCCGACGACGAGCACCGTGGTGGCCCGTCGTGCTGCTGAAGTGTCTGCGGTATCTGTGTCATGGGCCATGGCTTCGACCCTAAGGAGCACGGGCGAGATGGAGGAGGAACCGTTGGTACACCCATCAGCAGTTCCTTGTCACCGGTCTACCGGCGAGTGTCGGATGGACGCCGCACCCCAGGCACCGGGCTGGAAAGAGGAGAGCGGGCGAGATGACGAGACCGAGGCGGGCTATGACAGCCGTCATGACTGCGCTGACCCTGGGAGTGCTGATCGCCGTGGGCGTCGTCATCGTGCAGACTGCGCCCGGGCCCACGGCTCCGTCCGACCCGCCGAGCGCCCCGGCACGCACGCCGGGGACACCCGGTGAGGCGTCTGTGCGCGTCGCCGAGGACACGCCGCTGACCGAGGTGATGGCCGCCGATGAGCTCGATGGTGTCGGCGAGCTGCTCTTCCCCTTCCCGGACCGGATCACCGAGGACATGACGATCGCGGACACCGCCCGGCTGCTGCCCTACCACAGCAACATCGATCCGGCGGAGGTCGCCCGGACCGTCGACGACGTCCTCGACCGCGCGCGCGTCGGCGAGCTGACCTTCTACCCGATCTACACCGACGCGCAGATCGCCAAGGATCCCAGCAAGGCCGACATCGGCCTGTTTCTCTTCCCGGGCCAGCCGGGAGCGCCGTTCTCGATCGTCTCCCCCGGCGGCGGCTTCTCCTACGTCGGCTCCATCCACGAGGGCTTTCCCCACGCCCAGGAGATCGCCAGCCACGGGCACCACGCCTTTGTGCTCAACTACCGCACCGGCGACGGCGGACGGTCGGCCACCGAGGACCTGGCAGCGGCGATCGACTACGTGTTCGCCAATGCGGACGCCCTGGGCGTGGACACCGACGGATACGCGCTGTGGGGCAGCAGCGCCGGGGCGCGGATGGCCGCGAACCTCGGCAGCTACGGCACCGCCGCGCTCGGGTGGCCGGACCGGCCGCGGCCGGCTGCGGTGATCATGGCCTACACCGGGCACACCGAGGTTGCCGGGCAGGACCCGGCGACGTTCGCCGTCGTCGGGCAGAACGACGGCATCGCACCACCCGGCGTGATGCGGGATCGGATAGACCGCCTCGACCGCGCCGGTGTGCCCACCGAGCTCCACGTCTACCCAGACGTCAGGCACGGGTTCGGGCTGGGCACAGGGACCCCCGCCGAAGGCTGGGTGGAGGACGCGCTGGCCTTCTGGGAGGCCCACCGCCGGTGACACTTTCAGCCGTCGAGCGGGTGGCGGACACGGGAACGGACCACACAGGAGAAGGAGAAGGAGAAGTCCATGGAGACACGCACACTAGGCCGCAGCGGCCTCGAGGTATCGGCGGTCGGCTTCGGGTGCATGGGGCTCAGCCACGGCTACGGCACACAGGTCGACGACGCGCACGGGATCGAGGTGATCCGCCACGCCGTCGATCTCGGGGTGACGTTCTTCGACACTGCGCAGGTCTACGGACCGTTCGTCAACGAGCAGCTCGTCGGCACGGCGCTGGCACCCGTGCGCGACGAGGTCGCCATCGCCACGAAGTTCGGTTTCGACGTCGACGGCGCAGGCGGGTCCGAGCTCAACAGCACCCCGGAGAACATACGGCGCACGGTGGACGCGTCTCTCGGCCGCCTCGGCGTGGAGCGGATCGACCTGCTCTACCAGCACCGAGTCGACCCCGCGGTGCCGATCGAGGACGTCGCGGGCACGGTGAAAGGGCTGATCGAGGCGGGCAAGGTCGCCCACTTCGGTTTGTCCGAGGCCGGCGTCGCGACGATCCGCCGCGCCCACGCGGTACAGCCGGTGACCACGCTGCAGAGCGAGTACTCGCTGTGGTGGCGCGAGCCCGAGGCCGAGATCCTGCCGACGCTCGCCGAGCTCGGCATCGGCCTGGTGCCCTTCAGCCCGCTCGGGAAGGGGTTCCTCACCGGCACCGTGGACAGCACGACGTCGTTCGGCGACGGCGATCTGCGCGCCGCACTGCCCCGCTACGGCGAGCAGGCGCTGCGAGACGGCCAGCACCTTGTCGACCTGCTCGGCGCCATCGCGCGAGGAAAGGGGGCCACCCCCGCCCAGGTCGCGCTGGCGTGGCTGCTGGCGCAGCGCCCGTGGATCGTCCCGATCCCCGGTACGACCAAGACCGCGCGCCTCGAGGAGAACGTCGGCGCTGCATCCGTCGAGCTCTCCGAGGACGAGCGGGAGCAGCTCACTGCAGCATCGGCACTCATCGACACCTCGGTCGCCCGCTACCCGGAGAAGATGCAGAGCTGGATCGACCGCTGAGCGGACGACCGGCCAGTCATCCCACCCACGAGACCAAGGAGCGCGACATGAGCACCTCTCCCACCTCCGGGCGCGTCGCGGTCATCACCGGCGCATCGTCCGGGATCGGTGCCGCCACCGCCCGCGCCCTGGCGGACGACGGGTACCGGGTCGCGGTGCTCGCGCGCCGCCTCGACCGCATCGAGGCCATCGTCCAGGAGCTCGGCAACGGGGAGAGCACGGCTGGGGCGACGAACTTCTGGTGGGCCCAGAGGGACTCGAACCCCCGACATCCGCGGTGTAAACGCGACGCTCTAACCAACTGAGCTATAGGCCCTGGCGGAGGGTAAGCCTACCAATCCCTCGGTCCCCGGCCACTCCACCCTCGACAGTTGAACACCGCCGTCGAGAACCAGCACCACCCGCGAGCTGTGCCCGCGGACGCGTATCGTCGAACGCGGCCGCGGCCAGGACGGCGAGCGCACCCAGGAACTGTTCCTCCGACACTAGGTGCGGGCGCTCCCCGGAGTAGCCATCACGCAGGTTTTAGTCGGGGCTGAAGGCTGCGCGCAGGTCCTGCTCGCGCACCTGCTGGAGCAGGTCGGGGAACCGAGTGGCGAGCAGTTCCCGGGAACACTCCTCCTCGGCGCCGTGCACCTGGTGCGCCACGCCATCGACCTGCCTTCCCGCTTGCGGGACGGCGGAGTGTCAGCGCCACTTCCCCGGCGCGGGCCAGTGGCCCTGCTCGGCGAGCACGTCCCGGAGCACGTCGATCCGGTCGGCCACGATGCCGTCCACCCCTTGGGCGAACAGCATCCGCATCGTGTCCGCATCATCGATCGTCCACACGTGCACCTGCTGCTCGCGCGCGTGCGCGCGAGCAATGAAGGAGTCGGTGACGATCCGCACCCTCCGGCCGCGGACCGTGGTGTGGATCGGCACCTGGAACGCCACCGCCCCGGCGCGGGCGGCCAGCGGCAGCCGGCCGAACCGCAGCGCGGCGATCTCCGCCGGCGAGGCCGAAGTGGCCACCTCGGGCAACAGCCGGCGCACCCGCACCAGACGCCGGTGGCTGAATGCGGCCAGCACCACCCGCCCAGCAGCACCGGCCGCGCGCAGCACCGCCACGGCCGGGCCCACCACCGCATCGGACTTCAGGTCGATGTTGAAGCGCAGCGCCGGGAACTCCTCGAGCAGCTCGGCCAGGGTCGGGATCGACTCCCCGCCACTGAGCGTGAGCGCCCGCACATCGGCCGCAGTGAGATCACCGACGGCCACGTCCCGGCCGGCCACCCGGGCCAGGTCGGCATCGTGCAGCACGAACGCCACACCATCACCACTGGCCTGCACGTCGGTCTCGATGTACTGGTAGCCGAGCTCAGCGGCGTGCGCCACCGCGCGCAGCGAGTTCTCGATCCCCTCGTTCGCCGGCAGACCGGCGCCCCCGCGGTGCGCGATCGCCAGCGGCCCCCGGGGCAGCTGCAACGTCATCGCGTTCGTCCTGGCGTGTCCCGCCCCGAGCCCCCACCGGAGGCACCGGTGCCGTCCTCGCCGAGCAGATCGGCGATCGCGGCTTCATAGTCGGCAACCGGGCGCGCCCACCCCCGGGGTGCGCTGGTGCGCCACCGAACCACACCGGCGGCGTCGATCAGCATGCTCACCCGGTCGGCGGCGCCGTCGCGTGCGGAGAACGCGCCGTAGGCGCGCGCGATCTGCCCGTGCGGCCAGAAGTCGGAGACCACGTCGAAGGTGACCTGGTGCTCCTCGGCCCAGCGCCGCAGCGTAGGCACCGCATCACAGGCGACCAGCACCACCCGCACGCCTCGCTCCTGCCACCGGGGCCAGGCCCGCTGCAGGGCCGCAGCCTCGTCGGTGCACACCGGGGTGAACGCGAACGGCACGAACACCAGCAGCACCGGCCCTCCGCGCAGGGTGGCCATCGAGAGGGTGGCGCCATGAGCGTCCGGCGCGGCGAAGTCCGCGGCGACGTCACCTACGCCAGGCGAGGCTCCGCCGTCGAGCAGCGCCTCCGCCCCCGAACGATCGGTCCGGCCGGGCGAGGCTCCGCCGTCATTCACCGACCGCGACCACGCGAGGTGAGCCGGAACCCACTCCAGTGCTCGGCCGCCGAGATAGTGCTCGTGCTGTGCAGACCGGCGGTGCGTGCCGCCTCGCCCACCTCAGGTGCGCCCACGTGCCCCTGACGCCCGGCCTTGGGAGTCAGCACCCACACGAACCCGTCGTCCTCGAGAGTGGTCAACGTATCCACCAGCAGGTCGGTCAGGTCGTGCGTGTCGCCGTCGTCCTCACGCCACCACACCAACGCCATGTCGGTGACGTCGTCGTAGTCCTCGTCGACGAGCTCGGTGCCGGTGGCCTCCTCCAGCTCGCTGCGCAGCCCGGAGTCGACATCGTCGTCGTAGCCGAACTCCTGGACCACCTGCCCAGCCTTCACTCCAAAACGGACGCCTGCGCTGTCGTTCGCGGCGTTCGTGGTCGCTGCCACGTGTGTCCTCTCTGTCGTGCACCGCACCGGGTCGGCGGTGTGCTCATCCCCACACCGTACCGGCGCAGGTGCACCCTGACACAGCATCTCCACAGGTCGGCCGAGTTTTCTCCCCTGCGCCATGGTGGTCACGATACGAAACCGTGATGTCACGGATCTCACACCACAAGAAGGTGACGGGCCCGCGTCAAGGCATGACAATGGGAGCGTCACCGTAGCCCCAGCCACCTAGACCTTCCGGCCAGGGCATGTCGCTAGCACCTCACCGGGTGCGGAGAGAAGAGAGAGTCGTGACGTCACGCAACGAAGCCGGGCCTCTGATCAACGGCCTGCTCAGCCAGGTGCCGGACATCGACCCGGACGAGACCAGCGAGTGGCTCGAGTCCCTTGACGGTCTCATCGACGACCGTGGCGGTCCGCGCGCACGGTACATCTTGCTGAACATGCTCAAGCGCGCTCGCGAGCGCCAGGTGGCCGTGCCCTCGGCGATGACCACCCCGTACGTGAACACCATCGCGGTCGAGGACGAGCCGTACTTCCCCGGCGACGAGGCCGTGGAGCGCCGCTACCGCGCCTACCTGCGGTGGAACTCCGCGGTGATGGTCACCCGGGCGCAGCGCCCGGACATCGCGGTCGGCGGACACATCTCCTCCTACGCCTCCGTGGCCACCCTGTACGAGGTGGGCCTGAACCACTTCTTCCGCGGCAAGGACCACCCGGGCGGCGGCGACCAGGTCTACTTCCAGGGGCACGCCTCCCCCGGCATGTACGCTCGCGCCTACCTCGAGGGTCGACTGTCCGAGGCGGACCTGGACGGGTTCCGCCAGGAGCTGTCCCGCCCGGCCGGAGGCCGCGGCCTGCCGTCCTACCCGCACCCGCACAACATGCCCGACTTCTGGGAGTTCCCGACCGTGTCCATGGGGCTCGGCCCGGCGTCGGCGATCTACCAGGCCTGGACCAACCGGTTCATGCACGCCCGCGGCATCAAGGACACCTCGCAGCAGCATGTGTGGGCGTTCCTCGGCGACGGTGAGATGGACGAGCCGGAGTCCCGCGGGCTGGCGCACTTCGCCGCCGGACAGCAGCTGGACAACCTCACCTTCGTGATCAACTGCAACCTGCAGCGCCTGGACGGCCCGGTACGCGGCAACGGCAAGATCATCCAGGAGCTGGAAGCCTCGTTCCGAGGCGCCGGCTGGAACGTGATCAAGGTGGTCTGGGGCCGGGAGTGGGACGCCCTCCTGGAGGCGGACAAGGACCGCGCCCTGGTGAACCTGATGAACCAGACCCTGGACGGGGACTACCAGACCTACCGGGCAGAGAACGGCGCATTCATCCGGGAGCACTTCTTCGGTCGCGACCCGCGCACCAAGGCGCTGGTGGAGAACATGACCGACGACGAGATCTGGGCGCTCAAGCGCGGCGGGCACGACTATCGCAAGCTGTACGCCGCCTACTCCGCGGCGATGAACCACACCGGTCAGCCGACGGTGATCCTGGCGCACACGGTCAAGGGGTACGGCCTCGGTTCGGCGTTCGCCGGCCGGAACGCCACCCACCAGATGAAGAAGCTCAAGGAGAACGACCTGAAGCTGCTGCGCGACTCGCTGCGGCTGCCGATCCCCGACTCCGAGCTCGAAGACCCCTACAGCGCGCCCTACTACCACCCGGGCAAGGACGCACCCGAGATCGAGTACATGCTCGACCGGCGCCGGCAGCTCGGCGGGTTCCTGCCCGAGCGACGCTCGAAGTACACCCCGGTGAGCCTGCCTGGGGACAAGGCCTACGAGCGGCTCGCCAAGGGCTCCGGACAGCAGGAGGTCGCCACCACGATGGCCCTCGTGCAGCTGTTCAAGGACCTGCTGCGGGACAAGGAGTTCGGCAAGCGGATCGTGCCGATCATCCCGGACGAGGCGCGGACCTTCGGCCTGGACGCGATCTTCCCCAGCCTGAAGATCTTCAACACCACCGGGCAGAACTACATGCCGGTCGACCGGGACCTGCTGCTCAGCTACAAGGAGTCCGAGTCCGGTGGGCTGATGCACACCGGCATCACCGAGGCCGGGTCCGCAGCGGCGTTCCAGGCGGTCGGCACCTCCTACGCCACGCACGGCGAGGTGATGGTCCCGTTCTACTTCTACTACTCGATGTTCGGGTTCCAGCGCACCGGTGACCAGTTCTGGGCCGCTGGTGACCAGCTCACCCGCGGGTTCCTGATCGGCGCCACCGCCGGGCGGACCACGCTCACCGGTGAGGGCCTGCAGCACGCCGACGGGCACTCCCCCGTGCTGTCGTCTACGAACACCGCCATGGTGCACTACGACCCCGCCTACGGGTATGAGATCCGGCACATCGTCAAGGACGGTCTGCAGCGGATGTTCGGCGAGGACGACCGGAACCCGGACGTCATCTACTACCTCACCGTGTACAACGAGCCGATGCTGCAGCCGGCGGAGCCGGAGGACGTGGACGTGGAGGGCATCCTCAAGGGCATCTACCAGCTGGCCGCCCCCGCCGAGGGCGAGGGCCCCGAGGTGCAGCTGCTCGCCTCCGGTGTCGCGGTGCCGTGGGCGCTCAAGGCTCGCGACGTGCTCGCGGAGGACTGGGGCGTGCGCGCCGGTGTGTGGTCGGTGACCAGCTGGAGCGAGCTGCGCCGGGACGCCCTGGCAGCCGACCGGGAGGCTTTCGTCAACCCGGACGGGGAGCAGCGGCAGGCCTACGTCACCCAGAAGCTCTCCGGTGCGCAGGGCCCGTTCGTGGGCACCTCGGACTACGACTTCCAGGTGCCGGACCACATCCGGGCGTGGGTGCCGGGCGACTACTGGACGCTCGGCGCGGACGGCTTCGGCTTCTCCGACACCCGCCCGGCGGTGCGCCGGCACTTCCTCATCGACACCGAGTCGATCGTCACCCGTGCGCTGCAGGCCCTGGCCAAGCGCGGTGACGTCGACGCCTCAGCACCGGCGCAGGCAGTGCAGAAGTACCAGCTGCTGGACGTGACCGCCGGTACCACCGGATCGGCCGGCGGGGACAGCTGAGCGGTTCCCGCTACGGCGAAGTTGCTCGTCGATCCGGTCACTGTGGGTAGCCGGATCGACGAGCAACTTCGGCCTGCGGCTGGGAGTGGGTCAGTCGCCCGCGGTGGCGTTCTCGGCGGCGTGCACGAACGGCTCCAGCTCAGCGACCACGCGGGCGGTGCTGGCATGATTACCGCCCAGCTCAGCGAGATCGCGCAGGTGCCGACGGGCGTCGGCGGGCCGCTCGGCGTCCAGCGCTGCCTGCACGATCTGCCGACCCGCCTCCGGTTCGTGCTCGGCCGGCGACCAGTGGCCTACCCCGAGGCCGAGCGCCTCGCTGGGCAGGTGTGCCTCGCGCAGCATCCGCACCCCTTCCAGCAGCGCCTGACCGCTCGGGTCGCGCTCGCACGCGGCACCGAGCCGGCGCATCGCTCCTTCCCGGTCGTCGTCCAGGGACAGCCGGGCCATCTCGATCAGCCCGTACCAGCCGCTCGGTCGTCCGGCCAGCTCCTCGGCCAGCGCCCAGTGCGCAGTGTCGGCAGCCTCAGCGCGGGTGATCGGCCCGGTGTCGGCGGCGAGCGGATCCGGGTGGGCGACCTCCGCGGCGCGGCGGCGGACGATCTCGGCGAGCTCGTTGAACGCCGGCACGTCGTTCGGGTCCTCGGCGAGCACCGCCCGTAACCGGTCCTCCCGGTCGGCATCCGGCGGCAGTGGTGCACTGCTCTGACGGCGCTGCGGCCCGCGCACTGCGGGTGCAGCGCGGAACATCCTGCGGAGCCGGTTGCGCCATCCCATAGCGTCAGGGTAACGCCAAGGCTTTACCTCCTCCTGGTGAGTGCCAGGTCCGGACCGAGGGACGGACTCCGCGCGCGGTCCGCGGCAGGCAGTGTGCGGCGCACCGGCGCAGTGATCCTGGCCACGAGCGCCTCTTTGTGGGTTTCCCACAATCGCCGTTGCTCGTATCCTCAGGTCCATGCCCCCCTCCGCCGGCGATGCTGCAGCCCCCGACTCCGCAGCCCCGGACACGGCAGCGACCGGGGAGATGGTGCGCCGGCTGCGTGGCGGCACCGACCTGCTCACCGCTGCCGCCCTGCGTCGTCTGGACGCCGAGCTCACCTGGTACCGGGCGCTACCGGCCGAGGACCGTTCCTGGATCGGCCTGGTGGCCCAGTCCGGCATCGCCAGCTTCATCGCCTGGTACGAGAACCAGGGCCGTGGCGCCTACAACGCCGGGGAGATCTTCCGTGCTGCACCACCGGAGCTGACCCGGTCGATCTCCCTGCAGCACACGCTGCAGCTGGTGCGGATCGTGGTGGAGGTGGTCGAGCAGCACACCGAGGAGCTCGCCGCACCCGGCCAGCACTCCGCGCTGCGGGAGGCCGTGCTGCTGTACTCCCGCGAGGTCGCGTTCTCCGCGGCGGAGGTCTACGCACGGGCCGCGGAGAGCCGGGGCGCGTGGGACGCCCGGCTGGAGGCGCTGGTGGTGGACTCGCTGCTGCGCGGGGACCCGGACGACTCGCTGCACTCCCGGGTGGCGGCCCTCGGCTGGGCGGGGCGCGGCAGCGCACTGGTGATGGTCGGCACCGCCGACGACCCGCTGGACGAGGTGGGCGCCGCCGAGCTGCGCCGGGCCGCGCGCCGCGCCGCACAGGACGCCCTGGTCGGCATCCAGGGCGACCGGCTGATCGTGGTGCTCGGCGGGGAGGGGAACCTGCGGGAGCAGGCCACTGCCCTGCTGCCCCGGTTCGGCTCCGGACCGGTGGTGATCGGACCGGAGGTCCCCGAGCTCGCCGAGGCCGGCCGCTCCGCCCGCGCTGCGCTCAGCGCCCTGCAGGCGACCCGCGCCTGGCCCTCGGCGCCACGCCCGGTGCTCGCCGACGAGCTGCTCCCCGAACGCGTGCTCACCGGCGACAACGACGCCCGCCGCACCCTGCTCACCGACGTGTACCAGCCGCTGCAGAAGGTCGGCGGTCCGCTGCTGACCACGCTGAGCACCTACCTGAACGAAGGCCGCTCGCTGGAGGCCACCGCCCGGCTGCTGTACGTGCACCCGAACACCGTCCGCTACCGGTTACGCCGGATCGCCACTGTGACCGGCTGGGACCCGGTGGACGCCCGGGAGGGGTTCGTGCTGCAGATCGCGATCGCCGTGGGCCAGCTCGCCGGCGGTGTCGCTTTGTAGGATTCGGACAAACCCCTCCGGACAACCTGGTGCGATCCGTCGTGCTCGGTACCGGGCCGCACGCGGAAAGGTGAAATGTGTGATCGCACTCCTCAGCCCTGGTCAGGGCGCCCAGGCCCCCGGGATGCTCGCGCCGTGGCTCGAGCTGGACGGGGCGGCCGAGCTCCTCGCTGAGCTCAGCAACGCCGCCGGGCTGGACCTGCACACTCTGGGCACCACCGCCGATGCGGAGACGATCAAGGACACCAAGGTGGCCCAGCCGCTGATCGTGGCCGCCTCCCTGGTCAGCCTGCACGCGCTGGAGGCTCGCGTGGGCAGCCGGGCACGATGGGCGCAGGTCAGCGCCGGGCACTCGGTCGGTGAGTTCGCTGCAGCGGCCGCAGCCGGAGTGCTCAGCGCCCCAGACGCGATGCACCTGGTGGGCGTGCGGGGCCGGGCGATGGCCGAGGCCGCCGAGGCTGCCGAGACCGGGATGAGCGCCGTGGTCGGCGGCACCCCGGAGGACGTCGAGGCCGCACTGTCTGCGCACCACCTCGTCGGCGCGAACGTCAACGGCGGTGGCCAGGTGGTCGCGGCCGGGCTGCTGACCGACCTGCAGGCGCTGGCGGACGACCCACCCACCCGGGCGCGGGTGATCCCGCTGGCGGTGGCCGGGGCGTTCCACACCGACCACATGGCCCCCGCGGTGCAGACCGTGCGCGCCGAGGCCGAGCAGGTCCAGGCACTCGACCCGCAGGTGCAGCTGCTGTCCAACGCCGACGGCGCACCGGTCACCTCCGGCGCCCAGGCGCTGGAGCGCCTCGTGGCACAGATCTCCTCCCCGGTGCGCTGGGACCTGTGCCAGGCGACGATCCTGCACAGCGGGGTGCCCGGTGCCGTGGAGCTGGCCCCCGGTGGCGTGCTGGCGGGTCTGGCCCGGCGCAGCATGCGCGGGGTGACCACTGTTGCCCTGAAGAGCCCGGACGACCTGGACGCCGCCGCCGATCTGATCACCCGCAGCACCGAGGAGACACGATGACCAAGCCGACCCTCGCTCAGCCGAAGCCTGCGGCCGCCAGCCGCATCCTCGCCGTCGGCGGTATGCGCGGCGGGACCCTGGTGCCCAACGACGACATCGTCGGCCCGATCAGCTCCTCGGACGAGTGGATCACCCAGCGCACCGGTATCCGCACCCGTGCCCGGGCCGGACGGGAGGTCTCGGTGAAGGACCTCGCGGTCGGAGCCGCGCAGGACGCGCTGGCCAAGGCGGGGCTGACCGGTGCAGACCTCGGTGCGGTACTCATCTCCACGGTCACCCACTTCGAGCAGACTCCCTCGCTGGCCGCCCTGGTGGCGGATGCGATCGGCGCCACCCCCGCGCCCGCCTACGACATCTCCGCAGCCTGCGCCGGCTACTGCTACGGCATCGCGCAGGCCGACGCCCTGGTGCGGGCCGGTACTGCCGAGCACGTGCTGGTGATCGGTGTGGAGAAGATGAGCGACTTCATCGATCCCACCGACCGGACCATCTCCTTCCTCCTCGGCGACGGCGCCGGGGCCGCGGTGGTTAGTCGCAGCGACACTGCGGGTATCGCCCCGACCGTGTGGGGCAGCGACGGCGGCAAGGCGGACGCCATCTACCAGACCCGGTCCTGGCTGGACTACCGGCGCGAGGAGATGGGCGAGCCGGAGCCGCCCACCCCGGAGCTGGCCGAGGAGGTCAGCGCGATGACCACCCCGACGCTGCGCCAGCAGGGGCCGACAGTGTTCAAGTGGGTGATCTCCTCGATGCCGGACATCGCCCGCCGGGCGGTGGCTGCCGCTGGGCTCCAGATCAGCGACATCGACGTGTTCGTCCCGCACCAGGCGAACATGCGGATCACCGACCAGCTGCTCAAGCTGTTGAAGTTCCGCGAGGACGTGGTCGTCGGCCGCGACATCGCCGACACCGGGAACACCTCGGCCGCCTCCATCCCGCTGGCCACCGAACGGGTGCTGCGGGAGGGGCAGGCCTCCAGCGGTGACATCGCCCTGCAGATCGGGTTCGGCGCCGGGCTGGTGTACGCGGCCCAGGTGGTGGTGCTGCCGTGAGCGTGGCGCACACCACCACGAGAAGGTGGGCGTTGCCGCGTGCCGTAGTGGCAGCAGCAGCCGCGAGTCGGGGACACTGGTCCCGCTCGCACTGAAACCAAGCGTGACAAACGAGAAACGGAGAGATGATGGCGCACAGCGAAGAGGAGATCCTGGCCGGCCTGGCTGAGATCGTGAACGAGGAGACGGGTCTGGAGACGGACGCCGTGCAGGCGGACAAGTCCTTCACCGACGACCTGGACATCGACTCCCTGTCCATGATGACGATCGTCACCCTGGCCGAGGAGAAGTTCGATGTGCGCATCCCCGACGAAGAGGTGAAGAACCTCGCCACCGTTGGTGACGCCGTCAAGTACATCACTCAGGCACAGTCCTGACCCCGGCCCGGCCGCGGGTGCACGCTGCACCTTCCTGGCTGGGACCACCTGGCGCCGGGAGCACCCCGCCGCCGTCGGGCGCGTGCTCCGATGCGAGTACGCGCCCGACGCTTAGCACCTGACACATCCTTGGAGACCCTCATGACGGACCAGACGAACGTCGTGGTCACCGGCCTCGGCACCACGAATCCGCTCGGCGGCGACGCGGCCTCGACCTGGGACGCTGCGCTCGCCGGACGGTCCGGGGTGCGCACTCTGGAGCAGGACTGGGTGAGCGAGTACGAGCTGCCGGTCACCTTCGCCGGGCAGCTCGCCGAGCCGGTCGAGGAGAAGCTCACCCGCCAGGAGATGCGCCGGATGGACCCGAGCGCGCAGTTCGCCATGATCGCTGCCCGGGAGGCGTGGGCGGATGCCGGGGTTCCAGAGGTCGACGGCGAACGGCTGGGTGCCGTTGTCGCCTCCGGTATCGGTGGGGTCACCACCCTGGTGAACGCCTGGGACACGATCAAGGAGAAGGGGGTGCGCCGGGTGCTGCCGCTGACGGTCCCGATGCTGATGCCCAACTCTCCGGCCGCGTACGTGTCTATCGAGCTGGGCGCGAAGGCTGGCTCGCACACCCCGGTCTCGGCGTGCGCCTCCGGGGCGGAGGCGATCGGGTACGGCCTGGAGATGATCCGCACCGGCAGGGCCGACGTGGTGGTGGCCGGCGGTACCGAGGCCGCGACCCACCCGCTGCCGATCGCCTCGTTCGCGAAGATGCAGGCGCTGTCCACCCGAAACGACGACCCGGCCGCTGCCTCCCGGCCCTACGACGTGAACCGGGACGGCTTCGTGCTCGGCGAGGGTGCCGCGGTGGTGGTGCTGGAGAGCGAGGAGCACGCCAAGGCCCGCGGTGCCCGTATCTACGCCCGGGTGCCCGGGGTCGGGATGAGCGCCGACGCCTATGACATCGCCCCACCGGACCCGAGCGGTGCCGGGCAGGAACGGGCGCTGCGCCTGGCGCTGGCCAACGCCGGGGTGGCCGCAGCAGACCTGGTGCACGTGAACGCGCACGCCACCTCCACCCCCGCCGGCGACGGTGTGGAGGCCACTGCGATCCGCCGTGCCCTGGGCGCCGATGCCGACCACGTGGCGGTCTCGGCGACGAAGTCGATGTCCGGTCACCTGCTCGGTGGCGCCGGGGCGCTGGAGTCGCTGCTGACCATCCTCGCGGTACACCACCGCACGGCTCCGCCGACGATCAACGTGACCGACCCGGAGCCGGGTCTGGAGATCGACCTGGTGCGGGACACCCCGCGGGAGCTGCGCGGCGGTCAGATCGCTGCGGTGAACAACGCGTTCGGCTTCGGTGGGCACAACGTGGCGCTCGTGGTCGCCAGCGCCTGACCGGGTTCCCACTCGCGAACGCCCCGGTTCGCGGCCTGCGGCGGCGTGTCGGCCGCCTCACCTTGCGTTCGCGAGGGTGGGGAGACAGAACTCAGCGGCGCGGCCCCTCCTGCCGCGCCGCTGAGTAGTCTTCGACCGTCCTCCTCCTCGGGGCCGGTCAGCCCACCCGGTGCAGCCAGCGCACGGGAGCACCGGCGCCGGCGTAGCGGAACGGTTCCAGCTCGTCGTCCCAGGCCTGGCCGAGGGCCAGCTGCAGCTCGTGCCGCATCCGGGCCGGTTCGCCGACATGCTCCATAGCGGCCCGCACCCGGTCCTCGGGCACGACGACGTTGCCGTGGGTGTCGATCTGGGCGTGGAAGATGCCCAGCTCGGGGGTGTGGCTCCACCGGCCGCCGTCGACGCCGCGGCTGGCTTCCTCGGTCACCTCATAACGCAGGTGATTCCAGCCGCGGAGCGCCGACGCCAGCCGTGCCCCGGTCCCGGGCACACCAGTCCAGGACAGCTCGGCCCGGAACATCTCGGGCGCGGCGGGCTGCGGGGTCCACTCGAATGCCACCCGGGCGTTCAGCACAGACCCGGTGGCCCACTCCACGTGCGGACACAACGCGCGCGGCGATGAGTGCACGAAAACAACACCGCGGGTGCTCTGACCTGACATGCTGTTCCCTTCTGTGACCGGTCGAGATGCGTCTTCCCCAACGATCTCGCGCGTTCACTTCCAAGAACCGCTCGCGGCGTACGGCTGTGATTATGCCTTAGATCGGCGATTTTGTCGCCCCGGATCAGAACCTTTCCCGCACGGTGCGCAGCGCGTCCCTGCGCACCTGGCCGGTCAACCGGGACAGGTAGAGCTTGCCGTCCAGGTGGTCGTACTCGTGCTGCAGGCACCGTGCCATCAGGCCTTCACCCGCCACCTCGACGGCGTGGCCGTCCAGGTCGATGCCCGTCACCCGGGCGTAGGCTCCCCTGGTGGTGGGGAACCACAGCCCCGGCACGGACAGGCAGCCCTCGTCGCCGTCCTGCACCTGCTCGGACACCTCCACGAGCCGAGGGTTGAGCACATAGCCCAGATCGCCGTCGATGTTCCAGGAGAACGCACGCAGGCTGACGCCGATCTGGTTCGCGGCCAGACCCGCACGACCGTCGGCGTCCACGGTCTCCAGCAGATCGGTGACCAGGGTGCGCACCCGGTCATCGATCGTGGTGATCTCCTCGCACCGGGTGCGCAGCACCGGGTCACCGACGATCCGGATCTCACGAGTGGTCATCGTTCAGAAGTCCGCCAGGTTCCAACCGTAGGTGGGCTGCTGCCCGCTGAAGTCCAGGAACGGCTCCCAGGTGACCATCGTGGCCTCCGACGGTGCGTCGATCACGGCCCAGCCGGTGAAGGTCTCGTCCGGGCCGACCTCCGACGGAGCAAGCTGGTCCTGCGTCAGGCAGAACATGCCGGAGACCGCGTTCGCCTCCAGGGCTGTGCCGTTGGCGTTGACGAGTCCGAGCTCGAAACCGACGAAGCCGAAGGTCTCCGAGCCCTCGGCCAGGGCCGGCAGCGTGGTGAACTCGAACTCCAGGGCGATGTGCTCCCCGCTCGGGTCGGGGCACATCACTGCCTGCGAGCTGTCCGGCTCCCAGTTCCGCTCCACGCTCACCAGGGCGGCGGTCACCTCCGGCTCGCCGCTGACACTGAGGATCTCGACTGCCTCGCCGGGGGCGAGCGCCACGATGTCACCGGTGGACTGCTGGCTGTCGGTGGGGTCGTCGGTGGGGTCGTCGGTGGGATCTGCCGAGGTGGGATCATCTGTGGGGTCCGCGCTGGTCGGATCGTCCGTCGGGTCCGAGGTCACAGGCGCTGTCGGTGAGGGGGTCCCGCCGCCGGCTTCGTCGTCGCCGCCGCCGATCAGCCGCACGGCGAGCACGATGAGCAGCGCCAGGACGACCACACCGGCGATCCCGCCGACGATCAACGGGGTGCGGCTCTTCCTCTGCGGTACGTCACCGGGCCCGAACGGGCCGGACTGCTGCAGCTGCTGGCTGCCGGACGGACCGCCGAACTGGGGACCAGAGCCCGGAGGCGGAGCGGCCGAGTAGCCGCCGAAGGGCTGCTGACCGCCGGCGAGCTGGTAGTCACCCGGCTGGCCAGGACCGGGCTGCTGGAGCCCGCCCGCCGGGCTGTACCCACCCGGCTGCTCTCCTCCGGGCTGCTGTCCGGCTGCTGACGGTGCGGTGCCCCACTGCTGCGGAGCGGACGCTGCCGGGCCCTGCACGGCACCAGGCTGCTGTGGCACCCCGCTCCATCCCGACCCTTGCTGCTGGGCCGGGAACTGCTCGGTGGGCGTACCCGCCGGGAACTGCTCGGTAGGCGTACCCGCCGGGAACTGCTCGGTGGGCGCACCTGCCGGGAATTGCTCCGTCGCGTCGTGCTGCTGCTCCGGGAACTGCTCCGTGGGCTGGTCTTGCTGCTCGGTCGCCGGCACCGCCTGCTCGGCCGTGGCGGCATCGTCCTCAGCAGCGCCTGCATCTACAGCAGGTGCAGCAGGGGCCTGTTCGACGCCCGGGGCGCCTCCGGGAGTCTCGGCACCTGCTTCGCCGGCCCCGGGCGCTTCCGCGGAAGCGCCCGGGGCCGGCTCGTCGGAGATCCAGAACTCCCACCCTGGGGGCGCCGGCGGCCAGGCCGGGTCGGGTTGCCATCCCGCAGGTGGGCGCCATCCCTGCGGTGGTTGCGGCCAGCCGGGCGGCGGGTTGAAGCGGTAGGACATGGTTCCTCCCCAGGGACGTGCGCGGGCCCCGCACGCGAGACAGCTGTAAGACCAGGCTCGCCCATCTTAGAGCTCCGCCGCACACCCGCACAGCCGCACGAATGGGCGGTTCTCCCCAGTCCCGCCGCCACTGCCGGGCACCGTCCTCGATCAGGGCCGCACAGCGAGGCTCACGGTCACGAAGGAGTGTGCCGGCAGCTCCACCTGCAGCCCGCGCTCGGTCGTCGTCACTCCGTCATGGGCCACTGGCGCCACCTCTGCGGCGTGCCCGGGAGCGTTGTGCGCGGCGAGCGAACCAGCACTGAGGATCCGTGCCCGCACGTCGCTGGCGGTTCCGCCGCGCAGGTCCAGGTCCACCGCCACGTCCTCGGTGGCGTCCAGGTTGGACAGCGAGACCAGCACCCGGTCACCGGACCGACTGGCGGAGGCGGACACCGTGGTCAGCTCCTCCTCCCCCACTGTGCGCACCGGCAACCCGTCGGGGGTGTCCACCCGCAGGCTGGCGGCGTCCTGGTGCCCGGCGTTCATCTCGAACACGTGATAGGTCGGGGTCAGCACCAGCTCGCCGGAGTCCGGCTCGGTGAGGATCATCGCCTGCAGCACGTTCACCGTCTGGGCGATGTTCGCCATCACCAACCGGTCGGCGTGGCGGTGGAAGATGTCGAAGTGGGCGCTGGCCACCAGTGCGTCCCGCAGCGTGTTCTGCTGGTAGAGGAAGCCCGGATTGGTGCCCTCCTCCACGTTCCACCAGGTGCCCCACTCGTCCAGCACCAGCCCGACCTTCTTCTCCGGGTCGTAGCAGTCCATCACGTTGGAGTGGTTCCGCAGCAGCTCGTCGGTGAACGCGGCCCGCACCATGGTGCGGTAGTAGTCCTCCTCGGTGAACTGCGTCGCCTCGCCCTTGTCCGCCCACGTGCCCGGGATCGTGTAATAGTGCACGGACACCGCCTGGTACAGCCCGCGCGGGTCGCGTCCGCAGCCGCCGACCGGGTTGAGCGCCTTCATCAGCGTCTCGGTCCAGGCGTAGTCGTCGGAGTTGGCGCCGGCGGCGATCCGGTACAGCCTGTTCTCGCCATGGTTGCGGCAGTAGGTGGCGTACCGGCGGGCCTCCTCGGCGTAGTGGGCGGCGGTCATGTTGCCCCCACAGCCCCACGGCTCGTTGCCCAGGCCCCAGAACTTCACCTGCCACGGTTCGTCCCGGCCGTGCTCGCGGCGCAGCGCCGCCATCGGTGAGTCATCGCCGCGGGTGAGGTACTCCACCCAGTCGCTCATCTCCTGCACCGTGCCCGAGCCGAGGTTGCCATTCACGTACGGCTCAGCACCGAGCAGCTCGCACAGCGCCATGAACTCATGGGTGCCGAAGGAGTTGTCCTCCACCACATCACCCCAGTGGCTGTTCACCATCCGCGGGCGCTGCTCGCGGGGTCCCACACCGTCCCGCCAGTGGTACTCGTCGGCGAAGCAGCCGCCGGGCCAGCGCAGGTTCGGGATGCGCAGCGCACGCAGCGCGTCCACCACGTCCAACCGGATACCGCCCTCGTTCGGGATGTCGGAGTCCTCCCCCACGTAGAAGCCGCCGTAGATGCACCGGCCCAGATGCTCGGCGAAGTGCCCGTAGACGTGCCGGCTGATCACCGGTCCGGGGACGTCGAGGTTGATGATGGCGCGAATCGGTGCAGACATGAGGGACTCCGCTGTCAGGGTTCGTCGGGCGTGTGAGCGCTCACACCATATCGACGCCGTTGCTGCTCTTCAACGATTACCTCCAGACCGGCACTTTCATCTGGCTTACGTCCATGGACAATTGGACGACGGTCCACCTCGGACTGCGCTAGCGTCCGCCGGATGGGGTTCTTCTATGTGATCTTGGTGGTCGCCGGCGGTCTGTGCCTCTGGGGTGCGATCAGCCCGATGGGGATGTGGCGCGGGACGATGGCCTGGCGCTACGCGGACCCGGAGCCGCACCGGCCGAGCGAGTCACAGAACACGCTCACCCGAGTGGTCTGCGTGATCGCGCTGATCGTGATCATCGTCGCCTTCCCCATGGTCAGCAGCCTCTCGGCCCAGTACGAGCGTCAGCAGGAGGAAGACGCCTACGAGAACTGCCTCGATGAGAGAGACGACGCCGATGGCCTGCTCTCGGCCGAGGACTGGTGCGAGAACCTCTCGCCGGAACCGGAGGAGTCCTGATCACATCGACCGCCGGTACTCCCCGCCCACCTCGTAGAGCGCATGGGTGATCTGCCCGAGGCTGTGGCTGCGCACCGCCTCCATCAGGGCGGCGAACGTGTTCCCTCCGGTGCGGGCCACCTCCTGCAGCCGGTTCAGTGCGTCCGGGTCGACGGCGTTCCTCGCCTCCTGCCAGTCGCTCACCGAGGCGACCTGGTCGTCCTTCTCCGCCGAGCTGGACCGCACCAGGTCGATCGCCACCTCGATCTCACCGGCATGCTC
>Ga0209487_1001293_pt1 | contig 21380 bp, 16 predicted proteins | sample Poulit2012_FD_187524 | JGI IMG/M metagenome (GOLD analysis project Ga0209487, IMG submission 187524) | Agricultural soil microbial communities from Georgia to study Nitrogen management - Poultry litter 2012 (SPAdes) (version 2) | ecosystem: Environmental > Terrestrial > Soil > Agricultural land...
CGGGTGCATTGCCCGGCGCCATCATGGTGGGCAATCCAGTGCGCAGTGCTTTTAAAAACCTGGTGCCGCCTCAGGTGCGTTATGCCGAGCGTAGTGGCCCCTTGAAGTTGCTGGTATTAGGCGGCAGTCTCGGAGCCGCGCCATTGAATCAGGTCATCCCCGAGGCGATTGCTGCCATGCCGGCAGAACAAAGACCCCAGATTGTGCATCAGACTGGGGCGCAACATGTGGAAACAGTGCGGGCCCATTATCAGCAGTTGGGGGTCAAGGCAGAATGCAAGGCCTTCATCGATGAAATGGCCCAAGCCATGTCACAGGCCGATGTGATTATTTGTCGCGCGGGGGCCATGACGGTTGCCGAGGTGGCTGTCGCCGGTGTGGCGGCCCTGTTCATTCCCTTGCCCCATGCCATCGATGATCACCAAACGGCCAACGCCCGCTTTTTATCAGAATGTGGTGGGGCCTGGCTGCAGCCGCAGTCATCCTTTACGGCACAATGGCTCGGTCAATGGTTGCGCTCGTTGGATCGCGCGGCGTTGGCCCAGGTGGCTGAACAGGCTTATCAACACGCTCACCGTGATGCCACAGAGAAAATTGCCCAGGCTTGTATTGAAGTGGCACAGGAGGCCGCATGAAACATCGAATCAAACAGATTCATTTCGTCGGGATTGGCGGCTCAGGCATGAGCGGCATTGCCGAGGTGTTGCTCAACCTCGGTTATGCCATTAGCGGTTCAGATATCCAAGAGTCTGCCGTAACCCGTCGGTTGGCACGCCTGGGGGCGCGCGTGGTTATTGGTCATCGTGCAGAAAATGTCAAAGGCATGGGCGCCATTGTCATTTCCAGCGCCATTACCAATGACAACCCCGAGGTGCTGGCTGCCCGCGCTGCCAATATTCCCGTGGTACCAAGGGCCTTGATGCTGGCCGAGCTCATGCGACTGAAACGTGGTATTGCCGTTGCTGGTACGCATGGAAAAACCACGACCACTAGCCTGGTTGCCAGCTTGCTGGCCGCTGGGGGGCTGGATCCCACCTTTGTGATTGGCGGGCGATTAAATTCTGCTGATGCCAACGCCCGCTTGGGTCAGGGTGAATACATTGTGGTTGAGGCTGATGAGTCGGATGCATCGTTTTTAAATTTACTGCCGGTCATGAGCATCATTACCAACATTGATGTGGACCACATGGATACCTATGGCCATGATCTGGCCCGCTTGAAAAGTGCTTTTATTGAATTTACGCAACGCCTGCCTTTTTATGGCAGTGCCATTTTATGCACCGATGATGCTCATGTGCGCGAAATCATTCCCTTTGTGTCGCGGCCGATTACTACTTATGGCATTGACAGTGATGCCCAGATTCGGGCGGTGAACGTCCGCCATGAGGGTACCCAGATGTGCTTTGACGTACAGCGTCGGGGTAGCTCAGGTGTCTTGCCCGAGCTCTCGGTGTCTTTGAATTTGCCTGGTCGCCATAATGTGCTCAACGCGCTGGCGGCCATTGCGGTGGCCACCGAGCTGGGCGTGCCTGATGCGGTGATCAGTCAGGCATTGGCCGATTTTACCGGTGTGGGACGCCGATTTGCATTGCTGGGTGATTTCAAGGTGCCGGAGAAATCAGGCGGCGGCTGTTTTACGGTCGTGGACGACTACGGGCACCATCCCACAGAGATGCAGGCCACTGTCGAAGCTGCGCGTGGCGCTTGGCCTGATCGGCGCCTGGTCGTGGTGTTCCAGCCGCATCGCTATACGCGCACCCGTGATTGTTTCGAGGATTTTGTACAGGTGCTCAGTCAGGCAGATGCCGTATTTATTACCGAAGTCTTTGCGGCAGGCGAAGAGCCCCTGATCGCAGCCGATGGACGCGCCTTGACGCGCGGGGTGCGGGTGGCTGGTCGGGTCGAACCCATTTTCTTGCCCGAGCTCGATCAATTGGCCGATGGCATTTTGGATTTTGTGCGTGCCAACGATGTTGTGCTCATCATGGGGGCGGGCAGCATTGGACGGTTACCGACATTTTTGGGAGAAAGGCAATGAGCGCATCCATGGGACGAGTAGGGGTGTTATATGGCGGGCGTTCAGCAGAGCGTGCCGTTTCACTGATGTCCGGTCAGGGGGTTCAGGCGGCATTGGAGCGCGCCGGGATAGAAGCCCAGCTGTTTGATACTGGCGAACGCTCGCTGGCGGAACTGGCCGCAGCCAATTTCGATCGGGTGTTTATTGCCCTGCATGGTCGTTACGGGGAAGACGGCACCATCCAGGGGGCTCTGGAATTACTGGGCATTCCTTATACCGGTAGCGGCCCGATGGCCTCAGCCTTGGCCATGGACAAGGTGATGACCAAAAAAATCTGGCAACAGGCCGGCTTGCCTACGCCGGGTTACCAGGTACTGAGCATAGCAGATGAAAAGTTGTTGTCTGAATTAGGTGAATCTCTGGGGTTTCCGCTCATCATGAAGCCGCCCCATGAGGGTTCGACAGTAGGTTTCACCCGGGTGGACAGTGCAGCGCAGTTGGCCGAGGCTTTTGAGCTGGCGCGCCGTTACGACCATGAGGTGCTTGCCGAGCGTTTTATCGAGGGCCGGGAGCTGACCATTCCCGTATTGGGCAAGGGTGCCCAGGCGCGGGCTTTGCCGGTTATTGAAATTGTAGTGCCCGGTGATGGGTTGTATGACTACGAGCACAAATATCACAGCGAGGCAACGCAGTATTTTTGCCCGGCTGATTTGTCTGCTGCGTTGACAGAACAGTTGCAGCAGTTGGCGGTGCAAGCATACCAAGCCCTGGACTGTGCTGGCTGGGGGCGGGTCGACATCATGCTGGATGAACAGCACCAGCCTTGGTTGCTCGAGGTCAATACGTCGCCTGGCATGACCCCGCAGTCTTTGGTGCCCATGGCAGCCAAGGCCCAGGGGCTAAGTTATGAGGCGCTGTGCGTGGAAATCTTGCGCTCGGCTGACTTGAAAGTATTGTCTGTTTCACATCAGGAGGCCTAATCGATGTTCGCGGTGCGTTTCACCAACTTCATCGCAAATACATTGGCCGTGTTGGCGGTCAGTATCTTGCTGCTTGCCGTATTGTTCTGGGTGATTCGTCGACCGTATTTTTTGATCGATCGCATTGAGCTCAGCGCCGCTGATGCACAAGAGTTGCGCTATGTGCAACTGGATGATGTCAATGAGACTATCCAGGGGCAGATTAAGGGGGGGTTCTTTGATGTGGACCTGGACCAGGCACGTAGCGTGCTGGAAACGGTGCCTTGGGTGCGTCGGGCGCAGGTACAGCGGGTCTGGCCCAATCAGTTGCGCGTGACCCTCGAGGAGCAAGAACCTCTTGCCTTCTGGAATGAGGAGCACATGATTAACCGCTGGGGCGAAGTGTTTTTGGCTGACAAGACCCCTTTACTAGAAGAGGGCATGCACGCTTATATGCCGCAGCTCAATGGTCCGGAAAAATCCGAGCGGTTGGTTATTCAGCGCTATGCCGAGGTGGCACGCTGGGTGGCCCCCACTGGGCTAAATATTCGCGAGGTCACGCTTAGTCCGCGATATGCCTGGGATGTAGTGCTTTCCAATGATTTGCAGTTGTTAATTGGCCGTGACCCGGCTGCCGATGCGACGGACCCGCATGGGCGATCGGGGGCACAGTCTTTTGCCGCACGACTTGAACGTTTTATACAGGCTTGGCCCGCTTTGCTCGATCGCTTAGCCGGCCGTTCCATAGCACGGGCGGATTTGCGTTATAACGATGGGTTTGCCATAACTTTGGCGCCGCAAGCAAACAGTGAGTAATACAGAAAATGACCCGAGATATCAAGGATTTAATCGTCGCACTAGATATAGGCACCAGCAAGGTAGTGGCTGTGGTTGCCGAGATTTTGCCGGGCGGGCGATTTGAGGTGCTGGGCTTAGGGCAGCATGCCTCTTTGGGTATGCGCAAGGGCGTGGTCGTCAATATTGAAAGCACGGTGAATTCCATTCAAAAAGCACTGGAAGAAGCCGAGCTGATGGCCGATTGCAAAATCCGTGAAGTCTATACCGGCATTGCAGGCGGGCATATCCGCAGCTTCAACTCCAGTGGCATGGTGGCCGTCAAGGACAAGGAAGTCACTGCCACGGACGTTGCCCGGGTGATTGAAACCGCCAAGGCGGTCAACATACCAACGGATCAGCAGGTGCTACACGTGCTGACCCAGGAATTTATTGTCGATGCCCAGGAAGATATTCGGGAACCCATTGGCATGAGTGGCCTGCGTCTTGAGGTACGGGTGCATATTGTCACCGGTGCAGTCAGCGCGGCGCAAAATATTGTCAAATGTGTGCGCCGCTGCGGCCTTGAGGTGCAAGATTTGATTTTGCAACCGTTGGCCTCCAGTTTGGCTTGTCTAACCGAAGACGAAAAAGAGCTGGGCGTGGTCTTGGTGGATATCGGCGGCGGTACCACGGATATCGCTATCTATACCGGTGGGGCCATCCGTCATACCGATGTGATTTCCATCGCTGGGGACCAAATCACCAGTGACATTGCTTCCATGTTGCGCACGCCAACGCCGGATGCCGAAGAGATCAAGCTGCGTTATGGCATTGCCAAGCAGAACCTGGCTAATGCCGAAGAGTTGATCGAGGTCCCAGGTATTGGTGACCGCCCCAATCGTCAGGTTAAGCGCCAAGCCCTGGGCGCAGTCATCGAGCCAAGGGTTGAAGAGCTGCTGCATTTTGTGCAGCAAAGCGTGCACGAATCAGGCTATGACGATCTCATTTCATCGGGCTTTGTGATTACGGGCGGAACCGCCTTGCTGCCGGGTATCGTTGAGTTGGCCGAAGATGTTTTTGCCAAGCCCGTGCGTGTGGCTGTGCCCACCTACGAAGGCAGTCTGGCTGACGTAATGCGCAACCCCCGTTTTTCTACTGTTATGGGGCTGCTTACGGAAGCACGTTTGCAGCATGCTCGCGGGCGGCGGGTGGCGCAACAAAAAGGCAGCATGAAAACATTATTTGCGCGCATGCGCGAGTGGTTTTTGAATTAGTGGCGGCCCAGGCTAATTAGCAGCCCAGGCCGAATCGTTTTTTGAGGCAAGAATAAAAATGGCAATACAGGAGGGGAGAAGACCATGCATGATTGTTTGATTAGTTTTTTATTGCCTATGGGGCAAGAATTTTAATAATAAAAATTGTTTTTAACCGTCTTTATTTTTAGTTTTTGTGACGCAAGGGAGTCAAAATGATGAATTTTGAAATGATCGATACACAGAGCGGCTCCACGGTGATCAAGGTCATCGGAGTGGGCGGAGCCGGTGGCAATGCCATCACCCACATGATTAACTCAGGTGTGCAAGGGGTAGATTTCATCTGCGCCAACACCGATGCCCAGGCTTTGGCCAGCAGCCAGGCCCCGGTGCAAATCCGCTTGGGGCGCACTGGCCTTGGGGCCGGGGCCAAACCCGAGCAGGGGCGTGCTGCTGCAGAGACCGCTCGCGAGGAAATTCGCGCAGCGCTTGAGGGTGCACACATGGTATTTATCACCGCAGGCATGGGTGGCGGTACAGGAACAGGTGCCAGCCCCGTGGTTGCGGAAGTGGCCAAGGAATTGGGCATTTTGACGGTGGGGGTGGTAACCAAACCCTTTGATTTCGAGGGCAATCGCCGGTTGCAAATGGCCGAGGAGGGCATCAACCAGCTCAGTAAGCACGTGCATTCACTGATTGTGGTCCTCAACGAGCGTCTTTACGACCTGATGGACGAGGACGCCACCCAGGAAGACTGCTTTAAAGCCGCTGATGATGTGCTGCATAATGCTTGCGCGGGCATTGCAGAAATCATCAACGTTGAAGGTAATGTCAACGTTGACTTCGAGGACGTCAAAACCATCATGGGTGAGCAGGGACAGGCCATGATGGGTACTGCTGTGGCATCCGGCGAAGATCGCGCTATAGTAGCTGCAGAGCAGGCCATTGCTTGCCCATTGCTCGAAGGCGTCGATTTGCACGGTGCCCGTGGTATTTTGGTGAACATCACTGCAGGCCGCAACCTCAAGCTGCGTGAGACACGTCAGATCATGAATACTATCCGGGGCTATGCCGCCGAGGATGCGACCGTCATCTTTGGTACCGCCTACGATGACAACATGAGCGACAGCTTGCGCGTGACCGTGGTTGCAACGGGTTTGGGGCGTAAGCAAAGCCGCCCGGAGCTGGTGCATGACAACGAGGAAACGGTTGTTCTGCGCACAGGTACTGATGACGAGGCTATTGAAGAAGCACAGCCCGAAGCCACCAAGCCTGATGTTTTCCGCAGCCCACGCGCTGGGCGTCGCGCTTCTGAACAGGTGCGCGCTTTGGAAACTGCTGGGATGGATCACTTTGATATTCCCGCATTTTTGCGTAAGCAGGCAGACTAATTAAAGACGGTTATTGGGTGTGGCCCGGCGCCACACCCAGCTGTCTTTGAACTTGTTAACAACGCCAGGGTCAAAAAAAGGTACAATGACAGATCGTACAATGACAGATCCTGAATACTTTTGATTGACGCAAATTATGTTAAAGCAGCGAACCATTGCTCAAAGTGTGAGCACCAAAGGCATAGGGCTGCATTCTGGACATGTGGTCGAGCTGACCCTGCGCCCGGCAGCGCCTGATACAGGAATAGTTTTTCACCGTGTCGACCTTGATCCGGTGGTCAGTATTCCTGCGCGCGCTTTTTCCGTGGGCGGGACCATGATGGCTTCTGTCTTGCAAAAAGATTCCGTTGTGGTGTCTACGGTCGAGCATTTAATGTCTGCGCTGGCCGGATTAGGCATTGACAACCTTCATGTTGATCTGACGGCCCAAGAAGTCCCCATTATGGACGGTAGCGCGGGCACCTTTGTTTATTTGCTGCGTTCTGCCGGCCTCAAGGAACAAGAGGCACCCAAGAAATTCCTGCGGGTACTGAAAACGGTCCAGGTCGAAGAGGGCACCGATGATGACAAAAAATGGGCCCGCCTCGAGCCTTATGACGGGTTTGCGTTGCAGTTCTCTATCGATTTCCAGCACCCGGCCATCAATGCCACTGCCAATTTCGCCGAATTTGATCTGGCAGCAGATTCTTATGCCAAAACCATCGCACGCGCTCGCACCTTTGGCTTTGCCAGCGATGTCGAGGCCATGCGGGCCGCAGGCTTGGCGCGCGGGGGCAGTTTGGATAATGCCATTGTGGTCGATGAGTACCGTGTACTCAATGCCGACGGTTTGCGCTATGACGACGAGTTCGTCAAGCACAAAATCCTTGATGCCATTGGTGACCTGTATCTGATTGGTCACCCCTTGTTGGCCCGCTATGTGGCCTGCAAATCTGGCCATGGTCTGAATAACCAGTTGGCCCGTGCCTTGCTCGAGGACGAACAAGCCTACGAAATTGTTACCTTTGATGCCCAGGACAAGGCCGCTGTTGCGCTGGCAGGCGAATGGAAGTTTGCCTGATGGCTCCATGGCAGGTGAACCAGATATACCCATGAAATAACCCGAGGGCGTGGCCAAGGCCGCCGCTATGCGAGCACACTAGGTTAGCGTTCATAACGGGTTCAAATTTCTATAAAACAATCAGCGCGCCCGCCTGTGACAGGTTGGCGCGCTGTTTTTTTATGCTGTTGCTTTAATTCTGTCATTATTTTAATTTTGTTGATGATGCTTTAATAGCTGCCGCAGTGCCTCTGCCAAGGGGCCTTCTGGCAGCTCGTTTTTTAATTGGCCAAAGGCGGCAAGAGCCTCAGGGCTAAGACGCCTGACAGATGTAGTGTCTGCGGCCTTGGCTAACCGGCCCGCCGTTGTACCCGCCGCAGAAAGGGATTGTGCCGACGGGCTTAGGCGGCTAGTTGCCACCCCCTTTGGTTGGGTGTGGCTTGAACTGTGCTGCGGTGTTTCAGGCAACACACGCAGTTGAATGTCTGCAATCGGCCATTGGCGCTGCAGGCCTTTGAGCAAGCTGGGCAACAAATGCCGGATGCGGCTTGCGACCTGGGTGTTACTGGCTACCAGGCTAAGCTGACCCTGCTGCCATTGGCCAACGCGGCAACCCAGGCGCAAAGGGGCGGGTAGCAGGCTGTGCAGGCTTTCTTCCAAGGCCGCATGCTCTTTGGCCTGTGCCACAATACCGGCATTAGCCGTACTGCGCTGCAGCCAGTCGAGTGGGTGAGCTGCCATGGACGAGCCCGAGGATAAACGAAAGCGTCTTTGAATCATGGCGGTACCAGAAACAGATAATGAAATGATGCCAAAGCCCTGGTTAAGCCTGGTGGCCAGCGGATAAGCCTGGCGGTCAAGGGATAAGCCCGGCGACCAAGGAATAAGCCCTGTAGCCAGACAGGGGGCAATAGCTGGTCAAGTATCCAAGAGGGGGCTTGGAGCTGTAAAGGCGCAAAGCGCTTCGGGATGCTGATAGTGTAAAACAAATCGGCCCGGGTGCCCTCATGTTGGCCAGCAGAAAACAGCAAAACCCCCAGGATCAAAATGACCAGGTACGCCCTTGCTCTTTTTTGCTTTATATACTGTTAGTTTAGCGTCAACGTATTACAATACCAGGATAGTTTGCAGTCCAGACTACCCAAATGAGTATTCTGCGTTAAACTTAGTATCTTTTGTTATTCAATCAACATCAACACACAGGACCATGTCCGGTTTCCAGTGGCCAAACGCTTGTTTGGCATCTGGGTGCCAGGGCATGAGCACAATACGAGATGGTTTCTTTGCTACGAAAGCTTTTCGGTAGTCGCAACGATCGATTACTGCGCCAATATCAACGTATCGTTAACCAGATTAATGCGTTTGAGCCCCAGCTGGAAGCTTTGGACGACGATGCCTTACGCGCCAAAACCGACGAGTTCAAACAGCGCCTGCAGGATGGGGCCACGCTAGACGATATTTTGCCCGAAGCTTTCGCGGTGACCCGAGAAGCCGGCAAACGCGTTTTCAACATGCGCCATTTCGATGTGCAATTGATGGGGGGGATAGCCCTGCATCAAGGCAAAATCGCCGAGATGCGCACCGGTGAGGGTAAAACCCTGATGGCCACCCTGGCGGTTTATCTGAATGCGCTGACAGGCAAAGGGGTGCATGTGGTCACCGTCAACGACTATCTGGCCCGCCGTGACGCCGAGTGGATGGGGGTGCTGTACAAGTTTTTAGGCTTGTCGGTGGGGGTCGTGATGGCGAACCAGGACAACGCTGAAAAACAGGCCGCCTATGCCAGTGACGTCACCTATGGTACCAACAATGAATTTGGCTTCGATTATCTGCGCGACAACATGGAATACCGCGCCGAAGACAGACGCCAGCGGGGCTTGAATTTTGCCATTGTTGACGAAGTTGACTCCATTCTCATTGACGAGGCGCGTACCCCGCTGATCATCTCTGGCGTGGCCGATGACAATACCGAGCTTTATAAAACCATGGATGCCATTCCGCCGCTCATGAAGCGCATGGAGCACGAGCCGGTACCCCACGAGCCCGAACCCGAGGGGGATTTCTGGGTTGATGAAAAGGCGCATCAGGTCCATCTCTCCGAGGCCGGACACGAGCGCGCCGAAGAACTGCTGCGCGAACGCGGCTTACTGCCCGAGGGCGCTTCTTTATATGACACCAGTCATATCAGCCTGGTACACCATCTGATGGCAGCCTTGCGTGCCCATAACCTGTTTTTCCGTGATCAGCACTATGTGGTGCAAAACGGCGAGGTCGTCATTGTTGACGAATTTACAGGCCGGCTCATGTCTGGACGGCGCTGGTCTGATGGCTTGCACCAGGCCGTCGAGGCCAAAGAAGGGGTCGAGGTCCAAAAGGAAAACCAAACCCTGGCTTCCATTACCTTCCAAAACTACTTCCGCATGTACGATAAACTTGCCGGCATGACGGGTACAGCGGATACCGAAGCCTATGAGTTTCAGGAAATCTACGGCCTTGAAACGGTCATTATTCCGACCAACAAGCCTATGGTTCGGGTTGATGAAAATGACCAGGTATTCAAAACTGATCAGGAAAAATACGCCGCCATTCTGGCCGATATTCGCGACTGCCAAGAGCGTGGCCAGCCGGTTTTGGTGGGAACAACCAGCATTGAAAACTCTGAGCTGCTTTCCCAAATGCTCACCAAGGAAGGCCTCAAGCACGAGGTCTTAAACGCCAAGCAGCACGAGCGCGAGGCGCATATTGTGGCCGAGGCAGGTAAACCTGGACATATCACAATTGCGACCAACATGGCGGGTCGGGGTACCGACATTGTGTTGGGTGGCAGCCTGGAAATGCAGCGTTTTAAAATCCTTGAAGATGAAAACTTAAGCGATGAACAAAAAGCCCAGCAGATGGAACAGCTCGAGGCCGAGTGGCGGCCCTTGAACGAGGCTGTAAAAAAAGCAGGGGGGCTACGCATTATCGGTACCGAGCGACATGAATCGCGCCGTATTGACAATCAGCTGCGCGGGCGTGCTGGCCGCCAGGGTGACCCAGGTTCATCCCGCTTTTATCTTTCCCTGGACGACCCCCTGATGCGCATTTTTGCGGGGGATAGGGTACGCGCCATCATGGAGCGTTTGCGCCTTCCCGAAGGCGAGCCCATTGAAGCCCGAATGGTTAGCCGCTCCATCGAATCAGCGCAGCGTAAGGTTGAGGCGCGCAACTTCGATATTCGCAAACAACTGCTGCAATACGATGATGTGGCCAACGACCAACGCAAGGTGATTTACACGCAGCGCAACGAGGTGCTCGAATCCGAGTCAGTGCGCGACATGGCTTTCAATTTGCTCGAGGCTGCGATGAGCAGCGTTTTCCATACTTATGTACCAGAAGAGAGCATGGAAGAGCAATGGGAATTGGTCGGCCTAGAGAATACCCTGCAGTCAGAGTTCCACCTGGATGTTAATTTGGTACAGCGCATCGAAGAGGACACTTCGCTGACTGAAGAGGACCTCAAAGACATCGTTATTCAGGCAGCCAAAGACGCGCTGAATGCCAAGATAGAACAGGTAGGTGAAGACAGCTGGGCGCCTTTCGAGCGCGCCATCTTGCTGCAATCCATTGACAGCCAGTGGCGTAGCCACTTGTTGGCCATGGATCACTTGCGTCAGGGCATTCACTTGCGGGGCTATGCACAGCGCGATCCTCGCCAGGAATACAAGCGCGAAGCTTTCGAGCTATTTGCCGAGATGCTGGATCGCATTCGCGATGAGGTGGTCAAAGTCTTGCTGACCGTACGTATCCGGGCGGCAGAAGAGCCAGCCGAGGCCGCCGAGCCTGCTAACCCTTCCGGGATTAACGTGCGCTACCAGCATGCCGATTATGATACCGCTCTGGCCGAGCAGGATGGGGGTGGTGCAGCCACAGCAACAGCCACCTCTGGGGCTGCAGCTGCTGCCGCGGCAGCGGGTGCCTCAGCGACTACTTCAGCCGCGGACCAAAATGTGCCGCGGGTGGGGCGCAATGCGCCATGCCCTTGCGGTAGCGGGAAAAAATATAAGCACTGTCACGGGCGCCTGCGTTAAACATTAGCCCCGGGCCGCCCCTGGTTGGTGCCCGCCCTGTGGGCTGATTACTTTGCGGCCGATTAGGAATAGGCCTTAGCTTTGAGACTGCCCTGGTACTGACAGGTACCAATCAGGGGCTTTGGCGGTGCGCTTGCCCAGATGGGGTGCAATCAGTTCTTGATGCATGACTTGCGCAAGGGCTGGCGGGGCACAGTAAATATCCCCCGAAGCCGGCCAGTGCTCTTCGTGGTACAGGTCGGCACAGTGTGCGCCTGCTTCGCGGGCAATTAAGGTGCCGGCGGCCACATCCCAGGGGGCCAGCCCCATTTCCCAATAGGCATCGAAACGCCCTGCAGCCACCCAGGCCAAATCCAGGGCTGCTGAGCCCAAACGACGCAACCCGCGGGTTTGCTGGATGCCGGCTTGCATCATGGGCATGTATTGGTCGGCAAAACCAAAGTCCCTAAATGGAAAACCAGTGGCTACCAGGGCATCGGTTAAGGTTTCCGTTTGGCTACAGTACATTCTTTCCTGGTTAAGCCAGGCGCCTTGACCATACAGGGCACTGAAATATTCGTTTCGATTAGGATCATAAACCAGCCCTGCTACGGGCTCTGTGCGTGATAGTGGGGGCCGTCCCGGCATGGTGGTTGCGGCACGAGCGACCAAGGCGATGGAAACGGCATAATGAGGGATGCCATGCAAGAAGTTTGTCGTGCCATCCAAAGGGTCAATCACCCAGAAGGCCTGCCCTTGGGCTGTGCCGCCGGATTCCTCGGCAATGATGCCAAAATCGGGGCTTAGCTTTTGCAAGACTTCGATAATGGCTTGTTCAGCTTCTTGATCGGCTTGTGAGACCAAATCATTGCGCATTTTGAAATTTATCTGTAATTGTTCCCGATGGCGGGCATAATACTGCAACACTTGGGCGCCGGCTTCGGCGGCCTTGGTGGCGATAGATAAAGCGGCGCGTACATCGATCGCGGTGGTAGGGTCCATGCTGCTCCTTATGTGCGAATAAGAGGGGGCCCAGAACGGGCCAAGCCCCATAGTGACGATTAGGCTAGAGTCCTCGTTTTATCATATCTTGTTTGTTTTATCGGTGGTGCCCACTGCTGATTAGAACCGTTTGGATTCACGATTGACCGGTAGCTGAAACATGTCTTACGAACCACTGGAACCCGCTTGCCCAACCCAAACCAAAGAGGGGGTGGCAGTGCATCCTGAATATGGCGATGTCTATCATTCCTTGTCCGGAGCGATGGAGCAGGCCGATTATGTTTTTTTGCAAGGCAATGACTTGCCCATGCGCTGGCAGGGGCGCGCCCAGTTTACTATCTGTGAGACAGGATTCGGGCTGGGCAACAATTTTTTAACCACTTGGTATCGTTGGCTTCAAGATCCTCAGCGCAGCCAGCGTTTGCATTTTGTATCTTTCGAGGCGCATCCTTTGCCGCGCCACGAGCTGGCACGGCAGCTGCAACGCAGCCCTGCCGTATTACAGCCTTTGGCCCAGCAATTAATCAAGGCCTGGCCCAAGTTGCTGCCCGGGCTTCATCGACTGGAGTTTGAACAAGGTCAGCTAAGCCTTACCCTCATTTTTGGTCGCATTGAGCGCACCGCACCACTGGCGCAGTTGCGAGCCGATGCTTTTTTTCTAGATGGTTTTTCTCCTCGGCTCAACCCGGCCATGTGGACTCCCGCCTTATTTACTCAGTTGGTGCGCCTGGCTGCCCAGGGGGCGACACTGGCAACCTGGTGTACGGCATCAGCAGTGCGTCGAGCCCTGCAAAATGCGGGTTTTGTGCTCGAGAAGCGACCGGGCTTTGCCTTTAAGCGAGAAATGTTGACGGGTCGCCTGCGTTCCCATTTGGGTCAGCCTGCAGTGTCAACTCCCGCCCCAAAACGGGTGTTGGTGGTTGGGGGCGGTATTGTCGGGGCGGCTACTGCAGCAGCTCTGGCCCATCGCGGGGCAGTGGTTACCGTCTGCGATCCGTTGTTTGCTGCGCCTAAACAATCGGGAACCATCCCGTCTGCCCTTAATTTGGGGGCTGCCCATGCTGGCCATGCAGCAGTGGCCATGGTGCCTTTGCTGGCGCGACAAGATCCACCCCGGGCGCGTCTTAGCCGTTTAGGGTTGGCCTTGGCGGCCTTAAGATGGGGGCCATTATTGGGGCAGCACTGGTTTTTGCATCCTGCTTTGCATCTGCCTGAAAATGCCAGCCAGGCCCAGTACGACCGTCAAACACTTGAAGAATTAGGCTTTGATACGCAATGGGTTCACTGGTATCAAGGAGAGAACGCTGCAGGGACAAACAAGTTCCCCGATGTGACAGGCGAGTTTCCCGATGAGGCAGGCGGGTTCTCTGATGGAACAAGTGAATTTTCTGATGGAATGAGCTTGGCCAAAGCGGGCATAGCACCCTATGGGGGTTGGTATTTCCATCAATCTTATGTGGTGCGCCCAGCGGCCTTGATTGCAGCATTAATGCAGCATCCTTTGATCACACCGATAGCCACGACCATTCAACGGCTTGAAAGGCAGGCGGATGGTTGGCGTGCGTGGGGTACCGATCAGCAGTTCAGCGCTCAAGCGGTAGTGTTGGCGAATGCGGCTGGGGTGAAACAGCTCTTAAAACCCCACTGTGATCCTGAAGACTATCCGCGTTTATTTCGTGCCCGGGTGGTGCAAGGGCAAATCGGGCATTATCCTAGCGATTATGTCACCGCGCCGCAGGTGCCGTTATTAAACGGGCCGGGCTATCTGCTCCACGATCACCAGAATACGGCGGTATTGGGTAGCAGCTATCAACGCGATGCCGCCCCCATATCGTGGTCCTCAGCGGTCCAGAAAGAGATTGAAGAGCGTTTGCAACCCCATTTGGGGCCGTTGATGCCACAACAGGGTGCCCAGGGTGGATGGGTGGGGGAACGCCTTGCCAGCCCTGATCATCGACCTCAGATTGGGCCGGTAGGCTCCCGTGACAACGCCTTGTGGGTGGCCTCTGCCATGGGGTCCAATGGGTTTAGTTGGGCCAGCGTGGCGGCAGAATATGTGGCGGCAGATTTTTTCCATGAACCACAGGTTTTGACTACTGATCTCCAACGGGCGGTTGCCTTGCGCTAATAAAGGTTATAATAGTTATGTTTTAGCGCAGTTTTTTCTCATTCTGTACTCATTTCAAATTTTTGGGCAACGCCCTGGGGATTACACAGTGCCGTCCAACCATCAAACTGACGAATCAACACCATTGTTTACTCATCTTAGCTCTCTATCGACGTCTTCTTCTTTAGCGCAACTTCAAGACAGCCAAACTGAACAGGTTTTTCGCATCGAGGCCCATGCGCCCGGTGTGTTCAGACTACGCTTTGGCTTGCTCAAGCATATCGCGCCCGAACGCGTCACCGCACGTACCAAAGAGCTGGCGGAAAGTTTGCTGGCCCGCAGTGACGCGGTAGGCGAATTGCATGCCGAGGCCTTGCCTGACGAACAGGGGTGGCGTTTCGAACAGGGTGAGCTGGCAGTGGTGCTGCAAGCCCAGCCTTTTCAGTTTCGTTTGATGCGGGGCGAGGAACTACTGCTCGAGTCGGTGGCTGATGGCGTGGGCTTTGATGATGATGTTTGGCAGCTACAGCTAGCATTGCAAGAGCAAGATCAATTATTCGGCCTTGGCGAGCATACGAGCAAACTCGAGCGGCGCGGCTGCCGGTTGCAATCTAGCGAGCCAGCTGATCGCTGCTTGCCCGTACTGTGGAGCACGCAGGGTTGGGGGCTTTATATCAACACCTTCGAGCCCATTGAGCACGATGTGGCCCATAGCGACCAAGACTGCTACCAGGCCCGGGTGCAGGCGCCCTATCTAGATATCTTTTTGTTCACCGGCGCACCTACCGAAATACTTAATCAGTACACCGCACTGACCGGGCGGGCAGGCCAGCCAGGGTTATGGCCCATGGGGGTGTGGCTGCATCTGCACGGGCAGCAAACCGTTACCGATGCCTTGCGGCTTGTGGAAAACCTGAAGCAACACGAGCTCGGGGTTGATGTGGTTCATCTGCAAACCCCACTAGTTTATGGTTTCAGTGCAGAACGCGCCCAGCTTGAATGGAACGAAGAGCGCTTGGGCGACGTTCGTCAGAGCTTTCAGCAGGCCGAAGAGGCCCAGTTCAAGTGGGCTGCCCCCACTTTGCCAGTTGCCCTCGTGGATACGCCCCTATTTGAAGAGTGGGATGATCGCGGTTGGCTACTGATTGACGACGACCTGGGTTATGGCCACATTTTCAAGGGTAATGAGCTCACCGGTGGCAAGGATTTCGGCCTGCTCGACCTAACCCACAAGGACGCTTATCGTTTATGGGTAGAGCGGCAGCGACAGGCCTATGACGAGGGTCTGGGGGCGCCCGTAGATTGGTCCCTGACGGATATTGATATTCCCGATCGGCTGGTGGGGCGCGGTGGGCAGACCGGTGCGCAGCTGCGTACCCTGTATCCCATGTTGTTACGCCAGGCTTTGTTTGATGCCTTTGCTGGCCATAAAACTCCCCAAGAAGGGGTTTTGCCCGGGCGTAGCCTGTTCCCTGCGGTACAGCGTTATGCCTGGCAACTGGGTCCCCAGGTAACCAATAACTGGGAGGGCTTGCGCACCACCTTGATGGCCGCCCTGACAGCGGGCAACTCAGGCATTACTACCCAGACCCATTTTCTGGGCTCACCCGCGGCACCGCTCGACGAGATGACCCCCGAGCTTTATGTCCGCTGGTTGTCCATGGCCGTATTTTCAGCCAATTTTCACATCCACGCAGTGCCCGGCCTTTTGCCGACAGATTTTGATGCCGAAACCCAGGCATATATCCAGCATTGGTTTCGTTGGCGCTATCGTTTGGTGCCTTATGTGTTGGGCATTATCGAGGAATCAGTACGCTCGGGCCTACCGGTGCAAAGGGCCTTGTCACTCGAGTTCCCCGACGATCCCGAGGTATTGAATTGGAGCCATCAGTACATGCTGGGCTCAGCCTTGCTGGTTGTGCCTTTTTTACAGCCCGGCACGGAAATCGAAGTGTATTTGCCTAAGGGCTCTGCCTGGTGGGATCTCAGCACGGGTTGGCGTTACGAAGGGGGAACCCGCTGGACAATACAGGCCGGCCTAGACAGGCTGCCAGTGTTCGGCCGCGAGGGGCACATGCTGTGTCTGGGCCCTCAGGCGCTAAATACGGGGGCCTTTAATTCAGCTCGCTTGCTTGAAGAAGTCTGGATGTTCGGCATGCCTGAGCACAGCCCCGAGGTCATGCGCAACAAGATTCGGGTCATGCAAATGCAAGGCTCCAGCTACATCAAGGGGCTTGAAGGGCTAAAAATCTTGCCTTCTGAAGGCCTCGAGGTCAAGCGTCGTGGGGCCGAGGTGCGCATTTCCCGGGTGCGCTAAGATAGCCTAGGTAACCTGGCTGCGGCTGGCTTCAGTTTTTAGGCCAGGCACCTCGTTGGCGGAAAGCCACAAAAAACACATAAAAATGCTTTTTGTGGGAATATTCAAAATAGGGTTGACAGCCAATGCCATATGCCCCATAATAATCATCTTTCGGGCCGTTAGCTCAGGTGGTAGAGCAGCGGACTTTTAATCCGTTGGTCGCGCGTTCGAGTCGCGCACGGCCCACCAAAAATACTAATAATAAAACCACGCAAATAGGCTGTCGTTTTTGACGGCCTTTTTTGTTTGGGCGCTCTGGCTTCATATTCCCAACATTGTTGCTTTCGCTCTGCTTTCCACTACCAACGCCCGATTATAATAGGCCCGAGCGAAAACCATGAGGAAGGCGGCGTTGATCAAGATAAAAAACGTTTCCAAGCAGTATTTGCACCAAGGACGCATCATACAGGCGCTTTCAGATATTAATCTGGAAATTGCCCAAGGGCAGGTCTTTGGCATTATTGGCCGTTCCGGGGCCGGTAAAAGCACCTTGATACGCCTTCTTAACCAGCTCGAGCGGCCCAGCAGTGGCGAGGTGTGGTTACAAAATGAATGTCTGACGACCATGGGCGAAGCCCAGCTGCGCCAGCGGCGGCAGAAAATCGGCATGGTGTTCCAGCATTTCAACCTCTTGCAGGCCCGCACGGTTTTGGACAATGTCCGTTTCCCGCTGCGTTTGGCCGGCCTGGGTCGGCGCGAGCAAAAAAAGCGGGCCATCGAGGTCTTGGAGCGTGTAGGCTTAAGCGAACATGTGCATAAATACCCCCGCCAGCTTTCTGGCGGACAACAGCAGCGGGTGGGCATTGCCCGTGCGCTGGCCAACGAGCCCGAGCTGTTGCTCTGTGATGAGGCCACCTCAGCCCTTGACCCAGAAACCACCCAATCCATTCTGCGCTTGCTGGCAGACATTAATCAGCAGTTGGGGCTTACCATTGTCCTCATTACGCACAGCATGGATGTCATCCGGCAAATTTGTGATCGGGTAGCAGTGATTGAAAAAGGGGAAATTATCGAAACTGGCTCGGTCATCGATGTATTCCTACAACCACAACATGTGGTCACGCAGGCATTGCTTTCTGAAAGCGGGGTAGATGCGGATGGCTGGAAAATGCTGGCCAGCCAAGTCAGCGGTAGCCTGTTACGGCTCAGCTATGCCGGGGCCCAAACCACGGCACCGGTGCTAAGCCAGCTTAGTCGCGACCTGCACCTGGATATCAGCATTTTGCATGGCGCCGTGGGCCGTTTGAAACAAACCCCTTATGGTCAAATTGTGATCGCTGTTCAAGGTCCCAAGGTAGACATGCAATTGATTCAACAGCGGTTACAGGATCAGGGCGTCTCTGTAGAGGTATTACGTTCATGAATTGGGTGAATCTGGATTGGCCACTAATTGCTGAAGCCACCATTGATACGTTGCTGATGACCGGCTTTTCTTTGCTTTTTACGGTACTCATCGGCCTGCCTTTGGGCATTGCCCTGTTTTTGACTAGCCCTCATCAGTTTTTTGCCCATCGCTTGCTATACCAAAGCTTGTCCTTTGCTGTTAATGTATTGCGCTCGGTACCGTTCTTGATTTTATTAATTGTCATGATCCCCTTGACCCGCTTTCTGGCCGGCACCTCACTGGGGGTACAGGGCGCCATTCCTCCGCTGGTGGCTAGCGCAGCGCCATTTTTTGGGCGCTTGGTGGAAAATGTGCTCAAGGAACTCAACCCGGGTGTGATCGAGGCTTGTCGCGCCATGGGGGCCAACTCACGGCAAACCGTTTTATTGGCTTTGCTGCCCGAAGCGTTTACGGGCATTTTAGCGGCCATCCTGGTGACGGGCATTACTTTGGTAGGCTATTCTGCCATGTCCGGGGTTATTGGCGGCGGTGGCTTGGGTGATTTGGCACTGCGTTTTGGTTATCAGCGTTATCAGACTGATGTCATGTTCGTTACAGTGCTGATTTTGGTCGTGCTGGTACAGCTGATGCAAATGTTTGGTGATTACCTTATAGCTGCTTTGCAACGTAAAAAGAATTAAACTTAAGCCAAATTGATTTGGAGAATACTATGTTGAAAAAATGGGTACCCAGTTTGGGTTTAAGCCTCTGTGCTTTGTTTTGGGGTGGTGTACAGGCTGAAAGTCTTAGCATTGCAGCGACACCGGTACCACATGCCGAGCTGCTGGAATTCATCCAGAATGACCTTAAAGATCAGGGCATTGATCTGGAAATCAAGGTTTTCACTGATTATGTCCAGCCCAACCAGCAGGTGGCCGAGGGTCAAATCGACGCAAACTTCTTCCAGCACAAGCCTTATTTGGACAGCTTCAATAAAGAACATGGCACCGATCTTGTTTCTATTGGCGTTGTGCATGTCGAACCCTTTGGCGCTTATTCGCAAAAACTCGACAAACAGGCTGATTTGCCCGATGGGGCGCTGGTCGCCATACCCAATGACCCCAGCAATGGTGCTCGTGCTTTGCTGTTATTACAAGAGCAGGGCCTGATTGAGCTCGAAGACCCCAGCAATGTACTGGCCACTTCGCGTGACATCATCAATAATCCTAAAAAACTGAAATTCAAAGAGCTTGAAGCAGCCGCTTTGCCCCGCATCTTGCCTGATGTGGACCTGGCCCTTATCAATACCAATTACGCGCTTGAGGCCGGTCTCAACCCATTAGAAGATGCCTTGTTTATTGAAGGGGTAGAGTCGCCCTATGCCAATTTGGTGGCAGTGCCTGTGGATGAAAAAGATGATCCCCGCTTTGCTGCCCTGATGGAAAGCTTGCAGTCGCCTGCGGTACGCCAGTTTATTGCGGAAAAATACCAAGGCGCCATTGTGCCTGCTTTTTAAATTGGCTGCACTCACGGGTGTTTCTCTGCGTTGATGGGGGTTCCTCAGCGCTAACGGGTGAGCCTGTTATTGTCGGGCGGTAAGGCGGCCCTTGCGGCCTAAATACCTAAGAAAGCTCTGGGCTCGCAAGGCAACCAACGGGCTCCCGAATTAGCACTTCGCCCTTGGGGCAGGCCCCGTCAATCGATGTGGTGCCGCTGCAGCGCTGCTGGCCCTAATTACGATGCACCATGAAGTTGCCCCCAATTGGTTTGGATATTCTCTTAACCAATTGGGGGCATGTTTTATGATGGCCCGCTGTCTTGAGATGGATTAGGGGCCTAACCTACCGTACATTGAGGATGCGCGTGGCGGCCAGCTGTTCAGAGTTTTCGGGGAAGATTTGTATGGTCACCTGCCGTGGTGTAAACCCAGAGGGTAGCTCGGCAGCACCATGGGCGTGCAAATAATAGCCCAGGCTGATGGGGATGGGATCCAGGTCAATATAACCGGTACGCCCGTTGTTATAGCGGCCCATAACATTGAAATGCATTTCACCGCTGAATTCGTCGGCGTCGGTATCATCTTGCATCAAAAGGATTTGATAGCCCAGTTGTTTGTCCTCTGGGTGGTTGAAGCGTGCTGCGCGAATGCCAGGTGATGTGCCTCGTGGGTCCTCGGGGGCAGTCTGGGCAAAGAGCATGATGTCTTGCTCAAGGCTTTCCACAATGGCATCGTGGGCGCTGATTTGCTCTTCCTGGGTGGCTATGGTTTCTTTGGCCTGGGCGAGCTCGCGTTGTGCCTGGCCCAGCTCGGTTTGCAATCGTTGAGCTTCCGAGCTGGCTGCATTCAGATCAAAATGCAGGCGCTCGGATTCTTCAACCGTCAAGCGTGCCGGGCCATAACTTTCCTGCACAAATAAGACCCCGCCAACGCCAATGATGATCCCGACCAGCATGAGCATTAACCAACGGGGGATACGACGTTTACGGCGCGTATAGCCGTAGGGAGAGGGTTTGAACACCGATTTTCTGGATCGCAGCATAAGTCTAAATGTGGTGGTTGACGATAAGAATCAAGAATAACAGGGGGCGTCGATAGGAGCAGCGTCAATGCGCTGTTTCCGGTGCGACGGTTCCTGGTGGCCGGTGTTAACTATTGGCCGGCGCTGCAGGTTAGCCCTGATTTGCAGAGGCAAATTTGACTGACTCAAATCATACCCTCTTGAGCCGTTGAGGCCAAGTAGTGCTTTAACTCGTTTAAGCGTTCTATGGTGCCCACATCAAACCAGGGCTCGGGGATGACGGTGGCTGTTACCTGATCGGCGTGCATGGCCCGCCAAAGGGGGGTGCGCAACGGCGTTGGGGTATTGGGGTCACAGTCTTCGAAAAGCTTGGGGTGGACGACCGCAATACCGCTGTAGGTAAAGCTGTCAGTATCCTCATCAGTACGGGGCCGTGTCTGGGGATGAGGGGCAAAAATCATGTCGCCTTTGGGGTGATGTGGCGGATTATTAACCAGTAATAGATGGGCCAAAAGAGACTCATGACTCAGGCGCATGGCTGCCTCTTGCAATGGGGCCAGCGGCCAGGGGCACCAGACATCACT
>Ga0209487_1001294_pt1 | contig 21379 bp, 16 predicted proteins | sample Poulit2012_FD_187524 | JGI IMG/M metagenome (GOLD analysis project Ga0209487, IMG submission 187524) | Agricultural soil microbial communities from Georgia to study Nitrogen management - Poultry litter 2012 (SPAdes) (version 2) | ecosystem: Environmental > Terrestrial > Soil > Agricultural land...
TCGCCCTGCGCCCAAGCGCCGGCGCATATCATCAACAGTCCCAACACACTGCTGCGCAGACAACGCAAAGACAAACTCCCGCTCCTTAATTCGCTGTATATTTATTTATTACACATCTATCCGTTACTGTGCAGCGACAATAAAGTTTGTACACTAGATCCTTGCTTGAAACAATAAAGTTTGTACACTAACTTGATCCGGAGGAGTGGTTATCAGCCGGTTCATCAAGCTCGTCTTGGGGGGCGTCCTGATCTTCACTCTCAAGCTCCCTGAGAATTTTTTCAGCTTTGTCTTTTGCTGCTTCAACCACCTCGGGCTTCTCCTGCTGGAGAAGTTCTTCCAATGTTCTGGCCATAGAACCACCTTTTGATCATTTGTTGTTCAGATTGGGCGTTTCCGCTATTGTAGCAGTGCGAAGATTCCTACAAAATCAGGGGATCCCGATCCAGCGCTTTCGCAGCCGCCTTTAGGCGCGCTTCACGTTCTCTGCGATAAGCTTGTGGTCCTCCTGCGGCAGTAATAGCCCTACTTTTCTCAATACTGTCTCGCACAAATCGCTCACCATCAGTTACTTTCAATCGCCTTTGATGTAACTCAACATCTGATTCCAGATTATCCAATGATTTATCACATTGATTCTCTGCTGATGATAAATATCCACCTGTGCAACTTATAATACCAGCCGCTGGGCAAGACCTGAAATCGTCGACATTGCGCTTCAAGCAGTCTACACATTTTCTATTATTAGGTTTAATTACCCAGTGCTCTTTACCAAAATGGCAAATAGCTATGATCTCAAGATCTTTAGCGCAATGCTCCATTAATGAGTGATAATTATTACTCAATTCATGTTCATAAGCTTCCTCAAGATGTTTTTGCAACGAGTCTCTTTTCCTCTTTTTAAACAGGAGATCTCTCTGGATCATGGAGAGCAAACCATAGTCAGCAATTGAAGAGAAACCTGTTGGGTAATAATCAGAACTACTCATAAAGTATTCGACCAGCTCTTTTTTGGCGCAAGGAGAGAAGCTTAGCATTCGGTTATCTCTTATTAAATCTAACTCCTCAATTTTATAATGTTCATCCTCCGGTAACACTTCTTCTGAAACCAGATCTAAAACTTCAGGCCAATCAGCAAGAAAAACAAACTTCAATGTGTTTCTAATTTTTGAAAGAGATAAGCTTTCCTTAACTTTGAGTAGAGGTGTCGCATGAAATTCACAGAAGGTTTCGTACAACCAAGCCAATTTAAAATACGAGAAACCCCTTTGGTAAATTTGTTTTTCTATGCAGGCTCTACAGAAACGTAATGGTACTCTGCTTCCACAAAATGTTTTTTTCTTATGAGGGAAAAAAGTCTCCTGGAATCGGCTTATATGTGAAAACCTTTTATCAAATAAACTGTACTTTCTGTTTGCATAATACTGGTTTTCAAAGAGATCCAAGAGTACAGAAGCATTAAATGCATCGAATTCCTGTTTAATCTCGTATGGAACAGACGGATTATTCCCCCATCCTCCATTAGTTATAAGGGTTGTAACATCGCTCCAGCCAACACGAATCATCACCCTAAGAATAAAGCTTTGAAGCGACTCATCCGATTGGGGACATATACCACTAGCCTGACTCATTGGGAAATAAATCTTACTGTTCTATTAGGTTGGCAAAAATCGTGATCTTGCTCTGGATTCAGGGGGGACCAAAGTCATTGCCATCCCATCCAGCCGCGCTTTAGTCTTTTCCCACTTCGGCATGACCTGATTCATCAGCCGATAGAACCGTTCGCTGTGGTTATGTTCGGCGATGTGGCAAAGCTCATGCAGAATCACGTAGTCGATGCACTCACGAGGGGCTTTGACCAGGTGCGGGTTCAAGGTAATGCAGCCATTGGGTGAGCAGCTTCCCCACTGAGTTTGCATAGTCAGCATGCGCAGCGGTGGTCGTTCTTCTACCCATAGGGCTTGCTCCAGCATGGCATCCAGACGTTTAGCGAAGATTTCCTTAGCACGTGCCCTGTACCATTCTGTCAGCAGCTCCCTAACCTTGTCGGTACTTTTGCTTCGCACCGACACTTCGAGCTTCCCGCGCAGCAGCTTCACGCTCTGGGCCTGATCCGGCGCTTCAATCACTTTTAGCAGGTACTGTTTGCCCAGGTAGTAATGACTTTCGCCACTGATGTACTGACGCGGGGTGGTAAACTCAAGCTGTTTGCGGAAGTCTCTAAGTTGTTCATATATCCAACGGCCACGCTTTTTAACGGCAGAAATAACCGCATCGTTGTCAGCATCCTCGGGACTCGATACGATTACCCTGCAATCTGGATGAACTTTGATTAGTATTCTGTTTGAGACGGATCTTCTCGTTACCCGTTCGAACGGGATAAGATGATCGCCGTAGCGGAATTCAAAGCGTTTTGAATCAGTCATCTTCAAACATGTCTCTTACATTTGAAGCAGATACTTTGTTCGGGCGTGCATCAATTAATACAAAGCCTTTGTCTTCTTTTAGCTTTAACTCCCTCATAACCTTGCTGACGGCTTCAAGTTCGGAATCACTGAAAAAGAGAATTACTTTAATTGACTGATGAGTGCAGTTTGCAGCCTCATAAATCTCAACCTGGTGTTTCAGGTTTTGTTTAAGCTTTCTGTTTGATGCCAACTTAAACTCAACAAGAGATTTGTCTTTGCTCCCGTTTGATATTTTGAAATCAACGGGCCCTCTGCCATTATTAACTTCTGCATTTACATCATATTTACTGGCAAACCATGTTAGCTTGAATAGGAGCTGAAGATCTTGCTCTCTTTTTATTGGATTTCCTTTTACATAGAAAAACCTGTAGCCATCATTGTTCTCTATCATCTGCTTTAGAAAGAGTATACGCTGATACGCTTCGTCTAAAGAGTTTGATGGTTGTTCATAAAACGACGTATCTTGCTCTAGACTGCTTACAAGCTCCTTAACTTTTTGAATGAACAGATACTCTGTCTCATTTACCTTAAGTTCGCTAAGCTTAACAGCCTGATCACCATTCTCTTCTTTAAGTTTTATGAAATAATCAATATATTGAGGGAATTTTATGATCGTGCTTACTACGGCTTTATCAAACTCTTTTTTATCAGGATCTTCAGGAAGCATCCTGGTTAGATAGTCATTCAACTGTGCTCTTAATTGGTCATTGGGAATGCTTTCGAGTACACCTCTAAAATCACCAATCATGTCGGACTTGTTAATCCAGTTTTCATCTTTGGTGAGGATATCTTTCGGAGTTAAAAGTACATAATCATGTTGAAATGTTGGTAGCGTATACGTTTTCGCCACCCATGATCTTGTCTTGTAGTTAAACTCGACTTTATCAACTAGATGATTGGATAAAAAACGAGCATTAATATGCTCTTGGGCGAACGCTTGAGTGTAATCAAGTAAAAACTTTTTGATAAGATTGGTTGTGAAGTCACTTATATTATCTCTTCCAACACCATCTTTGATTAAACAAAGCTTCTCAAGGTGACTACCGTTGGTAATCTCCTCAGTGCCAAAATTTGTAAATACTGTGTTCAGGTTTTCGTTAAGAGACTTTGCGAACTTCTGGCCAAGGCCACTACCACCATTGCCAATTTTGCTGTATCCAAACCATGTTTGTTTTACTTCCGGGAATAAGAACCATGCTTTTATTAAACCTTTGCTGATCCCTTCCTTTTCAGAACGGTCACGCAGAAATGCAACATATTGGATAATGTCATCATGTAGTTTCTGATATTCTGGTTTGTCGCTATTGAATAAGAGAAATGGGTCAATGAAAAGGGGAAGATCGTTGATTAATGAAGGGTCAAATGCACCATAAGCCTCTAGCTCTTTGGGCGATACTTCGAAAAAATCAGAAAAATAAATTTTCATATCAAACCCCGCTCAAGCCTACGCGAGTGATCTGTACAATCATCTCAACAATCTTCTTGGCCTGATCCATACCGCCGCCAATCGCTTTGCACTCCTGGAACATGCGTGGCAGTAGCTTCTTGCGGATGTCCGCTTCGATGTTCTGCGGGTTGATCGAGTTTTCCGCTACCGAGGTTTCTACCGATTGGTCGATTTCAAAGGCCAGCTTTATCCATTTATCCTGTATTTTCTGATCAAGCACGGCCAGAGCCTCCGGTAGCACCTTTTTGAATACACCGAAGTACGCCTGTGCATGGCGATTACCAGCAAAGGCATCGGGGATGTCATTCAGGCGTCTGTCTTGTACTTGCTCTTCAAACTCTCGGAACAGCATGTACTGTTTTAGTGGGTGGTCGAATAGCTTTTCGGCTTCTTCAATGGCCTGGCGCAGTAGTTTGGAGAAGGCCTCCTGAGCGTATGGGTCATCCCGCAATTCCTGTTCAATCATTCGCGTGACGCGGGTTTTGATGATGTCGGTTTCGTTGCGGGTTTTGTCGTCGCTCCAGTCTTCCGGCTGTTGCTTCTGGCCCATCTTGCCTACTTCATACACACCACCGGGTTCTTTTACCTCTACACCCACCACATGCTTATCCAGTAGCTTTTTCACCTGGTCGGCATACTCGTCGTAGTCGATTTTCTCACCAGCATCTTGCTGCACTAATTGGCGCAAGCTGGAGAATTGCTTTACCGTCTCTTTATAGTGGCGGCGATCTTGGTCGCTGAAGCTCTTATCTTCAAAGAAAGTAGCCGATTGCAATGCGACTTTCAGGCAGCTGGCAAAGGCGGTGAGTGCTTCATAGAAGTCTTCACGCACCTTCAGGTGCACATCAACCAGCTCTCCATCACGCTCTTCAATCTTAGGCACCAGAACCTGACGCAGCTGTTCAATGTCGTTCTTGTTTTTCACTCCATCGAATATGCCCCATAGCTGTTTATAAAGCTGTGGCAGGCGTTTGTATTCGGTACTCATCTGGTTGTAGAGGCCCGCAATATCATTGATGTCGTATCCTCCCTGAGTGCGGGAGGCCAAGTCCTGATATTTCTGAATGGTGGTATCCAGCTCAGCAAGAATGCCACGATAGTCGATCAGCAAGCCAAACTTCTTTTTCGGGTGCAGGCGGTTTACCCGTGCAATGGCCTGGATCAGGTTATGCTCCTTCAGTGGTTTGTCGATGTAGAGTACTGCGTTCTTCGGTTCATCGAAGCCCGTCAGCAGTTTATCGACCACAATCAGAATCTTTAGTGCACTATCTTTGTCGAAACGTTCAATCAGGTGTTTGGTATAGGCCTGTTCGTCCTGGTTACCGACATTTTCTTTCCACCATTGGGTAACTTCGGGCGTTGCAACTTCATCTACTGCCGTGTTGCCTTCGCGGGTATCGGGTGGGCTCATGACCACGGCGGACTCAAACAGACCTGCTTCATCCAGATACTTTTTGTACTTAATGGCCGAGGCCTTGCTGTCACAGGCCAATTGACCCTTTAAGCCTTCATCGATGTTCTTCACGAAGTGGTTGGCAATATCCAGCGCAATCAAGCGAATGCGATCATCCGCTCCATATACCGGGCCTTTCTTGGCAAACTTACGCTTCAGGTCGGCTTTCTGCTCATCAGAAAGCCCTTCGGTGATGCGTTCAAACCAGCTGTCGATGGCGCGTTCATTCACATCTAAATCAGGGACACGTTCTTCATACAGCAGCGGTGTAACGGTTTTGTCTTCCACCGCTCGCTGCATAGTGTAGGCGTGAACAATGGGGCCGAATTTATTGGTGGTTTTGTCGTCTTTTAATAGGGGTGTGCCGGTAAAGGCCACAAACGCGGCATTGGGCAGCGCCTGTTTCATTCGGGTGTGGTTTTCACCACCCTGGCTGCGGTGGCCTTCGTCAATCAGGACGATGATGTCAGAGCTGGTATTCTCACACTCCGGCATCTTGGTTGCGGTATTAAACTTCTGGATCAGCGAGAAGATAATGCGTTCAGTGCCTTTGCCAATCTGTTCTGCCAGGCGTTTTCCGGAGGTGGCCATAGCCGCTTCTTTGTCTTTTTTGCCAGCCAGTTCACCGCCTGAGGCAAAGGTTTTGCTGAGCTGGGTTTCCAGGTCTACCCGGTCGGTCACGACCACAATGCGACACCGCTTCAGACTATCGTGCAGAATGAACGCCTTGCTTAGAAACACCATAGTGAACGATTTGCCTGACCCTGTGGTATGCCAAATCACACCACCTTCACGCCCACCGGTTATGCTGCGGGTATTGATGCGTTCAATCAGACGCTTTATGCCAAACACCTGTTGGTAACGGGCAACAATCTTGCCTGCTTTTTTGTCGAACAGGGTAAAGTAACGAGTCATCTCCAGCAGGCGAGCATGGCTTAGCAGGCTGACCAGCAGTTGATCCTGTCCGGTTACAGCCAGTTCGCCAGCAACGGTAAGGCTTTGGTACCAATCCAGGTCTTTCGCGGGGCGATGGCCAAACAAGCCTGCGCGTTGCTCGTCGCTGAGCTTTTTGTTCTTGAGTGCGTACATCTCGACGTCGGGGATATCTTCCTCACGCCAGACTGCCCAAAACTTGGCTGGGGTACCGCAAGTACCGTAACGGCCTTCATTGCCGTTTATGGAAAGTAGCAACTGGCTGTAGGCGAATAACAGCGGGATTTCATCATGACGCTGGTTACGCAGACTTTGCGAAATGCCTTCGTCAATGGTGGGGCCTTTCTTTGCATTGCCATCAGGTCGCTTAGCTTCAATCACCACCAGTGGAATACCGTTCACAAAACAGACTATATCCGGGCGGCGGCTTTCCACACCACCAGAGCGTGTCACGGTAAACTCCTCGGTAAATACAAAGCTGTTATTGGCGGGGTTTTGCCAGTCAATCAGGGCAATGGTCGGACTGGTTTTTTTGCCATCCACAAACTCAGTCACCGAAATGCCATACAACAAATGGTTGTACAGGCGCTCATTGGCTGTGAGCAGTCCTTCGTTCAAAGCTGGGCTGCACACCTCGGCGATCAGGTTATCGATGGATTTTTCTGATAGCGGGTAGCTTTTACCTGAAAAGGTAAAAGTGCGCTTTTGCAGTTCGCTGCGAAGCACTTGGCGCAGCACCACTTCGTCAGTCTTACCACCACGAGCGGCCAGAGCTTGTTCTGGAGAGAGGAATGACCACCCTAAGTTGGTCAACAATGCCAATGCCGGTAGCTTGGCACTGTACTCTTCCTGAAATTTGGGTGCGTATTGTGTCATTCGTTATCTCTCTTCAACCCCTGATACCCGAGGTGCAGCTTCGGGTTATGGTTTTGTTCTGTTTTGTCGGCGCATGTTTTCTACAGCCAATGCAAAATCGGCATTGGTAACGTCTTCTTGCCAACGAGACCAGAAATCAATTGTTGCACTCAATGGCTTTTCAGCAGGAGGATCAATTTTTATTCTACTCGGCAGTAGTACCGAGTCTCCTACAACCATGGCTTCGCCAACATCCATTATGGGTAATGCTTCTAAGAGGCTTTCTAGGCTTTCTGGTAGTAATTTTCGAACAGTTGCTTGGTCATCCGCGTTTGTTAAACGCAGCGAAATGATGTTGTTACACTGGCTTAGAATGGTGGCACTTACATCTGAAGGCCGTTGGCTCACAATCATGAGTGCAACGCCATATTTTCGACCTTCCTTAGCGATCTTCTCAAATGCTTCGACCGCTCTGCGCTCAACTGGGTTGCCTTCTTTTCTTGGTAGATATAGGTGAGCCTCATCGCAGACAAAAGCAACTGGTCTGCGGCTATTCGGATCAGTCCAGAATTGAACCTGATAGATAATACGAGCAACCAGGCCTATGATGACTGGCAGTATGTCAGCAGGAACCTCTGAGAAGTCGATTACTTTAATGCTTTGCTTTTGTTTGCCAAAACCCATTAGTTTTTCAGCTAATGCAGACAGATAGTTATAGTCTTGAGTTGATTTTTTTCCACCAAAAAGAAAACTATACCTTCTATCCGTTGTTTTGCTTTTCAGTCGAAGTAAAAGTCGGCTAAATTGGCCATAAAAAGGTCCCTGAACTTCCTTTGTCTTACCAGGAATCATTTGCTGATTAAGAAATTCTAGTTGCTGAATTATATCTTCAATTTTAAAAGGTATTGGACTGTCTAAAGTAAACGCATCAAGAATTTCCTGATTTCCTGCTTTTACAAGAGCATCTCGCTTCTTTTCAATGATGGAGTCTTGAAATGCCATAACTTGGTTATGGGCAGTAAACTCCGAACGATCAATAAATAAGGATTGGAGTTCATCCGTATTTAAAAGCCAATACGGCAGGAAGAGCAGTGAGTCATTATCTACGTCAACCTCATCCGGCCCAGGTACTCTCAGTTGCTTAGCATAAGAAAGCTCCTTGTACTCACCATGCAGGTCGAATACAACAAGATTTGAAGAAGGCAGCTGCGAGCTTCTTTCCAAAATAGAGGCAACCGTCCATGATTTACCAGAGCCGGTACTGCCAAGCAAAGCGGCATGCCGCTGGAAAAGTTTATTGCCATCGACATAAGCGCGTGCGTTTTCATTAAGCTTATAAGAGCCTAGTTCCAGTGAGTGCTGTCCATCGCCACACTCAGAAATCACACGCATAAATTCTTCAAGGTGAGCATCTTTAAGCACGTAACAGGTTGAGTCGATTTCAGGGACGTGATCAAGTGATCGTGAAAATTTATATTTTTGATCGACTGCATCCCAGCGGGCTGCACCCATTAGCGTGATCTTAACTGTATTGACTACGCTATCTTCAAAAGCATCTATCTCGTCAGCATCATCTTCAGCTATTTCCTGTGTAAGTGGCTGAGTGACTACCGCTTTGATGACTTTATCAATCATGCCAATCAGCCAACATTCAGTTGCACCGCTAAGTTGCACGGTCACAAGTTGTCCAACTCTGGCTTTACGTAGATCTTTATCACTGTTAACCAGAATGGTTACTTTTCGGGTGTCAACTTCACGGATGTTGCCAAGTGTGTAGCTGTCATCATTGAAAGTAAAAAGTGCCATGTTACCCTCCTAAAAATTCGTTGGTAAAAGCGTCAAAACGCCATAATTCCTTGTCATGAATATGTAGCCAGCTTTTATACTTTGAGTTGTAGATTCGGCTTTTATCTGAATCAGTCTGTTTGCAGATGAGCCACATGTTCGGACATTTGCTAAGCCACTCTTCTATTCTTGGGTTCGAATCCCGAGTAATCACCAAAGCACGGCATTGGTCTTGTTCAAGCTTTTGTCTAAATGCGTTGTTAACAAGCTGGGAATCATTAAAGCCAAATCCCAAAAATAGGAAGCTAGTATGGTTTCCAACTGCTGTGTCGTACTCAGCTAACTGTGCTCGGTCCTTGTGTAATCGTTGATATTTGGCTGTACCAGGAGTGATCATGGCCCGTACAACGCCGTCAGGTTTGTTGAGTATCCAGCTGTTACATTCAATAAGCTGAGCGTCCCATTCAAATGTATTTAACGAACCATGCGGCTTGTGTAAGCGAACATGTTTGCATTCAACAACTCTTGGTGGTTGCCTCGGTCTACCAAGACCTCTCTGAATAGATTGAACTGACTTTTTTGCCTCAGCCCAGTCGTAACGCCGAAGGAAACCACCGTGAAACCCGGTAATGTAGGGGATCTTGTGTCGGACGAAGGCGTATTCAGCCAGCAAATCATAATTTGGCGTGGCGACGTGAAGTTGTTTATCAGCCTGCGGTAAAGCTTCGACCAGCTTTTTCAATAGCGAGCCAGCTGGCCAATCGCATGAGCCAGACATGATTGAATGAGCGTAAGCATTATCGTGTTGCGCAACAAAGCTGGCAGTAAGTTCGACTATTCGATTGGTCAGAGCCTCATCTTTGATGAAGTCCATTGCGGATTCAAAATCATGACTACCGACATCAAGAGCAGAGACCACTTGTAGCCACTGCTGTGCTTGTGCTTCGGTCATTCCATGAGCAAGCTCGGCTCGAAGGTGGCACTCAAGAGCTGGCATCCCAAAACTCAGATCAAGTGCACATGAAGTTCCTGTGCCAAATAATACAAACGGCTTGTCTGTAAAAAACTCAGCAATCGCTTGATATGCAACGTCCTTTGTTAGCTCCACGTGCATCTCCTTAGCTCACCAAAACTCTTCGCTTACCCGTCAACAACTGCTGCATCAAGGCTTTTTTCTCTTGCTTTAAAGCTTCTACTTTTTGTTGCAGGCTCTCGATTTCTTGGTCGGCGGTGGTAAGTACGGCGGCAATTTTTTGTTGCTCTTCCAAAGTTGGAATAGCCAACGTATATATTTTTCTAATTACACTTGGATGTGCTTTTGATTGATAGTCAAATTCCAGTTTTGAATGATGCATTTCTAATTGAGCAGCAATAAACTGATAATTCAGCTGCTCTGTATTGATTCTCATATAGCCAGAAACATTAGTGACTGAGAACTTATGCTTTGGCCGATAGAAAAAGTTTCCTCCACCATCAACAGACCAAGTTATAAGCTCCTCGTCAAACATATGTTCGCCATATTTACCCATAAGTCCATTATTCTTTACGGAGGATGAATAAATTGGATAGTCACCCGGAGTATTTTCAATATCTATTTTTGATATTACATTTCCACGGCCTAACATAACCCACCCCAACTCCTCCAACTTTTCCAGCAGGTAGCTACTCCATTCCCCACTAAACCTAACCCCACTCTTATCCAACAGGCGTTTTTTGCCGGTGAGCAATTGTTGCATCAGGGCTTTTTTCTGCTGCTGGCTGTTGGCGAGCAGTTGTTCGGTGGTGGTGATGGCCTTATCCCAGGTGGAGAGAATCTGGGCGATTTTCTTTTGTTCGGGAAGGGGGGGAATAAGTGTTTGAACCTTTCTCAACTCTGACAAAGAAATCTCTTGCAAAGCTGATCCACCCACACGTCGCATTAAATCAGCTCTAAACTTTGGAGAGCGTAACTCCCACAACAAGAACTCAGGGGCGACTATGTGCGGTTTAGCTGATATCCGTGCCAAGCCTCTTGTAATATTTGCCCCAACCAACTTGGTGTCTATTTGGCGAACCAAGCCAACTTCTCCGCGTAAAGCCATAACGATTTCGTCTTTCTCCAAAATTGTTTTTCGATAAGATTCATGTATTTCAACGGATGTTCTTATCATTTCTTCTGGATGCATTTCATCTTTTGTAAGATCAACAACTCGGAGACATGGAATACCGTTTGGTTGATGTTCGCCTGTTTGAACAATTCCATAAGAAATTTGCTTACTGCATATATCGGCTAGCTGCTTAACTTTCCAACCCTCAGGCACCATATCCCAGCTCCTCCAGATACTTGGCCATCTCGGTTTCCAGCTCGGTCAGATGGGCTTTCAGCTGCTCACGCTCGGCTCGCACTGCCATCAGGTCGATTTCTTCCTCTTCTTCAAAGGTATCGACGTAGCGCGGAATGTTCAGGTTGTAGTCGTTCTCTTTAATTTCATCGAGACTGGCGACGTAGGCGTATTTGTCCACGTCGTTGCCCGCGAAGTAGGTTTCCACAATCTTGCGGATATTGTCGTCGCTGAGCAGGTTCTGGTTTTTACCGGCTTTGAACTCGCGGCTGGCGTCGATAAACATTACGCTGTCGTCGCTTTTGTTCTTCTTAAAAATCAGAATCGCCGCCGGAATGCCGGTGCCGTAGAACAGTTTTTCTGGCAGGCCGATTACGGCGTCGAGCAGGTTTTCTTCGATCAGTTGCTGGCGGATTTTGCCTTCGCTGGAACCCCGGAACAGTACGCCGTGCGGCACCACCACACCCATGCGCCCTGTTTTTGGTTTCAGGGTTTCGATCATGTGCAGGATAAAGGCGTAGTCGCCTTTGGTTTTGGGCGGTACACCCCGACGGAAGCGGCTGAACTTGTCGTATTCGGCTTCGTCGTGGCCCCATTTATCCAGGCTAAACGGTGGGTTGGCGGTAACAATGTCGAACAGCATTAAGTCGCCGTTTTTATCCAGCAGCTTGGGGTTACGGATGGTGTCGCCCCATTCAATTTTGTGGTTGTCTTCGCCATGCAGAAACATGTTCATTTTGGCCAGCGACCAGGTGGAGCCAATGGCTTCCTGTCCGTACAAGGCGTATTGCTTGCTGCCGTGATTCGCTACCACTTTGCGGCCACACTTCATCAGCAGTGAACCAGAGCCACAGGCTGGATCACAGATGCTGTCGCCCGGCTGCGGGTCTAACAACTCGGCGATCAGGTCACTGACTTCCGGCGGGGTATAAAACTCACCGGCTTTCTGACCACCGCTGGCGGCGAAGTTTTTGATCAGATACTCGTAAGCGTTACCGATTATATCCAGGGTGCCGACCCGGCTGGGCTTGAGGTTAAGTTCTGGCTTGGCAAAGTCTTCCAGCAGGTGGCGCAGGATGGTGTTTTTCTGCTTTTCTTCACCCAGTTTGTCGGTGTTGAAGGAGATGTCCTGGAACACGCTCTTACCGGCGTCTTTCAGTTTGGTGCCGTTGGCTTCTTCAATGGCGTGTAGCGCCTGATCGATACGCTCGCCATTGCCGGGTTCGTGACGACGTTCCCACAGGGCGTAGAAACTGGCATCGGCAGGCAGCACAAAGCGCTCGTTTTTCATCATCTCTTCGATCAGTTCCGGCTCGTCACCGTATTCGGCTTTGTAATCGTCGTAGTGATCCTGCCAGACGTCCGAGATGTACTTGAGGAACAGCATGGTAAGGATGAAGTCTTTGTAGGTGTCGGCGCTGATAGTGCCACGGAAGGTATCGCAGGCATTCCAGAGCGCTTTGTTGATGCTGTCTTGGTTGATTTTTGGCATGTATTTATGGTCCTTAAGTGAATTCGTCGATGTTACTTCAAAATATCTTTGGCTACGGCGTCCGTCTCTAGACGGCGCAGCTCGATCAGCTTCTCTAGGCTTTTCTTTTCTTTAAGCACCCGGCTTGCGAGTTCCACAATTATCTTTTGCTTTTCTATAGGCGGAATAACGATCTGTGCCTGTTCTAGAACAGCCTTGCGAATACTCATGTGCACTGACCCTTCTGCGGACTGCTGAAAGTACTTTTGCAGTTGGGTTTGATTGAGCTGCCATGCAATGAACTCAGGCAACACATTTTCTCTGTCCTTGAGATCGATGACGAAAAAGTGCGGCGAACAAACGACAGGGATGTTTATGTCAGGCACCACGGAAGCCAAGTTTCGCGACCCTCTCGCTGAAAAAATGATGTTTCCCTTCTTTAGCCAGTCCGGCGGCTTTCGACCGGATATGTTGGCACGGACCAAGGCCTGCCAGTTGATTTGAGCGTCCCCATCTACGTCGCGAAGTTGGATAACATAGCCATTCCCCTCCCTCGACTCCGCTATTGAGCCCCGGAAAGGATGACCAGCCTTAATCTCGGCAATATGCTGTAATGTTGCTTTCACATCTTTGCACCATTCTAATGATGCACAAATAGTGCTTGACGAGCAGTGCGAAGTCAACATATTCTTGGGAAACTAGTGCAATATTCACATGATGCAATGAGAGGGGGTGACAAATGGGGTATGAGGTAGACGTTCTCGGGGTTGGTGAAAAATCGACCAGCGGCGATGCGATCGCCATACGGTACGGAAACTTGCATGGCTCACGTGAAGAACAGACCGTCGTTGTCATTGATGGCGGCTACAAAGAGGATGGTGCCAAGCTGGTTGAGCACATCAAGACTCATTACGGGACCAGCAAGGTTGATTTGGTCATTTCCACACATCCAGACCAAGATCATATCAATGGGCTTACAACTGTGCTTGAGGAACTGGAAGTCTCCGAGCTGTGGATCCATAAGGCCTGGGAACATAACCAGGGCTTGGCCGCCAAGTTTCAAGATGGCCGAATCACGGATAACAGCATTGGGGAAAAGCTGAAAAACAACCTTGAGGTAGCTCACGATTTGGTCAGACTCGCCGAATCCAAAGGGATCACGGTTTCGGAACCTTTTACCGGGAAAGTCTTTGATTCAGTCACAGTGCTTGGTCCAAGCCAAGACTATTATGAAGAACTATTGTCTCAGTTCGATGGCATGCCGAGCGTCAAGCAGGCGGAAGACGCTCGCGCAGGCGTTGGGCTTCTCGAAGGTCTTTTCAAGGCAGCAGAAAAGGCCTTGAAGAAGATCTTCGCCACTTGGGGAGAAGACAAGATTGATGACGAAGACACAACATCAGCCAAAAACAATTCGAGTGTCATTACCCAAATCGTCGTTGATGACAGGCGACTGTTGTTTACAGGCGATGCCGGAATTAACGCTCTGGACAAAGCCGCCGACCAGCTCGATTGCTGCACCACAGGGGCGGAACTCCGTTTTATGCAGATCCCTCACCACGGTAGCAAGCGAAACGTCGGGCCGACGGTCCTGAACCGGATCTTGGGAGAGCCAATCGCTCAAGGGAGTAGCCGCTCTATTACTGCTATCGCCTCATCTGCAAAGGAAGGGGGGCCTAAACACCCGCACAAGGCCGTGTTAAACGCATTTACACATCGAGGCGTGAAGGTGCTTGCTACCAAGGGAATGGGCATTCACTACTATAACGATGCCCCTCAGCGTCACGGATGGTCCAGCTTGGAGCCTGAGCCCTACCATTACGAATACGAAGAGGAGGCGTGAGGATAATGGATAGCCTGAAAGATAAAAACAAGCTTTCGCTGGCTGGGCTCATGGGAGCCCCGCTTTTGATTATTCTGGTACTCCAGGTAGGACTGGAAGGCACGAAAACTGCCTTGGACTTCCTTGTTGCTGCAGGGCTGGCTACAGTGGCCAGTGGCGTTCTAGTGATGTTGTCGGATTCGCTCCCGCAATCCATCAAGCACAAACTGGTCTTCCTGCGCCTTCGGCACGAACTCCCCGGTCATCGTTGCGACAAGCTTTGCTTCTCAGACTCGCGGTTGGAGAAAGATGAGTTGTTGAACAACTGGCCCCATGTTTTCGGTGAGGAGGCATCCATCGCAGCTCGAAACATGCTGTGGTATAAGCATATTTACAAACCAGTAATGAGCGAGCCTCCGGTGCAATCTTCTCATCAGAAGTTTCTGCTATACAGAGATGCTGCGGCTGGGTCACTGTTGATATTGATACTTTTGGCCATATGGACATTCGGCGGTTTTAATGCTCCACACTTGGGCACCTTGCATCCATGGGCAATCGCAATTGAAGCTATTTTCCTTTTAATCATGTTGATCGGTGCCCAGAATTATGGAAAGAGGATGGTTATCAACGCTACTGTTGTGCGAGCCTACGGCCAGCAGGATTAGCAGCGGCATAGCCATTCGAATATCGCCCGACCGGTTTCATCGGCTCCGGTAAAGCGGAATCCAGCCAGATAGGGTCGTTGAGATATAACCAAAAGAAAGCCGCATTACACTGAGCTTTGCAATCCCTGCGAAGCGCTCCAGGATGCGATTTTAGATATTTGGCAATCTCAAGCCGACAACGCCGACGCTTGGACTCCCAATGACACCGCTTACGGTGTTCGACAAGTCCCGGCTGGCTGGAAATAACCTGCTCCACTGAGCCAACACCGATACCGCACCGCTCCGATATCGCCTTTCTGTGCATCCCGGCGTAGGCCAACCCAATGATCCTTTTTTGGCATTCCCCGGTCAGTTTCTTGGGTTTAAGCTTGAGTGGAATATCATTTAGTAGGGCAAGTCGCCTGAGGTAGCAGCGGCTTTTACCGGTAAGGCGATAAATCTCACTCAATGAGTATTGCTGTCGAAGCAGCTGTATACATTGCTGCTCTGTATTAGTTTCCCCTTCTAGACTTTTCAAAGATATTGGTTGTAATGATTCTGCACAAAGATGCTTGGTAGAAAGCATTTTCCCCGGCTCTCTAAATAGCCAATAGGCAAACAAGAGGTGCCGAAATGGGTGGTGACTGGTGTGAGGATCCAAAAGCTGGGATAGGTATCGATAGTCATGGGGATGGCGAGGAAATGGGGTATCAGGGCCTGGACGGTAGTGCTTTATATCAGTACAGAAGTCCTCCATTAAACTTTTACGCCTTACTCGATGATGAGCTGTAATAAACCCCAACTCAGACAGCTTCGAGCGGTAGGTTAATGCAGTGTCAACACGAGGGATGCCGCCCGTGACCAATTGAAGAAATTTGAAGCCAAACCTGGCTACCTGAACCTCAGCATCAAAAGCAACTCGTGGCTGGTCGATGAGGGTGGGGAGTAATTCCGCAATGATCCGCTGTCGCCTAACCAGTTCCAGCTTCTCCAGGAGTACGGGATGAAATGCACAAGCCGTTACGCCAGGTATCTGGTGTGTCCGGTGCCAATAGGCAACACCGTACAGGCGCAAATCTTGTTGAGCACACACCGGGCACCATTTTAAGCAAAGCGAATTACCGCAACCAAATAAAGACAGCTGGCTTGCTCGATGTGCCTCTGCGCCATCACCTGCCAGCATTGATCGCTTAAGCCTATCAGCATAAGTCGGGAGGAAAAAAAGAAACAACGGTGCCAGCGTTTGCTGAAACAACATTACTTCAGCACTCTCAAGGCCCCATTCGGCCAGCTGCTCAAGCCTCGCTGTCAGAAAGGGATGGATGGATACCTTTCTTGATCCAAAAACCTTGCTAGCAAAATTATCCCCTTTATCGCCTAACACCGTAACATAGCGGATCAGGCGACTTAGTAGTAATTCATCGGGTAGGCCTACGGGCAATTTCATGCGGTACGCCCTTAAGACCTTTACGCGAAGACCTTCAGCGGATGTTCACAGAAAACGCCTTCTTGCCGCAACAGCTCCAGTGGCTTCTCCTCAGCCGCCGCATGCTGCATTAGATCGGGATTACCGATTCGCTCAAAAAGGTCATCCGCAGTTTGCAATATGGTAAGCGCATCGGCAAACTCAGGATGGTGAGGTCGACTCAGGTCACCGGGTATTGATTGAGGCACTCCCTCAATTGCCACCAATTCCGTCTTCTGTGTACGAGCCTTATCTGCGCTGGCCGGAAGTGAAGTAGTTTTCCGCGTTCTTTTCAACGCAGTAATTGAGCGTTCTCGCCTGATTTCATCGGTGACCGCCTTGGATGCCTTGATAGCAATACTTGCGGCATGTTCAAGCAACTCTCCTGTGATGCGTTCATCGCCACAACCTATGATATAACGCTGTGCTTCACGGAAGATTCGAACGGCCAGATCCATGTTGCCAACAGATAGCTCATAAAGCTTGTCGTTCAACTCTACAGTCAATGGAGTCCTTACGTTGGTCCATTGAAGCTCCCACAACTCTTCTATAAACAGTTCCCATACACTGTCATTCTCCATCAGCACGACATCGAAGTAACCATTGCTCTCTGCCCGTCGTGCCGCTTTAAGAGTTCTACTGAGCAACTGATTGAACGGCGGGTTGGCACAGAACAGGATAGGAATACCGAGATTGTTAACCAGATTGTGGATAAAACCCAGTAGGCGGTCAGCACCACCGGTTTTTGCCAGATTCAGATTCTGCATCTCATCGATGACCAAGATCCCTAAAAAGCTGGATTTGATACGAGCTTCGATTTGGTCTAGCAGAAGAGGGATAGTTCCGGCTCGCTTAGTCGGCTCAAAGCCAAGCTTGCTATCCAATTCGGACAGAATCTTGTGGCACAGAGCTCTAACGCTGGAATCATCTGGGCAATCTACTTTGATCCATACTACTTGGCGTATTGGTATCGAATGATTTTTATATTGCGAGTGCTCAATTGTGTCGGGGAAACATCCTAATATCTGTTCGAGCATGCAAGTTTTTCCAACACCGCTTTCACCTATTACCGTGATTCCGCATCCTTTTGGCTTGAAATATCCAGTTCTTGGTTCAATATTTGGACGACGATCTGTTGGATAGTGTAGGTAATTCATCGTCGTCGGTGAAAGCGGATTCTTGACTGAGTAACCCTCCTTTATTGCCATTTCCACCGCTCTAAAACAGTCCAAATAGATGGGTAATGGTTGCCGTAGATCTTTCAGTCTGGTCAGATACTCAACTCGTTCGAAGGGGGCGAGTTGAGTTTCCTCAGAAGAGTGTGGCGGGTAAAAACTGAGCTTGTCTACAAGCTCCTCATCGGTATGCTTCGCTGGTAGCGCCTCAATTAACGGGTTACCCCGATGCTCGGGGAGAATCGCAGGCCGGTACTTTGCTTTCTCAAGTTTCACTATTAGAACTCCGATCCCTCTTAAGTAATGATACGACCTTGCTGGCTCTATCAGCAGCTAATTTATCAACTGATGACTGATTTTCTGAAGGCTCTGTATAGTTACTATCATCACTGGAAATCCTGGCTTCCATTATGGCTTCTCGTCGCCGCTCTTTTATGCCGAGGGTTTTTTCTGCCTTTGTTTTGAGAGCAGGTTCTTTTTTAAGTTCTTCCCTAGCATTCGCCGTGATGGTTTTTCTTCGATTGTGCCTTTCAATGGATTTACTGGTCGGTTTAGAACGTTTTTTCGAAACCTTTTTCCAATCCTCAAAGTACAGTACATCTGCTCTATGGCGCTCCTCAAAGCTAGACGAGCGCGTCATCAGCGCACACCGAGTAAAACCTTCGCTTGGACGAAGGCGCACATAGATAAAGGAGGCGTTATCTTGGTCAATCCTGGCTTCCAGCTTCCAACGTCCATTCGAGCGAGCTATCACCTTCCAGTCTTCAAACTCTGCTCGGTCACATTCGTAATACATATCATCATTGAGGCGGATTCCTTTGCTGGTCATAGAAACCTGCTCAACGGGAAGCAGCCGGGCTCTGATATCTGCTTCATCCGCTTTATTTAATGCATGGCGGTGTCTTTTCAGATGTGTATTCCAGTAGTTTAGTGGCGTAGGGGGAAGCCCTGACTCCACTAGCAGAGGTGTTTGACCAGCCAGTCCATCAAAAATAGAGCTGTTGTGCTCTAAAACCTGATCAATGAGAAGCTTGGTTACCTCAGAAAGAGTCAAAGTGGCGTCCAACCTAGGATCGCGGTCTCCACGGATATAATGGCGCCCCCTCGTCGTCCCCATCAGCTCATGGACAAGCTTTTCGTTCAGAATTTGGAATCGGTGCTCGACGATACCTTTCAACTCTGCACGGTAGGGAGGAGCAATGCTCAGATGCCCTATCAATGGGACCGCAAGCTCTTCCGGCTTATTACAGATGAATTCCCCTCGGTCACACAGGAGGCGCTGGGGAATGTGATGACAGGGCCATTCCGATTCTTCAATTTCGATGCCAAAACGGGCACAATAAGCTTTCTTCGAGGTAAAGCTATTCACCAGTGCCTGCCTTCCTGCTCGCCAGGAAGCATACTCCATGGATATATGAAGGCCGACCATCATTCGGCTCTCTTTATCCACCACACAGTAAACTGTAGGACGCCCAAGCACATGGTTTCGGTTGAACTCTGAAACTATATGGACATCCAGAACTGTCGCGTCCAGCTCAAAACAGCTACCAGGCACTTCCGTATGATCCGTGGCCGCTCCTCGCAGACCTCTCCTGTTTCGTTCGAAGTCCCCAGCCGTCGTTTGCTTACGGATCAACTCGGCTTCAGGAATCAGCTTTTTAATCCAGTAACGAAATGACCTAAGGCTAGGGATCTCAGGCTCTCGATTTTCTTTTTCGGCTGATCGGAGTTCATCAGCATAGTACTCTTTAAGCATTTGTTCATATACACGACTTAGAGAAACCTTCTTTCCCTTTAGTCCATACTTTTTCATGCCTAGAAGAAATTTGGCCTTATCTTCTTCCGTTGTGTTCACTCCCGAAGGGGCCACCATACTGGGTGTCGACAGTTGGATCGGTGCCCCTCTTTTCGCCTTACCGGACAACCGGGGTTTACCTGAGCCACCACAATGTTTGTATGCTGGCAGTAGAGCATTGATTTCTTGACCGTATCGCCAGTATTGATTTAGCGAGCGATAGATTTTTTGGACATAGACCCTTCGTTCCTTGGCATGACTAGCTACGGTTTTGCTACGCTGATTTAACGCTACATCAAGCAAAAATTCCGGATTACTGATCAAATCATGTATCAATTCGAAGCGCTGATTCCGCTTATCCCTGTGAGCAGGGGAGATCTCTTCTTCAGATATTAGTTGGTAAAAAGGTATCGGATAACTGGATATTTTGCTATTTCCACACTTGGCAGACTCTAAAAATAGGGGAAGCTCTACTAGAACTGGCTTTTCCAGAGCTTTTCCATCATGCAGCCGAAAAAGAATCAAGAGGTCATCATTTGCATAGTGCTCAAGGACTCTGTACATACCGTCCTTAATGCCGTCAATTCTAGTGACCTGCCAAACACTGTTACGCTCAACTTGCATGATGCCGTACCACTTTAAAGTCTGTAACTTTGACGATATTCAAAATACCTGTATCAGCTATGGGCTTATCGAGATCAACATCAACCATCTTGGTCGCAATCAAGGTTTTTAACAGGACCAAAGCATCGTCATGCTCAATTTTAAATTCTCGAACAAACTCATCGCATATCTCCTCTGTCAGTATGGTTCCGGGAGAAATCAGTGCTAAAGCGCTTTCGACTAAGTCAGTTGGAAATTTTCGGCCTTGCCGGACAGGAGCCGTTACCCATTGAATGTTTTTTGACTGGATTTGGTTTTGTTTGGTCATCACGAACAGATGGAACGGAACTCCCTGCAACTGCCACCAGTTACGCTCGATATCCAGCTTCTCCGCAATCCTTTTATCGGTCAGCTTCTCCGCTGGTTTGACACTCACGGCTTCATACCAGGTGTTCACTCCGTCAGAGCGAGTCAGGACAAAGTCCGTGGTCATGACATTAGGCGACTTGGTTCCAGGTACAATGGGATGGTCCACCCCAAAGGTTTTGGCAATTTTCACCGATAGGTCTAGAGGTAAGAGAGGGAACTGCTCCCTGATATCTATGACGGAATCGCAAAACTCGGCAATGTAGAAAAAGCAACTTTCGTGTTCAGAAAGCATGTGATGCTCTCGGTTGACCTTGATGCCCTGAATCTTCCCGCTATTACCCCGAGAGCGAACATCTTGTACCCGAAGCCATGGCTTGTAGCTGTCGCCTTCGCCAAGACCGTATTTGTTCTTTAATGCTCGCTGAAAATCAGCCAGTGCCTCTAACTTTCTACGTCGGCCCAAGGAACTTCACTCCATTACAGAAAACAGAATGCAGTATAGATCAGTGTACAAACTTTATTGTTAAAAAATTGCCTTGTGTACAAACTTTATGAGCAATGTACAAACTTTATTGTCACTGCACAGTTACACATACTGACCCGCGCAATACCCGCTGGCCCAGGCCCATTGAAAATTGTAGCCGCCCAACCATCCGGTAACGTCCAGCACCTCGCCAATAAAGTACAGCCCCGGCACGGATAGGGCTTCAAACGTTTTGGAAGAAACCCCTTTGGTGTCGATGCCGCCGCGGGTGACCTCAGCGGTTCGATATCCC
>Ga0209487_1001295_pt1 | contig 21337 bp, 19 predicted proteins | sample Poulit2012_FD_187524 | JGI IMG/M metagenome (GOLD analysis project Ga0209487, IMG submission 187524) | Agricultural soil microbial communities from Georgia to study Nitrogen management - Poultry litter 2012 (SPAdes) (version 2) | ecosystem: Environmental > Terrestrial > Soil > Agricultural land...
ACGCGATCGGGCGCGCAGGGGCCGAAGAGGATGGCCGTCGAGTGGTGCGCGCCCACAAGAGCGGTACCCGGTACGTCCAATCGCGCACCGCCGCGGGCGGCTGGTCTCAACAGCGATTCGCCCGCCGCCGAGAGAACCAGGCCGAGGGGCTGGTACGCGCCGCCGCCGACCAAGCCGTGCGAATCCTAGCGCCGTTCCTCACCGAGCTAACCACGCCCGCGGGCCGCGGCGGTGTGGGGCTTGCCATCGGCGGGGACGCCTTCCTCATCGACGGGGTACTCCAGGACCCCCGCCTCACCCGATTGCGGCACCTGCCCCGCCGGGAGTACCCGGACGTGCCCGATCCGCGCTTCAAGGTCCTGCAGGATGTGGTGCGCCGGACGGCCCTGGTGCGCCTCGCCGTCGACAATCCCTGAGTGGGCGCGCCATTTGGCTGAATTCGCACCCTTCTGGCACGCTGGGTGAATGGCAAACGAGGTAGTCTCACTCTCCCCACCGTGCGCGGAGCTTCACCTGCACATCGAGGGCACGATCGAACCTGACATGGTCTTCGAGTTCGCGGATCGTAACCGGATCACCCTTCCGTACGCGGATGCCGCCGAACTTTCCGGGCATTACGAATTCGACAACCTGCAGTCGTTCCTCAACCTCTACTACGCGAACATGGACGTGCTGCGCACGGAGGAGGACTTCGCCGATCTCACGAGCGCCTACCTACGCCGGGCGCACGAGGGGGGCGTGCGGCACGCGGAGATCATGTTCGATCCGCAAGCGCACACCTCGCGGGGGATCCCCGTCCAGACGGCGGTGAACGGCATCGCGTACGCGCTCGCCAACACCGCGGCGGACCTGGGGATGAGTACTCGCCTCATCGCTGCGTTCTTGCGGGACCGCCCGGAATCAGAAGCGATCTCGGTACTGCACGAGCTCCTGGAGATGGACGCGCCGATCTTCGCCGTCGGACTCGATTCCGCCGAGGTGGGCCACCCGCCGTCGAAATTCACCGACCTGTTCTCCCTCGCCAAGGCGAACGGCCTCATGCGGGTCGCGCACGCGGGGGAGGAGGGGCCCCCGGAATACGTCGAGGAGGCCCTCGACCTGCTCGACGTTTTCCGCATCGACCACGGCATCCGGGCGCTAGAGAACCCGGATCTCGTTGCTCGGCTCGTGGAGGAGCAGGTCCCACTCACGGTCTGCCCGCTGTCGAACGTCCGCCTGAAAGCGGTTGCGAACATCTCCGAACACCCCCTCAAGCAGATGCTCGAGGCGGGGCTGAACGTGTGCGTGAATTCCGACGACCCGTCCTACTTCGGCGGGTATGTGGACGATAACTACCGTGCCGTTGCTGAAGCGCTGGGCCTCACCCGGGGGCAATTGGCTCAACTCGCCCGGAATTCGATCCTCTCCTCGGTGCTTCCCAAAGAGCGGGAGGTGGAGCTGCTGGAGGAGATCAGCTACTGGCTCGGCTCCGGGGACTGGGTCGGTTAAGGCCTGCTCAGCCCGATGAGTTCCTCGCCGGCGAGGTAGCGCCGGAGGTTCTCCTCGATGCGCTCGCCTGGGTTCTGGGGCCGGCCGCCCGCGGTGTGCGGGGTGATGATCATGTTCGGTGCCTGCCACAGCGGGCTCGAGGAGGGCAGTGGCTCCTCCACGAAGACGTCGAGCGCAGCGCCGGCGATGGTGCCGCGTGCCAGGGCAGCGAGGAGATCGGCGTCGTTGACCACCGATCCCCGACCGACGTTGACGAACCACGCGTGGGCGGGCAACGCCTCGTAGATCTCTGCGTTGATGATCCCGGCGGTCGCGTCCGTGCCCGGAAGGATCGAGACGAGCACGTCGGTGGTGGGCAGGTATTCGGGAAGATCCCCGGGGGTGATGACGGGGTAACCGGCGCGGGTCCCCGCACTGTTGGCGACTCCCGCGACGCGGGCGCCGAACGCGCTGAGGAGCGGGGCGAGGTGTTGGCCGATGGACCCGAACCCCCACACGAGCACGCTCGCGCCGCTGAGCGTGGTAAAGCCGGTCCGCTTGACCGTCTGGTTGCCACTGAGCTCGCGGGCCCAGCGTGACTCCTCCTGCGCGCGCGTGGTGAGATCGAGCCGGCGTGCCGCGGCGAGAATGAGCGCCATCGTGTGTTCGGCGACCGGGGCGTCGTGCAAGCCGACCCCGGCGCACACCTGCACGTGGCTGGGGAAGCCGGCGGCGTGAACCGCGTCCGGGCCCGCCATGAGCCCCTGGATCCACTTCAGGTGGGGTAACTGCTCCGGCAGCGCGGCAAGCTCCTCGGGCGGGTTGAGCCACAACACGATCGCCTCCGCGTCCCGATGTTCCTTCGGGATGGGGGCACGCACGTCGTAACGAACATCTTCCACGCCCTCGGGCGCGGTGAACTCAATGGGGATAACGGTGGGTACGAGGATCTTCACGTTTCCACTGTAGCGACCCGCGCCGCCCTACTTCTCGCTGGCGGGGAGCTGGGACTGGGAGAGCCCGTCGTCGTTGATGAGGTGGTTGCGGTGCGCCCACCAGTATCCCAGCGCGCCCAGCACGATCCCGGCGGCAGAGATGAGGGGATAGCGCCCCGGAACGGAGATTCCGCTCAGGTGCAGGATCCCCAGCACGATGAGCGCGATAGCCCACAAGATGGTACCGATCCGAAACACCATCTTCGCGTTGATCACGGCGGGGGTGAGCACGGGTTGATTGGACACGCCTCGATCCTAGCCCGAATTCAATTTTCGGAGGCCCAGGAGCGCGGGGATCCCCGTGGGCGCGCCACGCCTGTGAGCCACGGAACATTTACTTAGCATAACTAAGTACCTATAATGAAGAGCGTATGACTTCCCCGCAACCAGCCCCCGTACGTCCAAGGCGCAACCCGCCGCCACTTGCAACTCGACTCCGAATGACGATTCTGCGCGCCGGCCGCCGCCTGCGCGTGGAGAGCGCGGGCTCCCTGTCAGAGGGGCAGCTTTCGGTGCTCTCGATCTTGTTCACCTACGGGCCCCTGAGCCCGGGGGAGCTCGCCGAACGCGAGCATGTGCGACCGCCGTCGATGACCCGTACCGTGCAGTTCCTCGAATCGGAGGGCTTCGTGCTGCGCACGGAGGACCCCCGGGACCGGCGCTCAGTGCTCATCGAGCTCTCCGAGGAGGGAGCCGAATACATCCGCGAGACCCGCCGGCGCCGCGACCAGTGGATCCAGCGCCGACTCGCCTCTCTCACCCGGCAGGAGCGCCACGTGCTGTCGGAGGCGGAAGAGATCCTGCGGAAGGTGGTGAACAATTGAGCCGCACATTCTCGTCCTTGAGTTTCTATAACTACCGCATGTGGTTCATCGGGGCCCTGATCGCCAACATCGGTACGTGGATGCAGCGCATCGCCCAGGACTGGCTCGTGCTCACCGAGCTCACCGACAACTCCGGGTTCGCGGTGGGGATCGTGACGGCCCTGCAATTCATCCCCACCATCTTCCTCACCCCGGTCGCCGGCGTGCTCACCGACCGGTTCAATCGGCGCAAGATCCTCATCGCCACCCAATCCGCCCTCGGCCTCCTCGCCGCGAGCCTTGGGGCGATGGTCCTCACCGGGGTGGCGCAGTTATGGCACGTGTACGTGTTCGCGTTCCTCCTCGGGGTAGTCTCCGCACTTGATGCCCCCGCCCGGCAGGTATTCGTCTCCGAACTCGTTCCCGCGAAGCAACTGGCGAACGCCGTCGGCCTCAACAGCGCCTCCTTCAACGCTGCCCGACTCGTGGGCCCGGGGATCGCCGGATTGGGGATCGCCGCGGTCGGCACCGGGTGGATCTTCATCATCAACGCCCTGAGCTTCGTGGCGACGATCGCGGCGATGTGGGCGATGCGGGTGGCAGATCTGCGTACCCCCGCGCCGTCCAAGCGCAGCAAGGGGCAGTTGCGCGAGGGGGTCGCCTACGTCCGGCACCGAACCGACATCATCGTCATCATGGTCACCGTGTTCGTCGTCTCCGCGCTCGGGATGAACTTCCAATTGACCTCGGCCGTGATGGCCCGGGAGGTGTTCGGGCGGGGGGCCGGGGAGTACGGGCTGCTCGGTTCGGTCATGGCGATCGGCTCGCTTGCCGGGGCGCTCGCCGCCGCTCGGCGGAACCGCCCGCGGGTGCGCCTCGTGCTCGGGGCCGCGTTCGGATTCGGGGTCTCCTCCGGGCTGATGGCGATCATGCCGAGTTTCTGGACCTTCTCCGCGATGTCGATCCTCGTGGGCTTCTTCACCCTCACGATGATCACCGCGGCGAACACCACGATCCAGCTCGGGACGGACCCGACGGTGCGCGGCCGCGTGATGAGCCTGTACCTCATGGTGTTCTTCGGTTCGAACCCCGTGGGGGCCCCGGTAGTCGGCTGGATCGCGGAGAACTGGGGTGCGCGCTGGTCGATCGGCGTCGGCGCGATCGCCTCCATCCTCATCTCCGTCGTGGCGATCCTGTGGGTGAAGCGCCACTGGCAGGTGGAGGTGACCTACTCGCTGCGCAGCAAACCGCACGTGATCCTCACCCACCCCGAGGAGCGGGCCGCCCGGGAACAGGCGCAGCTCGAGGTGGCCGCGCAGCAGAGTACGAATCGAGCGGCCTAGCGGCGCGCGCCGCTAGGCGCCGAACTAGAGGCGCTCGACGACGTATTCGATGCAGGCGATGAGCGCGCGCACATCCTCCGGCGCGACCGAGGGGTAGGTGCCCACCCGGATCTGGTTCCGCCCGAGTTTGCGATACGGCTCCACGTCCACCACGCCGTTCGCCCGGAGCGCCGCGGTGATCTTGCTCGCATCGAGGGCGGCATCGAAGTCGATGGTCGCGACGACGGGGGAGCGGTGCTCCGGGGCTACCCACGGGGCCGCATAGGAGGATTCCTCCGCCCAGGAGTACAGGATCCGGGAACTGTCCGCGCTGCGTGCGACCGCGAACTCCAGGCCCCCGTTCTGCGCGAACCACTGCAACTGGCTGCGAATGAGCAGGAGCGTGGAGATTGACGGGGTGTTGAGGGTCTGGTTCTGCCGTGAGTTGGCGAGCGCCATCGAAAGGGAGAGGGATGCCGGGGTCCACCGGCTTGCGAGCTCCTCGATCCGTTCGATCGCCGCGGGAGAGACGAAACTCAGCCACAGGCCGCCTTCCGACCCGAGGGCCTTCTGGGGGGAGAAATAGTAGGCGTCGACCTCGGCGAGGTCGATATCGACCCCGCCCGCTGCCGAGGTGCCGTCGACGACCATGAGCGCGCCGCGGGCCGCCTCCGCCACCCTCGCCACCGGGTTGAGCACGCCGGTGGACGTTTCGTTGTGTACCCACGCGTACGTGTCGATGAGCGCGCTCGGCGCCGGCACCGCGGAGGTGCCCGGCGGCCCGGAGATCACCTCGGGTTCTTCCAACCAGGGGGCCTGCCTCGCGGCGGCCGCGAACTTTGCCCCGAACTCCCCGGACTCGGCGAACTGCGCGTGACGGTGGATGAGGTGGAAGGTCGCGGCGTCCCAGAACAGGCTCGCCCCGCCGTTGCCGAGGATCACCTCGTAACCGTCGGGGGCGGAGAAGAGCTCCAGAAGAAGCGAGCGAACCTCGCCCACGAGTTCCTTCACCGGCGGCTGCCGGTGGGACGTGCCGAGCACGCGCGGGTTCGCTGCGGCGAGGGCCCGGACCTGGTCTGTGCGCACGCGGGTGGGGCCCGAACCGAACCGGGCGTCAGCGGGCAGGAGGTGCGGGGGGATCTTCATCGGCTTAGCTTCTCCAGAAGGCGAGAGTGTTCGGAAACTATGGTGGCGCTCCACCCGGCAGTCTTGCCGCAGGCGAACATCGCGGTGAGCATCCGCGGGGGAACCCCGGCGAAGGTGAATAGGTGGGTCACCCACAACGTGGTCAGTAGCTGCTCGGTGGAGAAGCGGGGGTGGGTGTAATGGGAGATCTCGGCGGCGTGCGCAGCGACGAGCGCGTGGTCGCTGCCAACCTCCCGCGACACCTCTTCCAGCGCGTCAACCCGGGGGCTCGCGTGCGGTGAGGGGTTCCTCGCAAATCCCCATTGACGGCGAAACTCTCGAACCTGCGCCCCGCCGGGTGGCGTCGTGAGAACCTCGGCGAGCCGGGCCGCAGCACCGGCTCCGAGCGGCCCGGAACTCGCGGCGACGGCGGCGGAGAGACAGGCAGCGATGTCCGCCCCCGTCGCGGCGGTCCGCCGGGCCACCTCCAGCGAGGGGCAGCGGGGAGCGGCCGCGATGGCGACCCAGCCGGCGTTGATCGCCCGCGCCCGGCGCTCATCGGCTTCACCTCGCCAGCGGGTGAGGAAGCGGCGGGCGATACCGCTGACCTGATCAACTATCCAATCGGGAACCGCGGGCACGTCCGGTCCGCGCGCCGACTGCGCAAGGAAGGACAACGCCATCACCGATGCCCGGGCGAGCGAGGCGCGGGCGGAGGCGGGCGACGTCGTCGGCAATGACGTGAATCCCCAAACGGGGGCGAGGCCCGCGAGAGCGGCTTGCATGTCGACCCGGTGGTCGCCGGTCCGGATCGGCAGCGGGAACTCCTCGGCCGGCGGCAGCGGGGAGCCGACCTCGCCGTCGACGAGGAGCGCCCAAACCGATTCAAAATTCCAGGCCCGGATCGCTTCTTCCACGGCGAGCCCGCGGTACGAGTGGGCACCCGAGGGGCCCGCCCCATCCGAAACGTGTTCACTCCCGCCCATGGCTCGATTCTAGTTGCGTAGGCAGGGGGCCGGTGACCGCGAGCATCCGCGACGAACAACGTGGGCCGGCAGCGTAATTCCCGCGTGGCGGAAGGGGGAAGGAAGTAGGGTGGAGGGATAACTATGGGAGGGTTCGTGAGCGATCTCATCGACACCACTGAGATGTACCTTAAGACGGTGTTTGAACTTATCGAGGAGGGCATCCCGCCGATGCGTGCCCGGATTGCTGAACGGCTCGGGCACTCGGGGCCGACGGTCTCGCAGACGGTGGCGAGGTTGGAGCGTGATGGCCTCATGGTTGTCACGAGCGATCGGCACCTGCAGCTCACGGAGGAGGGGATGTCGCGCGCCACCCAGGTGATGCGCAAGCACCGACTTGCCGAACGCCTCCTCACTGACGTGATCGGGCTCGAGTGGCCGTTCGTGCATGACGAGGCCTGCCGGTGGGAGCACGTGATGAGCGACAATGTCGAACAGCGTCTCGTCACGCTGCTCGGCGAACCTCAACACGACCCCTACGGCAACCCGATCCCCGCCCTCTCGCAATTGGGGGTGGGGGCGCCACCGGAGATCGCGGTTGTGCCGCTGACCGAGTTCCTCGCAACGCAGCCACCCGGTGAGGGAGAGTCGGTCAATGTCCGCCTCGAACGCATCGGCGAACCCCTGCAGGTGGATACGCTGCTCCTCCAGGAGTTCCTCGATGCGAGCATCGCCCCGCCGACGCCGGTGAAGGTCTCGCGGGCCGGGGCGGACGTGCTGCTCAGCGCCGATGATGCCCATGGGGAAGTGGCGCTACCCGCCGAGATGGGGAAGCACCTTTTCGTCCGGAAACCCTGACCGACACGCCTGTGAGCGGATTCACACGTGTGGACAAGTGGTTTGCGCCACGCCGTACTTCCTGTCGTTTTCGGCATTATCGCGCGGAAAGCGGAGCGGCCGGCGCGTTGCGGGCAGGGTAGGTAGTTCGTTCGGGTAACCGGTTTGAGACCTCATCGTGATCAGAATGTGACATTCGCAGAAAAACTCAGGTACCGTTATCTCAGTTCGGCTGCACCAAGGAGCAGCAGAGCCGCGTTCTTGAACGCCAAACCTCGCCATTCAAGAACGCCATGACGACCCGATGGCGAGGGCGGAGGAACCACCTTCGATCCGAGAGGATCTTGGGGTGAAGCCTCGAGCACGAGGCAAAGTGTTCTCCCACTTGAACCCGACAGCTTACTTCGCAGGCGAAACTAGGAGAGGTAAATCTTTGTCACAACGCACTACCGGCGGTAGGTACCGCGCAGACCGCCGCCCCGTGACGCCACTGACGACCTTTGGTGAGTACGTAACCGGCCCGATCGGCCGCCGCGCCGCCGCAGCAGCCGCAAGTACCGGCATCATCTTCACGATGACCGCCGCGGGCAGTATCGCCAGCCCGACCGCTGGCACCGCCACTCTCGCCAAAGACTCCAGCGATCGTTCGGTTGACTCCAGCGACAACCTCACCTCCGGTCCAACGGTGTCGGTTGAGGAAGACGCCAAGTGGTCGTTCGTGAGCGCGGCGAGCGGTTCCTCCGCAACGCCCCCGCCTCCGCCCCCTGCGCCGGTGGCGACGACGACAACGGCGCAGAGTCGCCAGGTCTCGCCTTCGCGCACCGGCACCCGCGCGGCAGCTCCCGCAGACGCGTCGACGGAGTCGGCACCGGCCGCCGAGGAGGAAGTATCTTCGGCGCCCGCCAGCGGTACCGGCGCAGCGATCGTAGCCGAGGCTCGCAAGTACATCGGCACCCCCTACCAGCACGGTGGCACGACCCCCGGGGCCTTCGACTGCTCCGGCTTCACGAGCTACGTCTTTGCGAAGTTCGGCGTTTCGCTTCCGCCCTCCTCCAGCGCCCAGCGCGGAGCCGGCCGGATCATCTCAGCCTCCGAGGCTCGCCCAGGAGACCTCGTGTGGTGGCCGGGGCATGTGGGGATCTACACCGGCAACGGCAACCACATCGCGGCTCGGAACCCGAGCACCCCGCTCTACGAGAGCAAGCTCTTCCGTGGCGGAGTCACCTACATTCGGGTGATCGACTAACACGTCACCAACAAGAAGCCGGCCCTCGGGCCGGTTTTTTGTTGCCTACCGGCCCCGCCGTCGCCTGCCCCATCCCCGCGCGCACGTGGCCCGCAGACAGGCCGATGGGCATACGTGTGGGAGGAGCGAATTCCGCCCCGGGGTAACGAATGCGGTTTTCCCTTCGCGAAGTGGTGCACATCGGGCCGGGGATGTAGGACAATAAGGTAAAGGACAACCCAAACAGTGGCGGTGAAAAGGTCATGACACGTGAAGAAGTCGTGTTGGTTGGGGTTGACGGCTCTGCCGCCAGCCTAGGGGCACTGGAGTGGGCAGCCGCGTTCTCGGAACGCACCGGATGGCGGCTGCACATCGTCTGCGCATATGCCTTACCCACGTTCGCCGCAGCGAGCATGGACGGTGGGTATGCCACCCTCGATGATCAGGCAATCCGAGATGGTGCCCAAGCTGTACTCGACGAGGCGACCGCTCGCCTCGAGGGCCGAGGTCTCACGGTGACGACCGCCCTGGAGACCGGCGACCCCGCCGGCGTGCTCGTAGAGCTATCGAAGAAGGTGTGCCTATCCGTCGTCGGCACCCGCGGTCAATCGGGCTTCGCCGAGCGACTCCTGGGGACCGTGTCCTCCGCGCTACCCGCCCACGCGCACTCGCCCGTCGTGGTCGTACCGCACAAGGAAGGCGCGACCCTGCGCCTGCCGGTGCAGCGCCTCGTCGTCGGTGTTGATGGCTCGGACTCCGCGAAGATCGCCCTCGCCCGGGCGATCGAACACGCAGAGCTGTGGGACGCAGAGCTCACGGCCGTCGTTGGCCTGCCGATCGGTTCGGGCGCGGGGATGCTCGGGTGGCTGCCTGCCGCCGTCGACTCCGAAGCATTGCTCGCCGACGCCAAAGAAGGGCTCGACGTCGCAGTGAACCAGGCGCTGGTGGGCCACGAGGGCGTGACGGTGCGTCGACACGCCCTCGACGGTTCCGGTGCGGCGTTGCTGTCGGAGTTCTCCACGGCGGTCGACCTCGTCGTCGTCGGCACCCGCGGGCGGGGCGGCTTCGCCGGGATGCTGCTGGGCTCCACCTCGCAGGCGGTGCTGCATCACTCGGTGTGCCCCGTGCTCGTCATCCCCAGCCGGCTCAAGGACGAGGACCTGCCCAGCCTCGCCCCCTGGCACACGGGGTGACCTGCGGCTCCTATCCCCGGTTCTTCCCACGACCACGCGGGGCTGAGCGGTAAGCCGTTTTGCTAGCCCCGCCCCGGGTCAGTCGAGGAAGCCGTTGTCTTCCAGCCAGAGCTCGGCGATATCCTCCGGGGACTTCTGGTCCGATTGACTCTGGACGTTCATTCCCACGAGGGCATCGGCGCTGAGGGCCTCGCTGACCGGGTTGATCACCGGGGCGAGGTCCTCAGCCACGTCTGCGGTGACGAGGGGGACGACGTGTGACGCGAGGAAGAGCCCCTCCGGATCGGCGAGCGGCACCAGTTGGAGGGTCTGAATCCGCGGATCGGCAGTGAAAACGTTGGCGAGGTCGACCGTGCCCGCCTCGAGCTCCTCCACCGTTGTCTCACCGGTGGCGTTGAATTCCACCTCGACCCCGTACACGCTCTCCAGCCCCTCGGGCCCGTAGGGGCGCTCAGCGAGTTCGGGAGGGCCGCCGAGGGTGAGCTCCTCGTCGAGTTCAGCGAGGTCGCCGATGCTGGAAAGATCGTGCTCGTCGGCGAACTCCCTGGTCACCGTCACCGAATCCTGGTCACTGGCCTCCGCCTGATCGAGCACGGCGAGGTTGTCCGGGAGCGCCTGCTGGAGCTCTTCGTACACGTCCTCTTCCGTGCGTGCCTCGGTGTCCGGATCATAGAACTGCAGGAGGTTGCCGGTGTATTCCGGGAAGATCGAGATGTCCCCGGCCTCGATCGAGGGCATGTACGCGTCGCGTTGACCGATGGAGAACTGCCGCTCCACGTCAAACCCGGCGTGCTCCAACGCCTGGGCGTAGATCTCCGCGATGATCTCGTTCGAGTAGTAGTCCTGCGACCCCACCGTCACCGAACCGGCCTCCTGGGTCTCCGCACCACCGGTATCGTCGGTTTCGGGATCGAGCGGGTCGGAAGCCGAGCAGGCCGCGAGCACCAGCGCCGCGGCCCCGAGGGCGGGAAGATGACGAATTCTCATTACTTTTCTCTCCTTCTGGCGGTGGTAGCCACCGATTGGGACAAACCTCTGGGACGCACCCCGCGTTGGGCGAGGGCGAACACCCCATCGAGAACCAGTGCGAGGGCGGTGACGAGCAGCGCGCCCCCGAGGACCATGTCGAACCTGCGCAGCGGGATGCCGGCGATGATGTATTGTCCGAGCCCACCCAAACCAACATACGCCCCGATCGTCACCGTCGCGATGACCTGCAGCACCGCGGAGCGGATCCCGGCCACGAGCAGCGGCATACTCAGCGGTACCTCGGTGCGGATGAGGATCTGCCACTCGGTCATCCCCATCGCCCGGGAGGAATCGACGACGTCACGCGGCACCGCCGCTACCCCCGAGTAGGCTCCGGACAGGACGGCGGCGAACGCGAGGAGGGCGTAGGTGAGCACCGCGGCCTCGGGTTTGCGGGTGACGCCGATGACGAGCACGAGAAGGACGAGCAGCCCGAACGAGGGGATGGCCCGGCCCGCGCCCGAGAGTGCGACGACCGCATCCTTGCCCTTGCCCGTGTGCCCGATCCACCACCCGATCGGGATCGCCACGAGCGCGGCGAGCAGGACGGACAGGAAGGTGTAGAGCACGTGCTCGCCGATGGCCCACGGGATCGAGGAGCCCCCGGCATAGGGGTTGTCGGAGAACATCCACGCGAACGCGTCGGCGATGAGGTTCATGCCGTCGCCTCCGCTTCCACCCGCGCCCAGGGCAGGAGCACCCGGCCCGCGAGTACCAACAGGAGGTCAATGATCACGGTGATGAGGACGACGGCGGCGATCCCCGCGAGCACCTCCGGGATGATCCGGCGCTGGAGGCCGTTGGTGAACAGGTACCCGAGGTTGGTCACCCCCACGAGGATCCCCACGGTCGCGAGCGCGACCGTCGAGGCCGCGGTCACCCGCAGCCCGGCGAGGATCACCGGGCCCGCGAGGGGCAGCTCCACCCGCCACACCCGCTTGAACCGCCCGTAACCCATCGCGGTCGCGGCGAGGCGCACGTCGTCATCCACCGAGGCGAGCCCATCGACCACGGTGCGAACGAGCAGCGCCACCGCGTACAGCGTGAGCGCGAGGATGAGGTTGATCTCCACGTACGGCGCGACCCCGAGCGCGGCGGGGAGCATCGTCAGCAGGGCGAGGGAGGGGATGGTGTACAGCAGGCCGGTGGTGACGACGATGGGGGAGCGCAGCGCCTTGAGGCGCCACGCGAGCCACCCCAGGGGAATGGACACCGCGAATCCGATCGCGAGGGGGATGAGGCTGTGGCGAACGTGCACCCAGGACAGGGAGCCGATGAGATCGAGGTTTCCCAGGATCCAGTTCATCGCGCCAACGTTCCGTGGGTGCGCCCGAGGTGGTCAACGACGACGGTGCCGCGGGCGGTGTCTTTCAGGTGGAACTCCCGGGTGCCATTGTCCAGGCCGACGAACTGGGCGACGAACTCGTCCGCCGGGGACTCGATGATCTCGCTGGCGGTACCGACTTGGGCGATCTGGGCGCCCTCACGCAGGATGACGATCTGATCGCCCAGGAGGAACGCTTCGTTGACGTCGTGGGTGACGAACACGATCGTCTTACCGATCCGATCCTGCAGCCGCAGCAGTTCCGTTTGCAGTTCGGCGCGCACGATCGGATCGACGGCGCCGAAGGGTTCGTCCATGAGGAGGATGTTCGGATCGGCGGCGAGCGCGCGGGCCACCCCCACCCGCTGTTGCTGGCCGCCGGAGAGCTGCCCGGGAAACCGCCGCACGATCGCGGGGTCGAGGCCCACCTTCTCCAGCAATCGCGGCACGGCCGCAAGGGCCTCCTTCTTCGGCGTTCCCTGCAGGATCGGCACGGTGGCGATATTCGCGGCGATCGTCTGGTGGGGCAGGAGGCCGGAACTTTGCATCACGTATCCGATCCGGCGGCGAAGCGTGACCGGTTCCTGGTCGGCGATGTCTTCGCCGTCGATCGTGATGTCACCGCTCGTGGGATCGACCATCCGGTTGATCATCCTCAGCAGGGTGGTTTTTCCACACCCCGAGGACCCGACGAAAACGGTCGTTCGGCGGGGTGGGACCTGGAGAGAAAAGTTTTTCACCGCATCGACGGCGTCGAAGGTTTTCGTTACGTTCTGAAATTCGATCACGTGGCCCCCTGGGCTAGCTGTGCTAGGTTCCAGTACCTTTCGACGTCGGCAGAGACTTGGGTACGCACTCTACAGTGGCGAAGCAGCACCGGCACACGGGTTCCGCCCGAGACCGGAATGTTGTAGTGACTTTGTGACCTTTTCGCCTACCCGCCGGGCGCGGCGCGGCGCGTGAAGTGGCTGACGAGCGTGGGCAGGATCCGGAGCATCTCGTCCCGAGTGGCCCCTTGAACATCGTCGGTGTGCGAGAGCATGGCCTCCTGGATGGCGTGCTCGTGCATGAGGGTGAGGAAGGTCGTGGCATCGCTGGGCGCGAGGGTGAACTCCACCGAGAACGTGCGCGCGGCGGTCATGAGGACGTCGGCGAGCTGGGCCTGGAACTCCTGCTTATGGGCGAGGTATTGGGGCGCGATGTCGGGATCGCGCAGGGCGAGCAGCTCGAACTCTCGGGAGATCAGCTCCCAGCGCCGATCATCGGGAAGGGCGGTGAAGATCCGCACGAGGAGAGCAGAGACCTGCTGCTCCAATGTCCCGCTCGCTTCGAAGTCGGTGAATTCCTCGATCACGGTGCGCACGATCTCCAAGCGGATCGACCACTCGCGGTCGGCGAGAGCGAAGAACAGTTCATTCTTGGATTCGAAGTTGGAGTAGAACGCGCCCCGCGTGAAACCGGCCGCCTCGGCAATCGCCTCGATCGAGGTCGCGTGGACGCCCTCGTCGGCGAACAGTTCATAGGCCGCGTCCATGAGCCGCTCGCGGGTCTGTTGCCGTTTCCGGCTCGTCGCCGGGTGGGAGTTGGTCATCTCCGCTCCAAAGTACAACTGGTGTGGTTGGTGTGCTCAAGGGCACCGCCGCGGAAGGTCGGCGCGTATTGTCATCCTCCAGGGCTGAGCATACACTCATGTATCGGATACAGAACTGTATCGAACTGGTGTCGAACCGAAAGCTCCTCGCCCGTGTCTTCTTCCCTCTACTCCCTCGGCCGCTGGGCCGCCCAGCAGCGGCGATGGGTTTTCGCCGCGTGGTTGGCCCTCCTGGCGCTGCTTGGCGGCGTCACGTTTCTCACCGGCGGCGAACTCGACGACGGCGTATCCATCCCGGGTACAGAATCGCAGGACGCGCTCGACACTTTGGGCGCGACCTTCCCGGAGATCTCCGGCGCGTCAGCACAGATCCTCGCCCTCGCCCCCGAGGGGCAGACGGTGCACGATCCGCAGTTCGAGACCGCCGTGGAGGCGGCGGTCGAGCAGCTCGCCGATGCCGACCACGTGATGCAGACCCTTTCTCCCTACGACACCGAACTCGCGAGCGGAATGGTCTCCGAGGGCGAGCAGGCGGCGCTCATCCAGGTTCAGATGGATGAGGGGCTCACCGAGGTTCCCGATTCCGCGATGGACGAGATCCGGGCGATCACGGATGACCTCGCTGGGGCGCTGCCCGAGGGGTCACACGCCTCCTACGGCGGAGAGCTGTTCGGAAACGCCCTACCGGAGCTCTCGGTGACCGAGGCGCTCGGGGTGGTGATCGCCCTCGTCGTGCTCGTGCTGACGCTCGGGAGCCTCATCGCCGCCGGGATGCCGCTGCTCAACGCGCTCATCGGGGTGGGCGTTTCGACCCTGCTCATCTTCATCGTTGCGGCCCTCGCGCCGATCAACTCGACCACGCCGATGCTCGCGCTCATGCTCGGGCTGGCCGTGGGGATCGACTATGCGCTGTTCATCGTCGCCCGCCACCAGGACCAGCTTCGCCACGGCATGGAGGTGCAGGAGTCGATCGGCCGCGCGCTCGCGACCGCGGGCTCGGCGGTGGTCTTCGCCGGGCTCACCGTGATGATCGCTCTCCTCGGGCTGGGCGTTGCGGGCATCCCCTTCCTCACCACGATGGGCGTGGCCGCTGCGGCTGCTGTCGGGGTGGCGGTGTTCGTCTCGCTCACCCTCATCCCTGCGCTGCTCGCCTCCGCGGGCGAGCGGCTCCGCAAGGCCCCGCGCACATCCCGCCGCAGCCCCCGCGCGAAAGACGACACGGCCGGGGGCGCCTCCGGCCGTTCCGACCGGTTCTTCCGCGGTTGGGTGCGGGCGGCGACCCGCTGGCCGGTGGTGACGATCGTCGTCGTCCTCGCCGGTGTGATCGCTGTCGCCGCGCCGGCCCTGCACCTCAGGCTCGCCCTGCCCGATGCGGCCTCCCTGCCGGAGGAGGACCCCGCCCGGGTGACCTACGAACTCGTCGAAGAGCATTTCGGAGAGGGATTCAACGGCCCGCTCATCGTCACCGGCTCGATCCTCACCAGCACCGACCCGCTCGGGCTCATGGACGATCTCTCGAGCGAGATCGAGGCGCTCGAGGGCGTGGACGAGGTGCTCATGGCCACCCCGAACCCGTCCGCTGACACCGGCATCATCCAAGTCATCCCCGAAGGCGCACCGGATTCGCAGGAGACCAAGGAGCTCGTGCACGAACTGCGCGCGATGCACGATCGGATCGAAGCAGAATACAACTTCGACCTCTCCGTCACGGGCTTCACCGCGATCGGCATCGACGTCTCGGAAAAACTCGGTGCCGCGCTGTTGCCGTTCGGGATCGTCGTTGCCGGGCTCTCCCTCGTACTGCTGACGATGGTGTTCCGCTCGATCGCGGTGCCGATCAAAGCGACGGTGGGTTACCTGCTGTCGGTCGCCGCCGCGTTCGGGGCCGTTGCGCTCGTGTTCGAGGACGGCGTCCTCGCCGGTGCCCTCGGGGTCGCCCGACTCGGACCGGTGTTGAGTTTCATGCCCATCGTCGTGATGGGCGTGCTGTTCGGGCTCGCGATGGACTATCAGGTCTTCCTCGTCACTCGCATGCGCGAGGACTACGTCCACTCCGGCAACGCGCGGGAGTCGATCGAGACCGGGTTCGTCGGCGCGGCGAAGGTCGTCACCGCTGCCGCGGTCATCATGGTCGCCGTGTTCGTCGCCTTCGTTCCCGAAGGGGATGCGAACATCAAACCCATCGCGCTCGGGCTCGCCGTCGGGGTGTTCGTCGACGCGTTCCTCGTGCGGATGACCCTCGTGCCCGCGGTCCTCGCGCTCCTGGGGGAGAAGGCGTGGTGGATCCCCGCCTGGCTCGATCGGCGCATGCCCTCGTTCGATGTGGAAGGGGAAGGCATCGCCCACGAGCTCGCCCTCGCCGACTGGCCCTCACCGGACAACACCGATGCCGTCGTCGCCGAGGATCTCGCCTCGAGCGCGCCGGGCGTGTTCACCGGGGTCGACCTCGCTATCCCCCGCGGCCAGACCACGGCGATCACCGCGGAATCCCCCGAGCAACTCACCGAACTGCTCCTCACCGTCGCCGGGCGCCGCGCGCCCGGCAGCGGACGACTGAAGACCAGTGGCTTCGTCGTGCCCGAACGCGCGAGCGCTGTCCGCAGGAGGGTGGCGTACGTGCATATTGTTGACGACGAACCCCGCCCGGGCCGGTTCTCGGTCCTCGAGGCGGTACTCGCCGAAGAACCCGAAACCCTCATCCTCGACGGCGCCGACGACCTGGGCGCCGCCGGCGCCGCGAGCCTGCAACGCGTGCTGGAGAACGCACACGTTCCCACGGTCATCGTGGGAACCGTGACCGGACGCGCGGAGCAGATCGTGCAACAGACCGCATTGGCAGGTGTACTCGTATGACTCCGACCACTTCCCTGCACCGGCCCCGCCGGATCCTGGTTCTCCTCATCGCGCTCGTCGTGCCCCTCCTCGTCGCGGCGGCCTTCACCACGACCCTCGCCCACCCCGGGCGCCACGCCGACGACGTGGTTGCCGCCGTCGTCAATCAGGACGAACCGGTCGAACTCGAAGGGCAGACCGTGCCGTTGGGCCGCCAGCTCGCCGCCGCGCTCGCCGAAGGCAAGGGCCTGGCCGAGGGCGACGTGGAGAATTACGACTGGGTGATGACGAACGAGGAGCTCGCTCGCCAGGGGCTGGATTCGGGTGAATACGGCGCGGTCGTCACGATCCCGCCGGAGTTCTCCGCCGCAGCGACCTCGACGGCTGAGGAGGACGCCGATCCGCGGCAAGCCCTCATCGAGGTGACGACCTCGCCGCGGGCCCGGCTCGTCGACGATACGGTCACGCACACGATCGTTCGCGCGGCCATGGGTTCGGTCGGTAACGACCTCACCGGCTCGTACCTGGAAAACATTTTCGTCGGGTTCAACACTCTCGGTGAGGAACTGGGGGACGCCGCGCAGGGGGCGCAGTCGCTGGCCCAAGGCGCGCGTGACCTCGCGGGCGGTGCCGGAGAACTCGCCGGAGGAAGCGAACAGCTCTCCGATGGGGTGGAAGAACTCGCGGCGGGAACCGGTGAACTCGCCGGCGGGGCAACTGAGCTCGCAGGCGGCGCCCACGAGCTCGCGGGTGGGACCGGCGAACTGTCCGCCGGCGCCTCAGAACTCGCCGGTGGGCTCAACCAATTGGCGTCGGGCAGCCGGGAGCTTTCAGGGGGAACCAGTGAGCTCGCGAGCGGCGTGAGCGGGCTTCGAACAGGCACGAAAGAACTGAGCACCGGGGCGAGCGCGCTCTCCGCAGGCGCCGCCGAACTCGCCGGTGGGTCCCAGGAACTCGCCGGGGGAGTGGAGGAGTTCTCCGCGGGGCTGGGGGAGCTCTCCGGGGGAGCACACGAGCTCGCCGGCGGGCTCAACGAGCTCAATGACGCCGTCGACGTCGTGCCCGAACACCTGGATCAAATAGAGGAAGGCATCGTGGCGGGGGCCGGCGAGGTCCGGGACTTCGCCGACCGTCTCGGCGGGGCGAGCGGAACGGTACAGGAGATCATCGACGCGGTCTGCGCGGCCGATCCCGAGGGGGAGGCATGTGCGGCGCTCCAAGAGCACGTCGGGAACTCAGAAGATCTCGAGCAGTTCCTTCAGGACGCCTCCGAGCAGTTGCACGCCCTCGCCGACTCCATGGAGGACTTCACCGGCGATGAGGGCGGTCTCGGGGAGATCCAGCAACTGTTCACCGGGATCGACGAGCTCGCCGGCGGCGCGAACGAACTCGCCGCCGGTCTGGAACAGGCCCACGACGCGTCGGGCGAACTCAGCGGCGGCGCGCGCGACCTGGCGCAAGGCAACGCCGAACTAGCCGAGGGGCTCGCCGGGCTTTCCGGCGGGGCGAGCGAACTGGACAGCGGAGTCGGGGAACTGCACTCCGGCGCGGTGGAACTCGACCGGGGCACCAAGCAGATCGCCTCGGCCAGCGGCGCCGCTGCCGGTGGGGCAGATGAACTCGCCGGCGGGGCGAGCGAACTCGCCTCCGGCACCCGGGGCCTCGCGCAGGGGGCGGACGAACTCGCCGCGGGAACGAATGAGTTGTCTGCCGGAGCCGGCGCGCTCGCCGGCGGCGCGCACGAGCTCAGTTCCGGAACTGAGGAGCTCGCCGGCGGGGCGGACGAACTTGCCGGCGGAACCGGGGAGCTCGCCGATGGGCTTGATGAGGCAACCCAAGAGATTCCAAACTATCCCGATGGCGAGCGCGAGACCCTCGCCGACGTCATCGCCGATCCCGTGGCGCTTTCCGACCCCGGTGGGGTGGGATTCACCTGGCTCGCGTGCTTTGCGATGGTCGCGCTCTGGGCCGGTGGGTTGTGGCTGCTCGGGGTCTACCCCGCCGTCGCTGCGGGCGCACGCACGAGCACGCGGTCCGCGACCGCGCTGACGTTCCGATCGATGAAAGTTCCCGCGCTCATCGCGGCGGCGCAGGGGTTCGGCGTGACGATCATCGTGGCGGTGTTCACCGACCTTGCGGCCTCGGTCGGGCTCGGGTTGGGAATGCTCGCCGCTGTCGCATCGGTCGTGTTCATGGCGGTGCAGCGCGGATTGGTGGCGGCCTTCGGTTGGGTCGGGATCGTGCTCACCGTTGTCATTGCCGCCTTTGCCATCGCGACGGCGTTGACCTCCGCTATGCCTGCCTTCGCCCCTGCCGTAGTCTCCTGGCTCCCGATCGGCCCGGCGATCTCGGCAACCCAGGGGCTGGAGGCGTCCATTTCCGGTATCGCCGGGCCCATCCTCGGGCTCCTGGCGTGGGGAGCGGCCGGGGTCATCGCCGTCATCTTCGCAACCCGGCGAGCGCAATCGCGGTGATCGCGAGGCGCCCGCCGGCGCGAAGCGGCCCGGAGGTTAGTCGAACGCGTCCTTGACGTCATCGACGGCCTGCTTGGCTTTGGCCTTCGCCTGGTCCACGAGGCCCTCAGCCTGCATGGAATCATTGTCGGTCGCGTCGCCGATCTTCTCCTTGGCCTTGCCTTTGAGGTCTTCGGCGCCGTGCTTCATCTTGTCAAAGCTCATGCATATCCTCCTGAGACGTAAAGTAGTCGAGCAAAACCCCTCGACTCGGGAAGACCCAAGGTAGAACTGCGGGCGCATTGCGCGCAACAGTCGCCATCAGAACGTGGAACGCATCGTCTCATCGGCAATCTCCGCGGCGTCGGTACCCTGTCAGGATGAGCAAGATCAGTCGCTTTTCCTGGGATGCGCCCGTGTGGCTAACGATTGAGGGCTTAGCCGTGGTGGGGCTTGCCATTGCCCTGTATCGGAAGGCTGAAGAATACCTCACGGGGGATTCGGTGCTTCTATTAATCGCGTTAGCGGCGATTGGCGCCGTCGTGGCCGCGATCGGCATCGTCAAGGGGGTGAAGAACGGTTGGGAGCGCGAGCCGCGCAGGTGACCGAGCCTACGGTCCTCTGGCGGGCTGGTCCCACCTATAGTCGCCTTCTAAACCGAGTGGGTCTGTGCCTTTAACAGCTTTTATTCTCCCAGTTCGAACGGCACTTCCACATTCCGAACACCACGAACCCGTGTTGTCGAAGGGAGCCGGGTTCTAAAGATCGCTGGCCAGCCGCTCGTGCGGGAAGGGCGAAGCGCGAGACGCGCGCTGGGGCGCTCGAGCCGGAGACCCCTTGAAGTTGGAGAACGCGGCGCGCATATCCTCGAAACTGATGATCGTCGGCGCTCGAAGGCGAAGACGGCACTACCCTGGTCGCCCCTGATCGATCGCAGGTTGCCCGAACGCGCGGTGAATCTGCTGGTTCGATGTGGGTGCCCGCAAAAATTCGATCGACCGCAGCGGGATGACGTCTCGGAACGAGGATGACGGCGGGCGGAATGGCTTGGCTTCTGGCGCGTGAGGATCATTCGACCTGGTTTTGGGCGGTGCAGATCGGTGTGAAGGCTGAAGTCGGGGGTCTCTTGCCTGCTGTTTCCGTTGAGAATACGGCGCTCCCGGCGCGAATCGAACGCGCGACCTACCGCTTAGGAGGCGGTTGCTCTATCCCCTGAGCTACGGGAGCAGGTGCCCGGGCTATTGTGACACGATCTCCCCGCGCTGCGCAGCTTTCCCCGCGCTGCCGGACACCCGGAGCGATCATGGAGCGATCCCGGCGCCACTGACGGGACAAGGTGCGATAATGGCTGAACATCCGAAATGAGGGGGCGAGATGTGTAAAGTCACTCTCTTTCCGCTCCCTGTTCGGCGAGCCAGTCCCTCCGGTATGAGGCGTTTAGGTAGCGTGGACGAGTGACCTCTCGATTCCGAAAATCTCGCGAAGGCGGCTCCCGCGGCCGAACCGCAGGTGGCCGCACCGACGGCGCCACCCACGCCGCGCCAACGCCACCTCCTGCCGAGCTCGGTGAAGAAGAGCGGGAAACGGCCGAACAGAGCACTGGCGCAACGCCGGATGCCGCGGGCCCGGCGGCGCAGGAGCCCACTGAGGCTGACGGACTCGTGGCCGAGGCGATCGAGACCTGGCGCCAGGAATTGCTCGAACTCGCCGGTGGCTCCGCGCTGTGGGATATCGATTCCCTCGGTGAGGCGATCATCGACCTCACCGGTGCCCACCCGTCCGGGATCGCGCAACTGTACGCGGGCAGGCGCACCCGGCTGAGCAACGTTGTTCGTGAAGGCGCATCCCTCAGCCAAGCCCGACGCCAAGCTCGCGTCGTGCTCGCCCGCGCCGACGATCTGGCGGGCCAATTCGGCGTCGCCCCCACCTATGTCGCGATGGGGGTTGCGCGCTGGTTCATGGCGGATGACCCCAAGCAGGTACGCAGCGCGCTCGACTTCCACCCGCCGGAGGGGCGGGTCGTGCAGGTGCCGGTGTTGCTGCGCCCCGTCCGCATGAGCCCGCTGGCCGCGAACGACATCGACATGGAGCTTGATCCCCAGGTCGAGATCAACCCCGTGCTCGTTCGCGCGCTGCGCCTGCACGGCGTACAGGTCGATCCCGCGATCCTCGCGGC